>LXOW01456486.1_pt1 | contig 24995 bp, 25 predicted proteins | sample 1368591 | NCBI WGS metagenome assembly LXOW01 (sample SAMN04884650, study PRJNA319009) | bovine gut metagenome | isolation source: Cow rumen | host: Bos taurus | place: Italy: Legnaro (PD) | collected 2014-07-09
CCGCTACATTCGACTAAGATACCGCTGTTTTGCGGCTCGGAAAAGGTGTACGGCACATCCGACACCGGGGATTCCGCCGCGCCGATATTACGACGTAAATAGAAATAACCTCCCGATACCATAAACACACAAAGCATACTGAAAATAAAAATCATGGCTAAAATGCCTAAAATTCTGTTTTTCATACCATCACCATGATTAGTATGAGTTACAGAGTGCTAAAATATCCAAAAAACCGCCCCGAAATTCAGGACGGTATTTTGTAAACATCGGTATCCGGATTTTAATTTGCCGGCTGTTGCTGCATGATCTGGCGGAACTCGTCTCCGCTGATTTTTTCGCGTTCAAAGACAATTTTGGCAACCTCATGCAGTTTCGGCATGGCGCTTTGCAAAAGCGCGATCGCCTTTTTGTACTGGTTCATGACAACGGCTTCAATTTCTTCATCAATGAGCGCCGCGGTCTTTTCGGAATAATTCGGCGTAGAGGAGAAATCGCGGCCGAGGAAGACCTCGTTGGTGTCGTTGCCGTAAGTCACCAGACCGAGTTTATCGCTCATGCCAAATCTCGTAACCATCTTGCGGGCGAGTTCTGTGGCACGTTCAATGTCGTTGGAAGCACCGGTGCAGACGTCATCCTGCGTGAGTTGTTCCGCCGCACGGCCGCCGAGTAAAGAGCAGATTTGTTCAGCCAGTTGATTGCGGGAAGTGTGCCCTTTCTCTTCGGTCGGAATATACATGGTGTATCCCGCCGCCATACCGCGCTGAATGATGGAGATCTGGTGAACCGGATCCTGCGTCGGCAGAAAATAAGATACAACCGCGTGCCCGGCCTCGTGATAGGCGGTGACCCATTTATCTTTATCGGAAATGATGTGGGATTTCTTTTCGGTTCCCATCACGACCTTGATGGTCGCTTCTTCGATTTCCTCCTGCGTAATGGCTTTCTTGCCGTGACGAACCGCCAACAAAGCAGATTCATTCAAAAGATTTTCTAAATCCGCACCGGTAAATCCGGCAGTGGACTTTGCGATCGTAGCGAGATTGACGTCGGGCCCTAACGGCTTACCGCGGGAATGAACTTTTAAAATTTCTTCTCTGCCGCGGACATCCGGATAATTCACCGTGATTTGACGGTCAAACCGGCCGGGGCGAAGCAACGCTTTATCCAAAATATCGGGGCGGTTNNCGCCCTCATTCGCGCCGAAACCGTCCATTTCCACCAGCAACTGGTTGAGCGTCTGCTCGCGTTCGTCGTGACCGCCGCCAAGCCCCGCGCCGCGCTGGCGGCCGACCGCGTCGATTTCATCAATAAAGACGATCGCCGGTGCTTCCCGTTTGGCTTCGCCAAACAAATCACGAACGCGGGACGCACCCACGCCGACAAACATTTCCACAAAATCCGAACCGGAGATCGAGAAAAACGGTACGCCCGCTTCCCCGGCAACCGCACGGGCAAGCAAGGTTTTACCCGTTCCGGGCGGACCGACGAGCAAAACACCTTTGGGGATCCGTGCGCCGAGTTCGTTGAACTTTTTGGGGTCTTTGAGGAAATCAACGATCTCGGACATCTCTTCCTTTTCCTCATCCGCACCTGCCACGTCGGCAAAGGTGGTTTTTTTGCGTTCGTCCGCCTTTTTTGCTTTGGATTTTCCAAAACCCATGGTCTTATCCGTTCCCATAGAGGCGTTCATTCGGCGCATGATAAAGATCCAGAAAACGATCATCAGCCCCAGCATGATCGCTGTCGGCATGATATTCATCAGCCATGCCGCACGGCCGCCGCTTTTATAATCAAACTTGATCATTTGGTCGGTGCCGGCGTTTGCCTCGTTGATTGCGGCGATCGTGTCACGCACATCATTATAAAAAATGGAGGGATCCGCCACTGTGTAACGATAAGTCTTTCCGTCATCGCGTTTCACATAGGAAAGTTCGCCGCTGTACAGGTTCAGTTGAAACTCGGAAACCTGATTGTTCTTGACCAGTTCAATGATCTCATAATACTTGGTTTGTGCGGCGGTCTTTGAAAGTTTTGAAACTGAAACCACAGCCAATAAAAAGACAATGGGGATAGCAAGATATAAAAGTACGTTTTTTAAATTCTTGTTCAAAGGGGAAACTCCTTTCCTTTGTTACTCGGCATATACTTTGGGAGACAAAATGCCGACATAAGGTAGATTTCTGTATTTTTCATCATAATCAAGACCGTAACCGATAACAAACTCGTCCGGGATGACTTTTCCGACATAGTCCGCCTGAATATCCCCCCGACGATTGGCGGGCTTATCCAAAAATGCACAAATGCGGATACTGGCTGCGTTTCGGTCCAACAAGACGTTTTTCAGATAATTGAGAGTAATGCCGGAATCCAGAATATCCTCCACTAAGAGAATATCGCGACCGTCCGGATTGATATCCAAATCCTTTTTGAACTTTACCACACCGGTGGTTTTCGCACCGCTGTACGACGAGACCGCCATAAAATCGATCTCACATTCGCAGGTGATGTTCCGCAAAAGATCCGCCATAAACACGACAGCGCCCTTCAGCACACTGACCAACAGCAGTTTTTTTCCTTGATAATCCTTGGAAATCTGTTCACCTAAACGCTTGCAAATTTCTCTGGCTTCCTCCTCGGTTACCAAAATCCGTTCAACATCCTTGTGCATTGTCAATCTTAACAACCTCTAATCCATACTATCTTTTGCAGTCGATACATGAATTATGACCGCCTGCTTTGTGTTTTTTGCGACCGAACAGCGTGACGCTACACCGATCGTATGAACCCAAACCACACCGTTTTGATCGGCTATCACAGGAAGATCGGCACGCTCAGGAACGGGGATATGAAATTCATTAAACAGTTTTTTCAGGGTTTTGGTCCCGTTTGTGCCGGAAATGCGAATGGTATCGCCGGGCAAACGTGTCCGCAACACTAAGTTTCCCACTATTTTATCACAATCAAGAGAATTTTTTAATAACAAATTATGAACTTTTTGTTCTTTTCCAGAAAAAAAATCCGATACCGATTCCATTGTGACGGTATAACTGCTATGTGATCCCGGTATTTCCGGATATAAAAAACCACCCGCCGATACCGCCGAAACACCCGACGGCAAACTTGTCCTTCCGCTCTTCTGACAAAGCGAATAGACGGCTTCCAAATGAAAACAGTCAAGTGTGATACCGGGTANNAAGTAACGTTTGATCACACGCTTTGCCACCGCGGGATGAAAACCGGAAAGTTGTAAAACCGATAAGCCGCTTTCCCGGCGACAGCGATCAAGCGCTTCCCCGGCGGCACGGGACAGAAACTGCTCGTCCTCGGAAAGAGAGACCGACAAACGCCGCGCCGCCTGCTCTACGGCGGGGTTGATTTGTTTTAAAACCGGTACCGCGTGATGGCGAATCCGATTCCGTGCATACTCATCGGAAAGATTGGTTTTATCGGTCACATAGGAAATCGCATAGTCACGACAATACCCCTCAATTTGCGTGCGTGTGCAATCAAGCATTGGACGAATATACCGTCCCCGAACCGGAGGGATCCCACATAAGCCTTTTAGACCGCTGCCTCGGGTCAAGTTGAGCAAAACGGTCTCAAAATGATCGCTGAGCGTATGGGCGGTCGCGATTGCGTCACAAGACAGCGTGTCCAAAAACCGGTACCGCAGTTCCCGTGCCGCCGTTTCCATACTCATTTTATGCGATTTGGCAAAGTCAGGAACATCTTCCCTGCCGCTGATAAAGGGAATTCCCCATTCCGCGCAGGTTTTTTTCACAAAGGCTTCATCCGCATCGGCTTCTTCCCCACGGATCTCATGATTGAAATGGACAGCGGTCAGTTTCACGCCCCATTCGGAAGAAAAGCGGCTGAGCAAATGCAAAAGCGCCATGGAATCTGCGCCGCCCGAAACCGCAACGCTAAGAGTATGAACGCCCTCAAGCATCTTGTGTTTTGAAAGTGTTTGTAAAACTGTTTTTTCCATCAGCGAGACGAATCATACGAAGTAAACCGGGTAAACTGACCGTCCCAATGAAGATCGATCTTACCGGTTTCGCCGTGGCGGTTTTTCGCGACGATACACTGAGATTGGGTCTGATCGCTCAGATCCTGATCGTCGGTTTTTTCGGAATCATAATACGATTCCCGGTACAAAAACAGAACAATGTCCGCGTCTTGCTCAATAGAACCGGATTCCCGCAAATCCGCAAGCATTGGTTTATGCGATTTTCCCTTGGTTTCCGTACCGCGGGATAACTGCGCGCAAACCAAAACCGGAACTTTTAATTCTTTCGCCATGATCTTGAGCGTGCGGGTAATTTCGGAAACTTCCTGGACCCGGTTCTCGGTGGATTTTGCCGCTTTCATCAAACCTAAATAGTCCACGATCACCAAATCCACCTTTTTCATGCGGCGAAGTTTGGCTTTCATTTCCGGAACGGTGATGGCGGAAGTCTCATCAAAATAGATTTCCGCTTTGGAAAGGTTTTCCCCGGCTTGTGCCAGTCTTGTCCATTCATCGTNNATTTTTCACTTTCAACGCCCGCCTCACTGGAAAGCATACGTTGTGCCAACTGGTCACGCGTCATTTCCAGGGAGAAGAAACAAACGGTCTTGCCGGCATTGACCGCTACGTTGCGCGCGATGTTCAAGGCAAACGATGTTTTACCCATACCGGGACGTGCGCCTAAAATGATCAGGTCAGATTTATTAAGACCGGTGATCATACGATCCAAATCGCCGATCCCGGAGGGAATGCCGATATAGTCCTCCCGGGTTTCCGGATCGTTCATTTTGGAAAGTCGGTCATAGGTCTCGGTTTCGATGACCTGCTTGATATGTGTAAGGCCGCTAATCTCCCGACCTTGCCGGATCTCATAAATACGCTGTTCGGCGGTATCCAGTAATGCGCCGGAGTCCACCGCATTTTCGTGGATCTCTTTTAAGATATCCTGTGCGACGGTCATCAAAGCGCGCGCATAATAACGTTCCCGAATAATGGAAACATATGTAAGCACGTTTTGCGCCGAGGGAACCGCTTGCACCAGTTGCGTCAAATAGGCTTTACCGCCTGCTTCATCATAGACGCCGTCGCGTTTTAACCGTTCCAGCAGGGAGACAAAATCCATGGTCTGACTTAGTTCAAACATGGAAGCGATCGCGGTATAAATCTCCCGATGCTGCGGAATGTAAAAGTAATCGGTTTTTACAAGAGGCGCCACTTCGTGAAAGGCTTTCGGATCGATCAAAATCGAACCGAGAACCGCCTGCTCCGCTTCCACGGAATACGGAAGGCGGCCTCCGTCAAAATCGTAAACGGTCGTTTCGTTACTCATCTGTCTACTCCGTTACCTGAACGGTGATTTTTGCGGAAATTCCCTGATAAAGTTTGATTTCCGCGCTGTATTCGCCAAAATTCTTGATTTCTCCCGCGGACATCTTTTTGCGGTCGATCTCAAAACCGTACGTACTTTGAATGGCCGAAGCGATTTCTTTGGTTGTCACCGAACCGAAAAGTCTGCCGCCCGTCCCCGCCTTTGCGTGGATGACGACGGTTTGTCCGTTGAGTTTTTCAGCAATATGATTCGCGTTGTCAATTTCCTCCTGCTTATGATGAGCCTTTGCCTGCTCTTTGGTTTTCAATTCATTCATCGCCGCGGCGTCTGCTTCCACCGCCAACTTTTTCGGAAAAAGAAAATTCCGCGCATAACCGTCGGAAACCTGACACAGTTCCCCTTTTTTGCCTTTCCCTTTGACATCCGCCAGTAAAACGACCTTCATGTGATGAACCTCCTACACTTCCATGATCACGGGAAGGATCATGGGACTTCTTCTGGTTTTATTGGTTATAAAGCGGGAAACCCGCTCTTTGATACGAGTCTTGATGACCGACCAGTCTTTTAACCCGTCGTGTTGACAGCGATCCAGCACCATAAGTACCTGATCGTTGATTTCGCGGATCAGTTCCTCGGATTCTTTGACATAGATAAACCCGCGCGTGACAACATCGGGACCTGCCAGGACCTCGCGTGTAACAGAATCGAGCGAAACGGCGACAATAATGATGCCGTCATCCGCCAAATGCTTTCTGTCGCGTAAAACGATACTTCCCACGTCGCCGACGCCAAGACCGTCGACCAAAATCCGACCCGCCTGAACACTTTCGGTACATTTGAGAGACTTTTTCGTCAATTCGATCACGTTTCCGTTTTCAGCAAGGAAAATATGATCGTCCGGGATTCCCATTTGGCGTGCCAGACCCGCATGTTTGACCAGGTGTTTCTGTTCGCCGTGTAAGGGAATAAAATACCGTGGCTTTGTCAAACTCATCATCAGTTTCAATTCTTCCTGACAGGCGTGTCCGGAAACATGGACGTCATACATCCGCTCATAAATCACATTGGCGCCGCGTTTCATCAGTTCGTTGATGACTTTGCTGACCAACTTTTCATTGCCCGGAATCGGCGTTGCGGAAATAATAAACATATCGCCCGGAATGATTTCGACCTGACGGTGTTCGGAAAAAGCGATCCGATGGAGTGCCGAGAGCGGTTCTCCCTGACTGCCGGTGGTGATAATCACCAGTTCGCTCGGACGGACATAACGGATCATATCGATTTCGATCAGGACGTTATCAGGAATCTTCAAATATCCCAACTCCGCCGCGACGGTGACCACATTGATCATGCTGCGGCCGGAGACCGCCACTTTTCTGCCGCACCGTACCGCTTCATCAATGATCTGTTGAATCCGGTGAATGTTAGAAGAAAACGTCGCAACGATGATGCGGTTATCCCCCGCTTTTTGAAAGAGGGTGGAAAACGATCCGCCCACGATCCGTTCCGAAGCGGTAAAGCCCGGACGTTCCGCGTTGGTAGAATCGGACAAAAGCGCCAAAACACCTTTCTTTCCGAGTTCTCCGAATCTTCCCATATCAATGACGTTGTCGTCGATCGGCGTCGTATCAATTTTAAAGTCGCCGGTCTGCACGACCGTTCCCGCTCCGCAGGTGATCGCAAAACCGACCGCGTCCGGGATGGAATGATTGACGTGAATGAGTTCCACTTCAAATTTTCCGAGTTTCAGTTTATCACCGGGCTTGACTACATGCAAATCCGCATCCGCTAAGAGGCGGTGTTCCTGAAGTTTCCCTTCGATCAGCCCGATCGTCAGCCGTGTGGCGTAAATCGGCACATTAAAGTGGCTCAGTAAGTACGGGATGGCACCGATGTGATCCTCGTGTCCGTGCGTGACCACCAAGCCCTTGATTTTCTCCTGATTTTCTAAAACATAGGTAAAATCCGGGATAACAATATCAATTCCCGGCATTTCCTCATCCGGAAAGGACATCCCGCAATCGACCAAAAACATATCACCGTCATATTCATACAGCGTGATGTTCTTCCCGATTTCGCCCAAACCGCCAAGCGGAATGATCCTGAGCGGCTTTACAGGTTTGCGTTCATGATACTGTTTCTTCGGACGAGTCATCTTTTGTCCTACTCCTGAACGGCCTTTCGCCGGATTGACGTTTTTTGCGGATTCCGTCTTCACGGAAGTTTTACGCTGTGCCGGTTTTCGGTATGATCGATGGGCATTATTCTGTGTAATTTTCCCCGATTTCTTTTCTCCTTTTTCATTCATATAATGATAATTCCTCCAAAAACAGAAATGACAAAATATCGCTTATTGTTTCAAGCGATCCTCATTTCCAATAACTTTTATGTTTTCTATTACTGTCGATACTATTGACAAAGTATCGAAACCCTATTCAATAACTTACAAATATGTTCGATGATGCGCACGGTTGACGCCAATAACGCCGCCGATCAGGGACGATAAAACGAGTATCAAGAAACGAAACGGCGTTGTCATGGTCAGGCTTCCGTGATTCATCAAAAGCGCCACCGACAAAACGATCAAAAAAGTGACGCCGCCCACGAGCAGCCCGTATAGCCAGCCTTTTTCACCGGTATATTTGGCAATCGCGTACGAAGCCGCCAAACACCCCATTGCCAGTGATACGGTCGCAAAAACCGAAGCAAATCCGAGCGTTGACGAAACCGTGAGCATCAATACGGCAAATAGTATGACAAAAACAGCGGTGACGATCAATTCTACCGTGGCCGCTACCATCAACAATCGAAAAGGTGTTGCCTCTCCTTTTGCAAAAAATCCGTTTTTCATAAAAATCCCTCCCGAATACCATTTATATTCGAAAGGGACAAAACTTATACTATGAATGATCCCGATTGGTGTTATTTGGAAGGTGTATCGTCGTGGACCGTTAAATTGGTCTGCAACGCCCAGCGCGCAATGGTCAACTTACTGTGGTCGCTGGCGGATTCAATGACCAAAGTGTCTTCCTTTAAAGAAATGACGCGACCGTAAATTCCTCCGATGGTAACGATTTCGTCCCCCACCTGAAGATTTTCACGCATTTTCTTTTCATCCTTTTGCTTTTTGCGTTGCGGACGGATGAGCAGAAAATACATAGCGCCCAAAATCACGATCAGATAAACCACAATAAACAAAATATTCTGAGGAGACGAGGCCGTCTGAGTTGCTTCTAAAGTGTGCATTTGAAAATTCATATTCGATTTGCCCTCCGATTTTCTATTACCAACATTATAACGTATTCGGAAACATTTTGCAAGAAAAATTTCACATTAGATTCTGGTCGAAAGAATTTCCTCCCATTGCCGTTTAAACGCGGCAAAGCGACCTTCCTCCAATGCGGCGCGGATCTCCTCCATAAAATGATTGTAAAACCACAGATTATGGATCACCAAAAACCGAAAGCCAAGCATCTCGTTGTTTTTCAGCAGATGGCGAAGGTAAGCTTTTCCGTACCGTCGGCAGACCGGACAACCGCAGGTCTCATCAATCGGCGTCATATCGTTTTCATATTTTTGATTGTTGATATTCACAATTCCCTTTTTGGTAAACAAATGACCGTGGCGTGCATTGCGGCTTGGCATAACACAGTCAAACAGATCAACGCCACGCTCCACCGCGTTCAGAATATTTGCCGGCGTGCCGACCCCCATTAAATAGCGAATTTTGTTTTGCGGCATAAACGGTGTCACTTGTTCAATGATCTCATACATCACCGCAGTCGGTTCGCCAACTGCCAGCCCGCCGATGGCATACCCGTCTAAATCCAGTTCGGCGATCTCCTTCATATGCTCTACTCGCAAGTCAGGATAGGTACAACCTTGATTGATCCCGAAAAGCATCTGCCCGGGGTTGACGGCACTACCGGTTTGTTTTTGCCGTTCGAGTTCAGCCTTACAGCGCAGCAACCATCGCGTTGTGCGCTCACAGGAAGCCTTGGCGTAACGGTACTCAGCCGGGTTCTCGACACATTCATCAAACGCCATGGCGATCGTTGAACCCAAATTCGACTGAATTTTCATGCTCTCTTCCGGCCCCATAAAAATGCGTCGACCGTCAATATGCGAAGCAAATGTCACGCCCTCTTCGGTAATATGGCGCAGTTTTGCCAACGAAAAAACCTGAAATCCGCCGCTATCGGTCAAAATCGGGCCGTTCCACGTTGTGAAGGCGTGTAAGCCGCCGCAGGTTTTGATCGTTTCGTCGCCCGGACGGACATGCAAATGGTAGGTATTGCAAAGCATGACCTGGCAGCCGATCGCTGAAAGATCCGTCGCCGAAAGGCCGCCTTTGATCGCCGCCGAGGTCGCCACATTCATAAACGCCGGCGTCTGCACCGTACCGCGGTTGGTGGTAAACTCTCCCCTACGCGCCCGTTCTTCTGTTTTGATCACTTGAAACATTTTCTTCACCATCTACCATTATAAAGCAGGCAAATACTTTGTCAACAATAATTTCGCCGATCGATAGAAAAGACCGCCGCGCCTCACATGAACACGCGGCAGTCTTGCGTATTTTGACGATTTATTCACCGGATGGAAAATCAAATGTTCCGCCGTTACGATCGGGTTTTGAACTATCCACGCCGCCTTTGGAAGAATTTCCGGAAGACGCCTGATTGGAATAACTGGATTGACCGACATTGGCAACGAGAACCGCCTTATAGGTTTTGGTAGACCCGGAAGCCGTCACGACTGTCACGGTGACCGCATCCCCTGCCACTGAGTCTTCGATCAGATCCAGGATAACATCGTCGTCGGTGATTTCAAAATTGTTGATGTGCGTAATGATATCGCCTTCTTGAACCTTTCCGTAAAGGTCGCTGTCTTCTGAAACCGAAGCCACATATAAGCCGACCTGCTTGTATTCACCGACTTTAGCGGCGACGGAATTGATGGCGGTATAGGTAATGCCGAGTTTGGCACGCGTTGTCACTTTTCCATGTGCAATCAAATCCTCCGCGACCCGTTTCACGGTCACGGTAGGGATGGAATACCCGACCGCCTCATAAGCGGAACCGGAAAGTTTGGCGGATGTGATGCCGACCACCTGGCCGTACATATTTACTAAAGCGCCGCCGGAAGATCCGGGATTGATGGCACTGTCGGTCTGGATCATTTTCATGGAATAGGATGTCGCGGAGCCTGTTACTCTCTTTCCGGTTGATGAGACGATGCCGGCGGTGATGACAGAATCCGCGGCGGCGTCGCCGGGACGTCCGATCGCAACGATATGCTCTCCGTAAACCAATTCCTCGGAATTGCCGAATTCAGCCGGAGTGAAACTGCCGGATGTGATTTTTAAAACCGCAAGATCACTGACTTGATCGCCCGCCACATAGTCTGCGTCATACTCTTTGCCGCCGGCAGTGTAAATCCTGAACTGGGGAGAAGAAATCTCAGCATAGATATGATCGTTGGTAATCAAATATCCGTCCTTCGTGTAAATAACGCCGCTGGCTTGTACCATTTCTCCCGCTGTATTATAAACCGTGATTCCCACGATCGAATCGTTCAGGACGTCATAGACCTCCGCCGCCGTCATTTCATCTGTCTTTTTCGGTTTGGCGGATAAATCCACACTAACGGATTTGCGGGGATGTGTAACAGCACTGTTTTTACCGACATAGTACCCGGTGGCACAGGCACCGGTCAGGAGCAGAACCGCCGCTAAAATCAACGCAAAAACTTTAAGTCCTTTGCTCATCACGGTTTTTTCGGTGGGCAGCATCTGCGAATAGGTGATCGGATTTCCGACAGGCACATTGCTCGCCGGCGAACCGTAAGACGGAAAAGGCGGGTTTTCAAATTTCGAAGTTACAGATTGTGCCGCGGCAGGTTGTCCGTCGCTTTCGGTTGTCGCAGTAGAAGCTTCCGGTTCAGCGGTCTGATCGCTTTCCGCAACAGAATACGCCGGGGTTTCAAACGCAACCGCGTTTTCGTTTCCCGAAACCGTCTCTGTGAAATCGGCATTGTCTGTTACGGCCGCTTCGGGAACGGGCGCCGTTTCTTCGGGTGTAGCAGGTTCGTTTTGTTGAATGATTTGTTCGTCCATGGTTATTTCTCCGTTCTGCCGTCAAAACGGCGTGGTTAAAATTTATTGTCCGATCGGCAACGTTACGGTAAAAGAGGTAAGGGAATTGATCTGACTGCTGACCGAAATGCTGCCGCCGTGAGTCTTGACGATCGTTTTTGCAATATAAAGCCCCAATCCCGTACTGTTTTTGTTCGCCGAGCGGGATTTATCCACTTTGTAAAAGCGCTCAAACAAATACGGCAATTCGCGTTCCGGTATTCCTTTACCGGTGTTGCGGATCGTAAACATCAGTTTTTTGGCGTCGGTAGTGACTTGAAAATCGATTTTTCCGGCGGGATCGGTAAATTTGATAGCGTTATCCAGCAAGTTATATAGCACTTGATGAATTAAGTCGCGATCCGCATACAGCGAAACACTTTCGATTTCATCTAATCCTTCAATGTCAAGTTGTTTTTCCTCGATACGCTGTTCTTGGCTAATCACAATGGTACAAAGAAGTTCGCGAAAATCAAACCATTCCGGTCGCAGAACAAATTCACCGGATTCCAGTTTGGACATGCTGAGCATGGATTGCACCAAACGGGAAAGCCGTTTGACTTCTTCGGAAACGATCGAAAGATACTCTTGCTGCTTCTCAGGTTCGATGGTTCCGTCTAAAATCCCGTCAATAAAACCACCGATCGTGGTCATAGGCGTTTTCAATTCATGGGATACATTCGCGACAAAACTTTTCCGCATACTTTCAAGTTGCGCAAGCGAATTGGTCATTTGGTTAAAGGAAACTGCGAGTTCGCCGATCTCGTCATCGCTTGTGACCGGGATCCGACGAGAAAAATCTCCCTTTGCCATGGCTTTCGCGGCTTCCGACATCAATTTCAAAGGCTTGGTCAATCGATAGGTCATGACATAGATGGCAAAGAACATCAAAATGAGCGGAATCGCCGCGGAAAGCAAATAAAGTTTGGTAACCGTGACCAACAATTCCCGAATTGCGGAAAGCGGTGCCGTTACATAGACCGTTCCCACCTCATCCCGGTTCTTGTTGAATACCGACGAATAGGCAATATAGTGGGGATTTTGGTAAATTCCAAAGGTATCCAATCGGAAAACGGTTTTAGGCGTTCCTGCCGCCGCTTGTTCAAAGCATATGGAAAACGAATCGGTATGCCGGCAGTGACCGTATTGACTCCATTCTTCACAACCGCAGATGACCACATTGCCACGGTCATTTACCAAAAACACATCGTTGCCGGTAATGGCAGAAACGGCGTTGAGGATCTGATACAAATGATCATACGGGATTTCATCGGTTTCATATTCTTCGACCGTCTGCCGCACTTCGTTACAGCATTTTTCCAAGGTTTGTTCATTGCTTTTGGCAAGGTGATGATTCAGCGCAAAAGACAAAATCAACATGATGACCGCTAAACTGAACAAAATGATCAAAGAGGTCGTCAAAAAGTATTTTTNNGCATTTATTTGACCTCAAATTTGTAGCCGACGCCCCATACGGTCTTTAAAAGCCATTCATCGGAGACATTCTCCAGTTTTTCGCGCAAACGTTTGACGTGTACATCCACCGTGCGGGAATCGCCGTAATAATCAAATCCCCACACTTCATCCAGCAACTGATCCCGTGTATAAACGCGATTGGGATTACTTGCCAAATGGTAAATGAGTTCCAATTCCTTAGGCGGGGTATCGACGATTTTTCCGTCAACCTCCAATTCATAATTGGTCAGGTTAATACGCAGTTTATCGTAACGCACCTCCTGCACTTGAGAGGTTTTTTCACTTTCTCTGGTGCGGCGCAAGACTGCCTTGATACGGGCAATGACCTCTTTTGTGTCAAACGGTTTGCTGACATAATCGTCCGCTCCGAGTTCCAATCCCAAAATCTTATCGAAGGTCTCGCCTTTGGCGGTGAGCATGATGATCGGAACTTCGGAAGTTTTCCGGATTTCCCGACAAACCTGCCAACCGTCCAGTTTGGGAAGCATAATATCGAGTAAAATCAAATCCGGCACATTCTTTGCCGCCAGTTGAAGCGCCTGCTCGCCGTCGCCGGCAACTACGGTTTCAAAACCGTCTTTTTCCAAATAGAGGCGCAGCAATTCGCAGATATTCGGATCGTCGTCCACAATCAGAATTTTATATTGCACAAGTTTCCCTCCTCTGAGGATATTTCAACAGAATAATATCATAAAAATATGAAGAGAATGTGAAGAAATGTAACATTTCTTTGTCAAAGCGTCAAGAGCATGCCCGAAAACCGGACATGCTCCGTTCTCACGAAATCGTCTGCGGTGTAAACGTGAACGTATCGCTTTCAAAATGGCAGATGACCATATCACCGTTTTTTACGCTGCCGTCTAATATTTTTTCACTCAGCGGATCTTCAATTTTGCTTTGGATCTCGCGGCGCAAAGGCCGTGCCCCATAGACCGGATCAAATCCTTTTTCCGCCAGCGCGGTTTTGACGGATTCATCCCAACGCAAAGTAATATTGAGATTTTGCAGTCGTCCTGCCAACTGGCTGAGCATATTGTCGGCAATTTGAGCGATCTGCTCCTTTTCCAACTTGGTGAAGACAATGATATCGTCCACCCGATTTAAAAATTCCGGTCGGAAAGCGCCTTTTAACTCGTTCAAAACAGAATCTTTGATTTCGCCGTCGGTTTTGTTCTCTTCGTTTTCGCCAAATCCAAAACTGACTTTTTTTTGGGTGATCAGGCGCGCGCCGATGTTGGAAGTCATGATGATAACAGTATTTTTGAAATCAACACGACGACCCTGCGAATCGGTCAAAATGCCGTCTTCCAAAATCTGCAAAAGAATGTTGAAGACATCCGGATGGGCTTTTTCGATCTCATCGAACAGGATGACGGAATAGGGGTTTCGTCTGACCTTTTCGGTCAGTTGACCGCCTTCTTCAAACCCGACGTATCCGGGCGGCGAGCCCACTAAACGGGAGACGGTATGCTTTTCCATATATTCCGACATATCCAACCGGATCATCATATTCTCACTGCCGAACATCGCGGTTGCAAGCGCTTTGCAAAGTTCGGTCTTACCGACGCCGGTCGGTCCTAAGAAGATAAAAGAACCGATCGGGCGTTTCGGGTCTTTTAAGCCGACTCTGCCGCGGCGAATCGCTTTCGCGACCGCTGAGACCGCTTCGTGCTGACCGATGATGCGTTTGTGCAGTTCGTCTTCCAATTTCAAAAGGCGCTCGCTTTCCTCTTCAGTCAGTTGCGTAACCGGGACACCCGTCCAAAGCGAAACGATGTCCGCAATGTTTTGTTCGGTCACTTCCCCGACATTTTGCGCGTTTTCATGCTGCCAGTTCTCTTTTTCGGAACGGTATTGCTCTTTGAGCCGGTTTTCCTGATCGCGGAGTTTCGCCGCACGCTCAAATTCCTGCGCGCGGATCGCCTCGTCTTTTTCCGCCTCGGCACTTGCAATTTGCTCTTCCAACTCTTTCAAGCGCGGCGGTGCAGAACACGCCGACAGACGAACCTTGGAAGCCGCTTCATCGATCAGATCGATGGCCTTGTCAGGCAAAAAGCGGTCGCTGATATACCGTGCCGACAGTTTCACAGCCGCCTCTAATGCTGCATCGGTGATTTTGACTTTATGGTGCGCTTCGTACTTATCGCGGATCCCTTTTAAAATCAGGACGGCGTCTTCTTCGGACGGCTCCGAGACCGTGACCGGCTGGAAACGCCGTTCGAGCGCGGCATCCTTTTCAATATTTTTCCGGTATTCCGAAATGGTGGTCGCACCGATCAGTTGAAATTCCCCGCGCGCCAAAGAAGGTTTCAAAATATTGGCGGCGTCAGTCGACCCTTCCGCGGACCCTGCACCGATGATGGTATGGACTTCATCAATAAACAAAATAATATTGGAAGAATTGGTGACCTCTTCGATCACTGCCTTGATCCGTTCTTCAAAATCGCCACGGTACTTGGTGCCGGCAACCATACCGGTCAAGTCCAGCGTAAAGACACGTTTGTCACGTAAAATCTCCGGCACTTCACCCGCCGCGATTTTTTGTGCAAGACCCTCAACGATGGCGGTTTTCCCGACACCCGGTTCCCCAATCAGACAAGGATTGTTTTTGGTACGTCGGCAAAGGATCTGTATGACCCGCTCAATCTCGGTCTCCCGACCGATCACCGGGTCGATTTTCCCTTTCCTTGCTTCTTCGGTCAAATCACGCCCGTGCTTGGAAAGAGTTGGCAGATCGGCTTTGGCTTTTGCCTGACCGTAGGGCTGATTACCCGGTTTTCCGTCATTGGCGGCACCGGAAGCCTGAACGGTCTCTTCCGTTATACCGGAAACGTCCACCCCCAGTTCTTCCAAAAAGCGAACCGCGTAATTATCGCCGTCGCTCAAAATCCCCATGAGCAGGTGTTCCGTCCCCACAAACTTTTTCCCGATCTGACTGCAAACAGCCATCGCGTTTTCCAGAACATGTTTGGCGCGCGGTGTAAAATAATCCGGCGAAAGCCTTGTCGGTGTGCCGCAACCGATTCTTGAGCGGATCAATTCTTCAATTTTTTCGGCTGTTACGCCGCTTTTAGTCAGCAATGCGGCCGCCACTCCGCCGCCGATGCGAAGCATTCCCAGTAGCAAATGTTCGCTTCCAACATAGGTGTGACCCAACGTTTCCGCCGCGTTGATGGCTTGGTTAATGGCTTCGTTCGCCTTGGTTGTGAACCCGTTAAAATGATATTTCATAACAAATACCCCCTCGAATTTTACGGAAATCACACGGTTATTCCGTCAACTTTTCCCGTATCCATTTTGCTCTTGCCGCGTCTCGTTCTTCCGGTTCGCAAACGCCGCAAATTTTTGTAAACATATGAGGTTGCCCTTCGATCAATAACTGTAGCGGCAGGCAATCTGTCTTGAGTATGCCCGTCCCGATCCCTAATTTAACGGTAGAAAGCAAATTCATCATTTCTCCGCTGGATAGCAGACGGCAATTCTGTAAAATACCCCACGCGCGAAAACATTGATCTTCCAAAGAAACGCCCTGAACTTCATGGCGTGCGGTACGCTCTTTTTCCATGATCTGACGTGCGATCACCTGCAAATTATCAATGGCGTTCTTTTCGCTGATACCCAATGTGATTTGATTGGAGATCTGAACCATGGCGGCGTTGCTTTTTGAACCTTCGCCGTAAAGACCGCGAAGCGTAAAGCCGATCTTCCCGACCGAGGAAGCCAATGAGGCGATCATTCCCTGACTTTGCAACACCGGCAAATGCAACATCACCGACGCGCGAAGTCCGGTGCCCAAATTGGTCGGACATTCCGTCAAAAATCCCAATCGTTCATCGAAAGCGAAGTGCAGTGCCCCAAACAGGAAAGAATCCAACCGCTCGGCTAAATCATACGCCTTTTCCAGTTGCAATCCGCCCAATAAAACCTGAATCCGCAAATGATCCTCTTCCCCGATCATGATGCTGATGCTCTCGTCGTCCGAAAGGATGATGGCGCGCTCAGCGGCACTGGCCGCAAATTCGGGACTGATGACATGTCGTTCCACCATGGCGGCGATTTCGTTTTCCGGAACATCTTTCATATCAATGTAGCGCAACGATTTTGCAAACGGCGTATTGCTTTCGGCAATCACCGATTTGACCTGCAAATTCAGTTTCCGGCGTTCCTCCGGAGTCATTTTGGCGGGAAACGGAAGATTTTCTAAGTTTCTCGCCAATCGGATTCTGGTGCTGACCGCAATATCGTCCTCAGGCGCGTGAGTCATATACCAACTACTCATGATCATTTCCCTCCAGTTTCCTGATCTTATCGCGCACGACCGCCGCTTCCTCATACTTTTCCTCGGCAACCAGACGATTCAGTTCCAGCCGCAGAGAATCAACAGTCTCCTCTTGCGGAACAGTCGCCAGCGGCGCGCTGTTGGGAACTTTTCCCGTATGTTTGATACTGCCGTGTACCCTTTTTAGATAAGGAAGCAATTCCTGATAAAAGGTATCGTAACAGGAGGAACAGCCGGCTTTCCCGGTCTTGGCAATATCCGCAAACGTACTGCCGCAAACCGGACAGCGCCGGGTATTGGATTCAATCTTCGCCGGCGAAATATCCGCAAACATGGAAATCAGCATATCTGCCAAATTACCCCCGTGAAGCGAGGTATAACCGGTGTTTTCCGCACACTCGGCACATAAGTGCTGTTCGGTCATAACGCCGTTTACCACCGTACGAATATGTGTTGTTGCAATCCTATTTCCACAATGTTCACAAATCATCGTTCATCTTTCCTTTCCTGTTGGATCTGTGTTAAAAGCATCTGTTTCAGTAATGCCGCCCGCAGTTCATCCCGAAACTCGACGGGCACCCTCTGCAAGACTGAACCGGAAACCGCCGCACCGATCAAATTGGCGATCTCGGGTTTCAGAATTCCCGATTCCACACAGTTTTCTAAGACGATCCGGGTCGACATCGGATCCATATACTCACCGATCGAATTGATAATGTGCATCAACGCCGAGGTGTGATCCATCATCACCCGACGGATCCGGATATATCCCCCGCCGCCGCGCCGACTCTCGATCATATAGCCGTGTTCCGGGGTGAAACGCGAGGAAAGGACATAATTGATCTGACTGGGAACACAGCCGATCGAATTGGCAAATTCGTTACGTTGGATCTCCGCTGTATTCCGATCGGACTCCTTTAACATTCTCATAATTTCCTGGGTAATGATATCGCTCATTCTCATACTTTTCATTTCCCTTCCGCCGCATTAAACGGCATTTAACTTTCCTGAAGTTGTCAAATAATTGACCTTTCCTGACTATTATTATACACGAAAGTCAGGAAAAGTCAATACCTAACTTTAAAAATTTTTTAAAATGATTTTCACACCTATTTTCACATTGGCATAGTATGTGATGAAGACAGAAAAGGAGGTCTTTCACATGTGTAATAATTGTTTTGGTGGAAATAGTTGTACCTGGATCCTTTTGTTGGTTCTGGTACTCGTTTGCTGTGGTTGCTTAGGCGGCAACGGTTGCGGAAATAACTGCGGTTGCGACAACGGCTGCGGTTGCTAAGCGACCTTCCGCACATAGTTCCCGTGTAACTTTTCCCGGATGCTTGACGGAGCATGAGAAACGTCAGGTATATCTTTCCGGGGTAATCCGGGAAAGAAGCAAAACAAACAACAGCCGACAGGAGTCTTGCGCCCCTGTCGGCTACTCTATGATTGATTCTGGGTTTCCCATCGAGAAAGTGGTTGACAAAACTCTATCATTGCGCTATAATTCAAAAGTCAACTTATCAAACAGATTTCCGGGTGTAGCTCAGATGGTAGAGCGCGTGGTTTGGGACCACGAGGCCGCTGGTTCGAGACCAGTCACTCGGACCAGTCGAGTGCCTCGACACGCTAACGCGTAGTTGAGGTTTTCTGTTTTTATAGTCTTTACCTCGCTCCTTCATTGTTTTCTTAAGCAACAATCCTATCGAGTGCCTCGACGCGCTAACGCGTGCCGGGGCGTTATTCTGCAATTTTTACAAAAACGCCGGAGGCCTCTTAAAAAAGGCTTCCGGCCATTGTTTTACTCGTTCGACGTCCTGTCGAGGATCAGCATCGCATCTACAATGCTTATGGTTTATAAGATTTTACCATCCGGCAAACATACTTTCGGCGTGGTTTTACCACGCCGAAAATCAGAATAAATCGCTATGGGTACCGGTTCTAATCAGATTCAGGACTAATCGATCTTGATAGACTTTATAAATGAGCAACCAATCAGGATTTATATGACACTCACGCATCCCTTTATAATTTTTCGAGTTTTCGAGCAAATGGTCTCTGTATTTCTCAGGCAATTTCTGCTCGTTTGCCAATGTGGAAATAACACTTGTTAACTCCTCAGGATCGCACCCACGCTTAATGGCGAGTTTATAATCTTGTTTAAACTGTCCTGTAAATTCAATTTTAAGCATTAAGTGCCTCCATAACATCTTTTACACTGTCAAAAGGTCCGTAAATGCTCTCGCCTCTTTCGGCGGCAGTCATTGCTGCAATAGTTGTGTCATTAGGTATTTCTGTTGTAAGTTCAAAGGGTATTCTATGTTCTCTAACCACGGTTTTTGCAAAAATATTAAAAGCCGAACTAACGGACAGACCTATTTCTTCACAAAAAGCGTCGAAAGCCTTTTTTGTTGCTTCGTCCATTCTGATATTAACATTTGTTTGTGCCATAATAATACCACCTTTCACTTATATTATATGCAAAACAATATTATTTGTCAATGGTTTTATGTGTAAATTTATAAAATCAGACAGCAATCGCCAAAACTGAAAAAACGGTATTGTTCCTGCACGGCGATTCGATAGGCGTTCATGGTTTGCTCATAACCGGCGAAGGCAGAAACCAACATCACTAAGGTGCTTTCGGGAAGATGAAAGTTCGTAATCAAGCCGTCCATACACTGAAACGTATATCCGGGATAGATAAAGATATCGGTTTCACCCGAGCAAGCGCAGATTTTGCCGTAGCGTTTCATAGCGCTTTCCACGGTACGGCAGGAANNCCCGCCGTTTTCTTTGGTTTGGTTGATGGTATCGGCCGCCTCTTGAGAAATCGCATAGACTTCCGTGTGCATATGATGTTTCGTGACATCTTCGACTTTGACCGGGCGGAAGGTTCCCAAGCCCACATGAAGTGTCACATAAGCCAAGCGAATCCCCTGTTTCTGCAAATCCCGCAACATTTCTTCGGTAAAATGAAGCCCTGCGGTCGGTGCGGCGGCAGAGCCCAATTCTTTGGAATAAACGGTTTGATATCGTTCTTTGTCATTTAATTTTTCTTTGATATACGGCGGAAGCGGCATTTGACCGATGGCGTCCAACACCGCGAAAAAATTGCCTTCACAAGTAAAACGAACCATCCGGTTCCCGTCCGGTAAAACCTCAATGACCGTACCGGTCAGTTGGTCGCCAAAACGAAACGCCGTTCCCTCTTTGGCTTTCTTCCCGGGGCGGGACAAACACTCCCAAACTTTTTCTTTGTGCTCCTTAAGAAGTAAAAACTCCGCCACGGCGCCGGTATCTTCGCGAATTCCGAAAATCCGCGCGGGCAAGACTCGCGTATCGTTGAGCACCAAACAATCTCCCGGTCTTAAATAGCGGGGCAAATCATAGAAATGAGAATGGGAAATCTCCCTGCTGTTTTTGGAAAGAACCATCATACGCGAAGCGCTACGCGGGGTGACCGGCGTCTGGGCGATCAACTCCTCCGGCAAATCATAATAGAAGTCACTGGTTTTCATCATTTTATCTGAACTTTCCTTTGTTTTCGGCATAAAATAGTTTGACAAACTTTTCCGATAATGGTATAGTATTATTGATATTATAAAGCAATTCTTCGCATCCTGCAAGTGCGAATTTTGCAAAGGAGCAGCACAAGAATATGAAAACGTACAATGTAGGAATTATCGGTGCCACCGGCATGGTCGGTCAACGTTTCGCCTTATTGTTGGCAGATCATCCGTGGTTTCATGTGACCGCGCTTGCCGCCAGCGGCCGTTCGGCGGGCAAGACCTATGAAGAAGCCATCGGCAATCGCTGGGCGATGAAACAGCCCATTCCGGAATCGTTCAAAAGCATGACGGTGTACGACGCCGAACAGGATATCGAAACCATCGTTTCCAAAGTCGATTTTGTCTTTTGCGCCGTCAACATGAAAAAGGACGAGATCCGCGCTTTGGAAGAAACCTATGCCAAACACGAATGTCCGGTCGTTTCCAATAACAGCGCTCATCGCTTTACACCGGATGTTCCCATGATCATCCCGGAAATCAACGCAGATCATTTGAATGTCATTCCGGCGCAACGCGAGCGTCTTCATACAAAACGCGGCTTTATCGCGGTGAAATCCAACTGTTCCCTACAAAGTTATGTGCCCGCTTTGTATCCGCTTGACGAATTTGGTGTGGAACAATGCCTGGTTTGCACCTATCAGGCGATCTCCGGCGCGGGCAAGACCTTTGAACGCTGGCCGGAAATGATCGATAACGTTATCCCCTACATCGGCGGCGAAGAAGAAAAAAGCGAGAAAGAACCCTTGAAGATTTGGGGACGCGTGGAAAACGGCGAAATCGTTCCCGCCCAAAGTCCGAAATTTACCGCCCAGTGCATTCGCGTTCCCGTCTCGGACGGTCATTTAGCGGCGGTCTTTGTCAAATTTTTAAACAAGCCGACTAAAGAAGAAATACTTAACAAATGGAATGCGTTTTCGGGAGAGCCTCAATGTTTGGGACTCCCCCACGCTCCCAAACAGTTCCTGCATGTTTACGCCGAGGACGATATGCCGCAAACCAAACTCTGCCGCGAATTAGAAGGCGGTATGGCGGTTTCAGTCGGCAGACTGCGTGAAGACACACAATATGACTATAAATTTGTCTGCGTATCGCACAACACCCTGCGTGGCGCGGCCGGCGGCGCGGTTTTGCTTGCAGAACTTCTCTGCGCAAAAGGATATATGGATTAACCTGATCAACGGTTCATAGCAAGCGTGTCAACTTCATTTAAAAAGGAGTGGTCGAATTGAAAAAGCAAATTTTCACCGGCGCCGCCACGGCGCTGGTAACCCCCATGAAGGAAGATGGAAGTGTCAATTTCGAACGCCTGAAAACCCTGGTTGATGAACAGATCCGCGGCGGCATCGACGCGCTGGTCATTTGCGGTACGACCGGTGAAAAATCCACCTTGAATTATGAGGAACATGTCAAGGTCATTGAAATCGCCGCCAAAGCCGCGGCGGGGCGCGTCCCGATCATTGCCGGTACCGGCAGCAACGACACGGTCTATTCGGTCGGGCTCTGCCACGACGCCGAACAAGCCGGCGCGGACGCCTTTTTGATGGTGACACCTTATTACAACAAAACCTCTCAGGCGGGATTGGCGGCGCATTATCACTATATTGCCGACCGTGTGAACAAGCCGATCATGTTGTACAATGTTCCCTCCCGCACCGGCGTGGGGATCAAACCGGAAACCTACCAGATCATTGCGCGCCATCCGAACATCGTGGCAGTTAAAGAAGCCAACGGCGATTTATCTTCTATCGCTAAGACCCGCTACTTATGCGGCGACGATTTGGCTGTGTATTCGGGGAACGACGACCAGGTCGTTCCGATCCTTTCGCTCGGCGGTTTGGGCGTGATTTCTGTGCTTTCCAATCTTATGCCGGGAGCAGTCCATACCCTCTGTGCGGAATACTTTGCCGGCAACACGCAAAAAGCCATGGAAATGCAAATCCGCTATACCGGATTGATCAACGCCTTATTCAGCGATGTCAATCCCATTCCGGTCAAAACCGCTATGAATTTGATGGGGATGGAAGTCGGTCCTTTCCGGCTCCCGCTTTACCCGATGAGCGATCCGGCTTTGCAGAATTTAAAAGATAAACTCAAAGAATGCGGCTGTCTGTAACGCCGCATGATAAGGACGTGTCAAGTTATGATCAACATCATTCTTTGCGGCGCTTCCGGCAGAATGGGTCGGTTTATTGCCGAGGAAGCCGGGAAAAGTGATTGCCTGCAAATTGTAGCCGGGGTAGATCAATTTCCCTCCCCTGCTGATTTTCCGATCGTTCCCACGTTTTCGGATTTAAAGGTTTCGGCGGATGTCATCATTGATTTTTCCAATCCGTCAACGCTTGAAAGCCTTCTGGCATACACCAAGGAAAACCGTTTGCCAGTTGTGATCGCCACGACCGGGTACACTGATGAACAGATCCGTGCGATCCATGCGGCGGCGGAAGAAATCCCGGTGTTTTTCACCTTCAATATGTCGCTGGGTGTGAATTTGCTGGCAAATCTCGCCAAGCGCGCCGCCGAAGTGCTGGGAGACGGCTTTGATATTGAAATCATCGAGAAGCATCACAATCAAAAACTGGACGCCCCTTCGGGAACCGCCATCATGCTGGCAAATGCCGTCAACAGCGCATTTGACGATCAACTGAATTATGAATATGACCGTCATTCCAAGCGTGCAAAACGCCCAAAAAACGAGATCGGGATCCATTCGGTTCGCGGCGGCACCATCGTAGGGGAACATGAAGTTCTTTTTGCGGGGCATGATGAGATCATCAGCCTTTCCCACTCGGCACGTTCGCGTGAAATCTTTGCGGTAGGCGCTTTGCGTGCGGCACAGTTTTTGTGCTCCCGACCCGCCGGGTTGTATCAAATGGACGATTTAATGAATTAAATGATTTTGACATGAAAACAGTTCAGACTGCCAGTCGGCCGCCTGAACTGTTATTTTATGAATACTTTAAATGAAATCGTATACTTCCACCACACCGCTTTTGTGATAAAGCGAAGGGGTGATCAACAGCGAGTAACCCCGTCCGGTATCGGATGTCCATTCCACCGGTTTATGACGCGGAACTGCACAAGCCCCTAAAAGCATCATGATGGCACCGCCGTGCATGATGACCCCGGCGCTGAAGTATCCTTCATTTAACATATCACAAACGATCTTGTTGAGCCCCGTACATAGCCGTTTGATAAAATCGGTATTTTCCTCGCCTCCCGGCGGTGCGGATAGTTTTCCGGATGTCCAAGGTAAGAAAGCCGGATCGCCTTCCAATTCCGCGGCGGTTTTTCNNGAAACAGCACCGCGGCAGTCTGACGGCACCTCAAGAGCGGACTGGAATACAAACAATCGATCTCGGGGTATTCGAGGTTTTCTTTTAGTAACCGGAGTTCGCTTAAACCTTCCGGACACAAAGGCAAATCGGTCCGGCAACCAATATACTGACCGCGATAATTGGCGTCAGTTGCGCCGTGGCGAATGAAATGGATTTTTAACGTTTTCATACATTCCTCCGTTTGATTTCCAAAGCCGTCAAAATACCGGCAATGATACTGTTAGATACCAACATCCCTTTTTCTGTGAGAGCAATGTGATCCGGCGTCAGCGTCAGCAAATTTTCCTGAGCAAGCGGTTTGCATACCGCAAGAAGCGACCCGTAAGGGTTTTCACCGAACCGCCGTTCATACTCGGAAAAGGAGAGCCCGGTCGAAAGCCGCAGGCGCAACATGACAAATTCTTCTTTTCCACCGCCAAAGCCGTCCGAAACGGGAGAATCCCCACGCAAAAAGGCTTGAAGATCGCGGGCATAAAAGAAGCGTTTTCCATTTAGAAAAGAGTGCGCCGACGGGCCGATCCCCAAATACTCATTTCCCTGCCAATAGAGCAGATTATGACGGCTTTCAAAACCCGGTCGGCAATAATTCGAGATTTCATAGTGACCGTATCCGTGCAACGCAAGAGTTTGACAGACCGACAGATACTGCTCGGCGGCTTTCTCCTCATCCGGTAGTGAAAGGGATCCACGCTCTTGGAAAAACCGTGTTCTCTCCTCTATTTTTAAAAGATAACCCGATATATGCTCCGGGCTTAACGACAGCATGAAATCAAGGTCATCCTTTAAGGTGATCAAATCAGAGCCCGGCAAGGCGATCATACAATCGACCGACAAATTTGAAAAACCGATTTCCCTTGC
>LXOW01431371.1_pt1 | contig 24927 bp, 15 predicted proteins | sample 1368591 | NCBI WGS metagenome assembly LXOW01 (sample SAMN04884650, study PRJNA319009) | bovine gut metagenome | isolation source: Cow rumen | host: Bos taurus | place: Italy: Legnaro (PD) | collected 2014-07-09
GAGCTGAAATCCATCGACCTTATCCGTCCGCTATGGACAGATGACCGTCCGGCTATACCTACCCACCGGTTCTTTGAGTTCGACACCCGTTATGCCGGTGAGAGCGTTCATAGCAAACTGGAGCGTATTCGCGCCAAACTCCGCGACAAGAAAGCGGACGCAATGGTTGTCAGCGCACTGGACGAGATAGCATGGCTGCTGAACATCCGCGGCAATGATGTAGAGTTCAATCCCGTAGTAATCAGCTATCTGGTGCTGGAGCAGAACAAGTGCACGCTGTTCGTGCTGCCGGAGAAAATAACGCGCGAGAACACTGCTTATCTGCGTGCCAACGACATCAACGTCAAAGATTACGAAGAGGTGTTCAGTTATCTGGGTGAACTGCAAGGAACCGTGCTCTTTGACGGAGCGAAAGTCAATCAGGCACTCTACGAAGCGATCGGTGGCTTTGCCAAGAAAATCAACGCGCAGTCGCCCATCTTGATTGCCAAGTCACATAAGAACGACAAGGAGCTGGCCGGTATACGTCGGGCCATGGAGCAGGACGCCGTAGCCCTGACGCGGTTCTTCCGCTGGTTGGAGAGCGACGAAACACGCACCCATATGGCAGACAGCAAAGTGACCGAATGGGACCTGATGAACCAACTTCGTGACTTCCGAGCGATGGGCAAGAACTTCATCGAAGAGAGTTTCGGTACGATAGCCGGCTACCGAGGCAATGGAGCCATCGTCCACTATGCCGCCACAAAAGAGGAAGCGGATTTTGTCTTTCCCAACAACATGCTTCTGCTGGACAGCGGCGGACAGTATCTGGACGGCACAACAGACATTACCCGTACCGTATGGCTGGGTGGTGATATTCCGGCACAAGCCAAACGCGACTACACCTACGTGCTGAAAGGTCACCTGATGCTCGGTCATATCCGCTGGCCGCGCGGCACACGAGGCAACCAACTTGACGCCCTCGCCAAGCAGTATATGTGGCAGGCAGGTATCACCTACGGTCACGGCACAGGTCACGGCGTAGGACACTTCCTCAGCTGCCACGAAGGACCGCAGAACATCCGCACGGACATGAACCCGACCGTACTGGAGGCAGGACAGATCTGCTCCAACGAACCGGGCATCTACCGCACCGGCAAGTGGGGTATCCGCACAGAGAACCTCGTAGCGGTAACACCGGTTGAGAGCACACCGGAAGCCACCACCGAAGACGAATGGCTGACATGGGAAACACTGACCCTGTTCCCATATGACACAACGCTCATTGACAGAGAACTGCTCACCGAACAGGAACGCCAATGGATTAACGAGTACCACGCCGAAGTATACCGTCGCGTAAGCCCGCTGCTCAACAAAGAAGAGGCTGAATGGTTAAACGATAAATGCAAAGCGATATAATTTATGAGCTTAGAAGAAACACTCAAGCAACATGCCAAAGCAGCAGTCAAAGCACTGTACGGCATAGAGGCTGATGACAAACAGATACAACTGCAGAAGACCCGTCCGGAGTTTGAGGGCAACATCACACTGGTGGTGTTCCCGTTCGTCAAACTCGCCCGCAAAGCACCGGCACAAGTGGCGGAAGAAATCGGCCAAGCCATGACCGACACCGCTATTGTAGGCGCATCGGTGATTGAGAAGTTCAACGCCGTGCAGGGTTTCCTGAACATGAGCATCGCTCCGTCGTTCTGGATTGAGCAGCTGCAGGCCATCGCCGCTGATGCGAACTACGGCCGGCAACCCGACCGAAACAAACTGATGATGGTCGAGTATTCATCACCGAACACCAACAAACCGCTGCACCTCGGACATGTGAGGAACAACCTTCTGGGCTCGAGTATCGCACGTATCCAAGAAGCAAACGGCTGGAAGGTAGTAAAGACGAACATCGTGAACGACCGCGGCATACATATCTGCAAATCCATGCTCGCATGGCTGAAGTTCGGCAACGGCGAGACACCCGAGTCCACCGGCAAGAAAGGCGACCACCTGATTGGCGACTACTACGTACGTTTTGACCAGGAGTACCGCAAGCAGATCAAGGCGCTGATGGAGCAAGGGCTGAGCGAGGACGATGCCAAACGCGAGGCGCCGCTGATGAAAGAGGCACAAGCCATGCTGCTGAAATGGGAAAAGGGCGACAAAGAGGTGCGCGACCTCTGGGCAAAGATGAACGAGTGGGTATATGCCGGTTTTGACGAGACTTACAAGATGATGGGCGTCAGCTTTGACAAGATATACTATGAGTCGAACACCTATCTGGAAGGCAAGCAGGAAGTGGAGCGCGGGTTGAAAGAAGGCCTGTTCTACCGCCGCGAGGACGGTTCGGTATGGGCGGACCTGACCGGTGACGGACTGGACGAGAAACTGCTGCTGCGCTCGGACGGCACATCCGTTTATATGACGCAGGACATCGGTACCGCCAAACTGCGCTACCAGGACTACCCGATTGACAAGATGGTGTATGTCGTGGGCAACGAGCAGGAGTACCACTTCAAGGTGCTGTCGCTGCTGCTGGACAAGTTAGGTTTCCCGTTCGGCAAGGAGCTTGTGCACTTCTCCTACGGCATGGTGGAACTGCCTAACGGCAAGATGAAGAGCCGCGAAGGCACGGTAGTGGATGCCGACGACCTGATGGCGCAGATGATAGACGATGCCAAGGACATCAGCAAGGACAAGGTCAACACCCTGCCCGACATCACGGAGGCCGAAGCCAATGATATAGCACGCAAAGTGGGTTTGGGTGCGCTCAAATACTTCATCCTGAAGGTTGACCCGAGAAAGAACATGCTGTTCAACCCCGAAGAGAGTATCGACTTTAACGGCAACACCGGTCCGTTTATACAATATACATACGCGCGCATACAAAGCGTGTTGCGAAAGGCAAACGATGTAGCAGACAAGCCCTGTGCGGCTAGTACGCTGAATGAGAAAGAGATTGCGCTTATACAGAGGCTGACGGATTATCCGGCAGTGGTGAAGCAGGCAGGCGACGAGTTCAGTCCGGCAGTGCTGTGCAACTACGCCTACGCACTGGCGCAGGAGTTCAACTCGTTCTACCACGACTACTCTATCCTGAACGAGGCGGACGAGCAGAAGAAAAACATCCGGCTCCTGCTGAGCGCAGAGGTGTCAAAGGTCTTGAAGCACGCCATGGCGCTACTTGGTATAGAGATGCCCGACAGGATGTAATCCTGACATTACGTAGCATAAATATTTTCAACAAAAAACGCACAAGGTTTGGAAAATTGAAAAGATTTTCGTAACTTTGTGTGCTTTTTGTGCGAGTGCCGCAACGAGGCGGCGCTGCACGGGCAATGTTTAACCCAATAACAAGACCGCTACGCTTGACCGCCCAGCTCAAAGAAAAGACCGCAGCCACCGGCTGCCAAAAGAGCAAAGACGACTCCAATCAAGGAACAAAGACGTAGTGGCAACAGAAATCTACCAAACATGGCAGAGAATTTATCACTCAACAATTTCGACTGGGATGCCTATGAGGCCAACGCCAAAGGCGCAAAGAACGAAGCCGAGATTGCCAAGTATGACGGTAGCCTGAGCGCTATCAAAGAGAACGAGGTCGTTGAAGGTACCGTCGTTTCAGTTAACAAACGTGAAGTAGAAGTAAACGTAGGCTTCAAGAGCAACGGTTTCATCGCTGCTTCCGAGTTCCGCTACAACCCCGACCTGAAGCCGGGCGACAAAGTGGAGGTTTATATCCAGACCCAAGAGGATAAGAACGGCCAGCTCGTTTTGTCGCACAAGGAAGCCCGCGCCGCACAGGCATGGGACCGCGTGAACGAGGCTTGCGAGAAGGAGGAGATCGTTCAAGGCTACATCAAGTGCCGTACGAAAGGCGGCATGATCGTGGATGTACTCGGTATGGAAGCCTTCTTGCCGGGTAGCCAGATTGACATCCGTCCGATCCGCGACTACGACCAGTTCGTAGGCAAGACGATGGAGTTCAAGATTGTTAAGATCAATCCTGAGTTCCGCAACGTTGTTGTTTCGCACAAGGCTCTCATCGAGGCCGAGCTCGAGGCACAGAAGCGTGAGATCGTCAGCAAGCTCGAGAAGGGTCAGGTACTCGAGGGTACAGTTAAGAACATCACCAACTACGGTGTATTCATCGACCTGGGTGGCGTTGACGGTCTGATCCACATCACCGACCTGAGCTGGGGCCGCGTAAGCGATCCGAAGGAGATTGTACAACTTGACCAGAAGATCAACGTTGTTATCCTTGACTTCGACGAGGACAAGAAGCGTATTGCTCTGGGCTTGAAGCAACTGACCCCGCATCCTTGGGATGCACTGGACGCTAACCTGAAGGTAGGCGACAAGATCAAGGGTAAAGTTGTCGTTATGACCGACTACGGAGCATTCGTTGAGGTAGCTGAAGGCGTTGAAGGTCTCGTTCACGTAAGTGAGATGAGCTGGAGCCAGCACCTGCGCTCGGCTAATGACTACCTGAAGGTAGGCCAGGAGGTTGAGTGCGTTATCCTGACACTCGACCGCGCTGACCGTAAGATGTCACTTGGTATCAAGCAACTCAAACCCGATCCATGGGAGACCATCGAGACGAAGTACGCTGTTGGTACACGTCACTTCGCTAAGGTTCGTAACTTCACCGGCTTCGGCGTATTCGTTGAGCTGGAAGAGGGCGTAGAAGGCCTGATCCACATCAGCGACCTGAGCTGGACGAAGAAGATCAAACACCCGAATGAGTTCACCCAGATCGGTGCAGAGATCGAGGTTATCGTTCTCGACATCGACAAGGAGAACCGTCGTCTGAGCCTTGGTCACAAGCAGCTTGAGGAGAATCCTTGGGAGGAGCTTGAGGCTAAGTTCGGTATCGACACCATCGTTACCGGCAAGGTTCTCGAGATCACCGACAAGGGTGCCACCATCCTTCTCGACGAGGGCGTAGAAGGCTTCTGCCCGACCCGTCACCTGCAGAAGGAGGACAAGAGCCCGGTAGCCGTAGGCGACGAGCTCGACGTTAAGGTTCTTGAGTTCAACCGCGACGCTAAGCGTATCCTCGTTTCGCACCTCCGCACATGGGAGGAGCGCAAAGAGGCTCCTGCTAAGGAGGCTAAGGCTGAGAAGAAAGAGGCTGCTCCTGAGCTGCCGAAGGTTGAGAAGACCACTCTCGGTGACATCGACGTACTGGCTAACCTCAAGGCTTCGATGGAGGCAGAGGCTAAGCCTGCCAAGAAAGCTCCGGCTAAGAAAGAAGCCGCAGCCAAGGAGCCTGCTGCAAAGAAGACTACCAAGAAAGCTGCAGCCAAGGACGCTGAGTAATCAAAGCAGGTACATCCTGTCAAACGGAAAGCGAACCGCACGGTTCGCTTTCTTTGTTGTATAGTTGATGAGCATATTATACNNCTGTAATATTTCGACAACTAATTGTGATAGACGGAAGATACTGAAAATCCTTAAAAGAGTAAGTAAAGCCAATTCCCGAAGGCGTAAGAGGGAATAAAAACAAGCAATTATGAAGAAAGTTTTATTTTTTACAGTTGCATGCTTAATGACCATCTCATTCACTGCATGCAAGAAGACTTGCAAGTGTACTGAGAAAAAAACTAAGGTTAGCCAGACAATGACTACAGACAGTAAGTACAAATCCTGCGCAGACATCCAAGACTTGTTCAAATCAAAGGCAAAAGGAACAGGTCAAAGCTGGACCTGCAAAGAGAGCAAGTAATACACTTGACACGATAGGTCATCCGCACAGAATGATCTATCTTTTTTTTTCGCTACTGACTACTATGAGAAATCTATCGTTTATCAGCACAACCTTATTGGGACTGATGTTCCTGGTATCCGCCTTCGCCAAGGCGTGGGACGGAGAAGCGTTTGCCGACATGCTCCTGTTATACGGTCCGCAGTGGTTCAGTATCGGCGCACCGGTCATCATCATGATTGAAGCCGTACTGGGCATGTTCCTACTCCTACGCGTTCATCCCCGTATAACGGTTATGGCTGCTGATACGTTTCTGATAGTGGTCAGTCTTATCTTCGCATATGGCACATTGGCGCTTGGCATTGAGGATTGCGGATGTTTTGGTGCCTTGTCACACCTATATACTGGCAAACCATGGATGACATTTGCGCGTAACGGTGTTTTTCTGCTTATATCCGTTCCTGCTTGGATATATTCTGCTAAAGACAATGAAAATCATCAGTTGACTAAACTGATTGCTACCCTGATAGCAGCCTCGGCAGCCTGCTTTATTTGCGGACTGGCTATGCACCGCACATTTGACCTGCCTGACATCTCCTCAACGAAGTTCGACACCCGCAATCAGACAATGGAGAAACTCTGCAACATTTATCCGTTCTCGTCTGATTCAACGTACGTAGTATATCTGTTCTCGTTCTCATGCGCTCACTGCCAGAACTCCTTTGCCAATGTGCAACAATTCGAACAATTTCATGTAGTGGACAAAGTGATGGGTATCGCTATTGATGACGCAGAGGCACATGAGCGCTTCTATCGCATATATCAACCGCAGATAAGCATTCTAACCATCCCGCATGACACAATGACACAAATCACTGGTCAGTTGCCGGAAGTACTGCTGATTAGAGACAAGCGGATACAAAGTATTGAGTCCGGATCAGTAACCTCACCGGGCATCTTTCTAGAATAATAAATCTTTTTCTTTTATCAAGATTTACTTGCATTATCACTGGGGAGCGGCTCACCGGTGAAGCGGTTCTTCTTGCCGTAAACTACCAGACGGTCGAGAGCTACAAGCACGGCAGGCACTACGGTCAGCGTCAGGATGATGGCCATCGTTGCACCTACGGCTATACAACTGACAATATTACTGATCATCAGGTCGTCGATGAAGATTGCCATAGCACCGGGTCCTACAGCCATAATCAGTCCAGAGGTCAGGATAGTACGTATTGAGCCTTTATAGGCGGCACAGACAGCGTCCACCTGAAGCATGGTCTTACGGTTCTCGCGATAGTAATTGGCAAACAGAATACCATAGTCGATAGTGGCTCCCATTAGTATGGCTTGGGCTACGAGGTAGGCCAGATAAAGCATCTGCCCTGTTGCCAAGCCTGCCACTACAACCATCGCATAGACAGCTGTCATAACGGTCAGCACGAGTATCGTAGGAACAATCACGGAACGGAAAGTCAGTGCTACAATCAGGAATATAGCCAGTACGGTTAGCAAGGTGACGACATTCATCTCATGATCAAAGCCTCCGCGCATTTCGGAGTACATGACCGACTCGCCTACGTAGTAGTGCTCATGCGGCAGACACTCATCGGCATGTGCCGTCAGTGTCTCAACGAACTCATAGGTCTCCAGCGACTCTTTGGGCAGCGTGGACAGTACCACCAGCAGCGAATGCTGCTCATGACGCAACTGTCCTAAGCCGTCCTGCAGCTGGACTTTTATAGTAGAGGTCCGTGCTCGCACGGAATCCGGAAGGATGTCCGCCATACGCGGGTCATTCACCAGCGTGTCACACAGATAGGTTACGAGTTGCTCAAAGCCTGCACGCAACGTGTCGCAGTCGTGGCAGTGCGCAAAACCGTAATAGTCATACAACAGTGACATCTGAGCCGGTGTGACGGAAGCCGATTTGACATTCGAGAGTTTCATCAGTCGTGCCAGTTTGGCAGCCATCCGGTCAGCCGTATATGTTTCGCCGCCGAACACCAGTTCGGTAAACAGTTCAGCCTGCTGGTCTTCGCGCGACGGAGTCTTATGAAGGGCTTGCTGCTCCTGCTCCGCGACAATAGCTGGTGTTGTATCCACACTATGCCAAGGTGGCAAGGCTACTGCTATAGGATCAGGCACAGGCGCCACCATGTGCTCCAATGGCTCTATGCTCTCTGCGTGTTCGGTATGGAGGTCAAGGTGTCCGTCAGGCTGCTTCATTGTGTTCGCCATAGCCAGCAACTGTTCGTCAGAAAGGTTGGCAATTCCAAACTCATGCAGGACAGCGTTCATTTCTTCCGGAGTGAGCGAAGCATTCTTGTTCGCCAGGTCCATCAAACGCGTACGTTGTGTGAGCTGCGTTCGTTGCTCATCAGAAATCATACCAGCCAGTCCCGGACGCTTGAACAGGTCGTCAACCAGCAAATGAACATATTGCAGCGGTGACATCTTCTTCACGCCGGGCGCATAACCATAAACAAGACGCGTCTGCGTAGGCGTAGAACCGATGAACAAAGACATCTCGTTGATGGTCATAGGCAACCGGATAGCGGCGGTGTCGGTAAGTTTATGCATCTCCACCGTAGCGGCAGAAGTCTGCGTGGCATTCAGCCGCGCTACAAACGGTACGAGGGCTATCTTGTCTTCCTCCGGTTCAAGAGCAACTGCTTCATGCTCCGATACAACGGGTGTATCTTGCGCCATCGGCATCTCTTGCGCTACCAGTTCCACAGCCGGCGTGTCGGGTATCTCGGGTTCGGGCTGAGCGACAGGTGTCGTGTCTGCCGGCTCGGGTTGTGACTGTGGTGCTTCAGTCTTTACGGGTTCCTTTACAACTTCCTCTTCCGCCGTCATGACAGGCGATACATCCAGCATGGACTGCAATCGCTCAATCTGCGCCTTCATTTCACCATCCAGGTATCCGCCGAACATTGGGTTGGTAGCCACGTGCGTATGCAGAAAGCGCGCAAGATCGGGGAACGACAACTCACGCTGTTCACCACTTCTGGTGCGTATGTAATACAGCATCTGCATCGTCTCGGGGTTAATATATTCCAACGCCTCGGGCGGTACTGTTGTTCCTTCGGGCATGAATTCCTTGAAGTCCGTGAGCAGTGAGCGTATATGCCCCGCCATCTCCGTTGCAGTAAGCGGACGGCTCATCAGTGTAGGATACGAAATGACAGTTTCTATTCCCTGCTTGGCCATCAGGGTGTCCGCCAGATCATAAATAGAGTCCTCGTCCTGCGTGTCATAAACGAGCACGAACGGATTGAGCGAAGGGAATACTTTTTCTATCTTTGAGTCTGCAGCGGCCGAGAAGAAGAACGTGGTCTGCCGCGAGAAGAACCATGAGCCGAGGAATAACAACAGAGCCCCTATCGCCATCGGCAGTTTATGACGCGAAACAAAACGTGCCATACCATCGGTCGGGAAAACATATGCCTTCTTTGCCGTACGGTTAATCACGCGGCGGAAGAGCATCATTAGCGACGGCATAACGGTGAAAGTGCATATCAACGAGCAAACGACACCCTTAGCGAGCACGACACCCATGTCTGCACCTATCTTGAGGCGCATAAAGCACAACATGAGCAGACCAACGACAGTGGTCAGTGCTGACGACAGTATAGACGGTGCAGCACGCTTGATGGCACGGTTGGCTGCCAAGAAAGAAGTTGTGCGGTCGGTATGTTCGTCCTGCTCCTGCCTATAACGGTTGAGCAGCACAATGCTGTAATCGAGCGAGAGGACGGCTTGCAGGATAGAGCCAATGAAGTTCGTAGTGATGGATACGGAGGGCAGCAGGGCATTTGTGCCCATGTTCAGCAGGATAGCCAGACCTGCAGTCAGCAGGATAACAACAGGCTCAAACCACGACTGCGCCATCAGGAACAGCACCACCATAATCAGCACTGCCGCAAATATCATCACGGACATAGGCGGCGTGGCTCCATCCTGACTGGTCTCCACCACGCAACTGCCGCCGAAGCGGGAACTGATTTGCTTGCCGAGTGCTTTCTGGTCAACAGCTTTAGGAACATCCAGGTCAAACACGGTGTGCGTACTATCGGCACTATAGCGGTAGGTCACGCTGTTGACATCAGGATAGGACTCCAGCAGCGAACGGATACCGGGCACCTCTTGCGGACGTACACCTTCGAACATGACATGCACATCCGTGCCGGACATCTGCGCTGAAGAACCAAACTCTTCGAACACAATCTCCAACCCGCGCTTCATCTGCGAATCATCGGGAAGGTATTTGGTCATGTCGGCATTAACGTTCACATGGAACATCAGAATCCCGCACACTACGGACAAAGCTACCGTGACGGCTAACAATATATAATGATATGCTCTTCTCAAATGCTTAACAATTGCTATCTGAATACGAATCCATCGGTACTCGGACGGTCTAACACACCATCCGCAAAAAACCGCGCAAAGTTACAAAAAAAATCCCACATTTGCAAGCAAATACAGGATTTTTTTCAGTTTTGCAAATCAAGACGTCAACAAAGCATCATTGTATTTTGCGTCCGTCGATGGAGAACAGCCCGTCTTTGCCCTGGATGTACAGCACATTGTCGATCATCACCAGGCTCTTGGTCTGCCTGTTGTCGGTGCGGGCATTCTGAACTGCTGCAGGGTACTTACGCGTAAACTTAAAGATAGGCGGATTGCCGTCATCGGCATCGCTGGTGGTATAGAACGTATTCTCGTCCAGCCAGCATATTGCCTCACCCTGCCACTCGTAAGTATTGTACGCCTTGATCGGTTGCGGCTGGCGCTTGACTGCATCAGCCACACTCTCGCCTTCCTGGCGCTCCCAATAGAGCACCCAACAGTACTTGGCAACGATATTGTTGTGATTCTTGATAAGGATATACTTGCCGTCAGGCGAGATATCCGCAGCGGTTACAAGGTGGAAGCCTTTGTACGGCTTGGCACCGTCACCGAGGTCGGATTTGACGCCAAGATCACAGATATATTCCAACGTCTGAACCTCATCGCCGTAGTCGAGACGGAAGGGGATGCGGAACACCTGACAAACATCGTAATACACCTTGGTGATGATATAGATCATCTGCTCAATGTTGTCGTACATCAGCGCTTCGTTGTTATGCTTCTTGCCGTCAGGATAGACATACTTGATACGGTTAGGGGTAACGGTGATCTCCGGTGCGTTCTCCGGATCGATAGCCGGCTCTTCAAACCACACGATGCTGTACTCTCCGTCCGTCTCGTCATTGTCGCCGAACGCTCCGATGAACAGGTAGTTCGTACCTTCATACACACCGCCGGACATATCTTCCCAGTCCCATCGGATGGACTTACTCATATTCACCTTGCACGCGCGCTTCTCGCCTTTCTCGTCGGTAGCAATGATATATTTGACCGTCTCATCACTCTGCATCCAAATATATCCCGGTGTGACGCGTGAGCAGGCAATACCTGACACCTCTATAATATTTGCATTGATGTCAAGTGTACCACACTGCTTTTTAGTCCATAACGTATTCCACTCCAGTGTATCACCGTTGTACACCAGACTGGGTGCGGCTTGGCAAGACAGACAGCCTGTGGCCAAAAGAACAAAGACCGCTATGCTATAAGATAATAGAGACTTTTTCATAACCTACACTTTATTTTGACAGAGCGTACATGGCAAAGGCTGCGCAGCAAATACCTGCTATCTGCAGCGGGTTGGGAATAACGCTCAGGATGATGAGCGACAGCAGCACCGTAACCATCGGCGACAGACCTTCCATCGGCGATACGATAACCGCCTTGCCATAGCGATAAGCATACACCAGCGTCAATGCGCCGATAGAGTTCAGTATCTGGATACCGAAGCAGCCAAGACTCTTACTCATCACTTCCTCACCGGCGAAGAATTCAGCTGCGTCACCGTTCATGAAATAGGCCACAGGTATAAGCACCAGTCCCGAGAGAGCCATCCACACAAAGATGGACTCGGCATCCATGGAGTTGTTGGCGAACTTCATGAAGAAGCCCTGAACGCCCCATGCAAAGAGCACGAGGATAGCCAGTACAATCCACAGCCATCCGCTTACAGGACTTCCCTCCTGACCTGTCTCCAGCGAGAGCAGCAGGATAGCTACAAGTGCTACCACGATACCGGCAATCTGCCAGCGTGTGGCTTTCTCCTTGAGGAAGATAGCAGCCAGCGTGATAACAATCACCGGCGACATGGAGATAAAGGGATAGATGATGTACGACGGTCCGAGGGTCAGCGCCTTGAAGAGCACGAGCTGTCCGCCTGCGCCGAGCAGACCGACTGTGCAGCCGAGCAAGGCAGACTTGCCGTCGAAACGGAACTTGCCCTTGTTGATGATGAGCGCCACAATAGCGCAAGGAATCATCGACAGTGCCCAGAGGATGTACACAACGGTATCAGGTATACCATTTTGGATCTGATAACCAGAGAAAGCGCCCCATACGCCCCAAGTAACAACGGTGATGAGGATAAACAATAGCCATAATTTGTCTTTCATATTTCTGATGTTTTATAGTCTGGATTATCCGGATATTCTATACTCAGGAAGTCCTGAATTTCGGAGTGGCAGTCCATTTATTTGATAAGTTCAAAGAACGGCAGGCGGTCAAGGGGGACGATGATGTGATAAGTCTTGCCACCTTTGTACGTTTTGCCCTCATCATCACGCCATGTGCCGATGGGCAGGCGGACGTCACGCTCCAGCGTGTTGTCCACAACAGGGGCTACAAGGTAACGGTCACCAAGCATGAACTGATCCTTGACCTCCGCCAATCCCTGATTAGGGAACTGATACTCCATCAGCCGGACAACGGGTTCACCAGTCTCGGCTGCCTTACGGGCATACTCCATGATATACGGTCCTAACGCCATATGCATCTCAGCCGTATGACGGACTATGTCGAGGTTCTCCCTGCTAAGTATGCGCCATGGAGCAACGGAGAACTGCATCATAGGCATCATGGCGTGCACCTGCGCCGAGCGCACAATGAGCGCCTGATCGCAGTTGGTGGAATCGACATTGAGAAACGAGGTGAACTGTCCGCCACCAATCATATCCGGACAGGTATAGGCATAGCCTAACAGGCCCGCCACGCACATCTGCGGAATAAGCTGCTGCACGGCTTCCCAACTGTAGTCCTTGTCACCGAGGCGCTGTACAAGCGGCTGTCCGCCCATCTTCCAGCACGCACGGTACTCGTTGAAGGGAAACTGCAAACCGATCTTCGCCCATGCGGCAGTGTGATCCACGTTGGTCGAATAGCGACTATGAGCTACATATCGGGCAGAAGCATAGCAGTTATTGTCACCGGCATCGAACTTGAATCCGTCTATACCGTACTCGTCCTGCATCTTACGAAGCTGACCGACAAAGTACTCCACTGCTTCTGGGTTGGTGAAGTCATAACACGCGCTGTAGCCGTTCCACCAGTTGAAGATTGCTATACCGTCATCGGCACTGGGCAACAGGTATCCTTTGTCTGCCTGTTCGCGGAACTCCGGCGAGTCAGCACTGACAAACGGACATATCCACAGCATGACCTTGAAGCCCAGCTCATGAAGTTCGTTAACCATCGCCCTGGGATTAGGGAACTGCTCCTTCTTGAATTGAAAACTGCCGTAGTGAAGCTGCCAGTTGTCGTCAATCATCAGCACACCGGCAGGAAAACCATTGTCAATAACCGCATGGGCATAGCGGAGTATGTCCTCCTGGTTCTGGTTGTACATCAGCTCTATCCATGTGTTGTACTGCGGCATGGTGAAGAAGAGCGTGTCGGGCAACTGACCGCTTGGCGGGAAGTATTTTGCCTGCGCTGCCATATATGCATCGCGCAGGGTCTTGCCTGCTTTTACAGGAACCAAAATCTTCGACGGACGAATGCCACCGTTCTTAACGGTGAAGTTGAAGGGCTTGTCCGACCATATATATTCGCCGTCCGATGACAGAAAAAGAGGAGCAATCTGATTGTTGGCATCCTGCTTGTTGAGGTCAAACAGCGGTTGGTTGGTGAACGGTTGCTCATGCCCTAATCCAACGGCAGCACCCCACCAATATGTGTTTTGTGCACTGACGGACACAGAAACAAGCAACAGTATATACAATATCCTCTTCTTCATTATAATCTTTTATCTTTGAGCACGAAGTGCGGTCTTTGTTCTTTCAGGGAAGCGGTCTATCCTACTCCACCGTAACGGTGGTCAGGTAGTTGTAACCGGTCTGTTCGTCCCAGCAGTTCTCGTTGGCGAGACGTATGCTGTAGCGCGGATCGTTATGCAAGTTCGGCATCGGATCGGGCAGATTGAGGTAGAGCTTGTACTCGCCGGCTTTCTTTGGTATGAACGATACCTCGATGGTTTGCATCTGATCGGTGAACCAGAAGCGCGGATCGCTGTCAGGTACAACGCGGTAGATATCCGATGCATCAGCGGTGTTGATGAGCAACATCTCGATGTCACGCGGGTTCTTCGGGGCTGAGTAACCTACATTGACCAGAGAGAGAGCTACTTTCAGTTCCTCACCAGCTTTGGGTTTGTAGGTTGTTGTTACTTCACGTCCTTCCAGGCGATAACCGATTAAACGTTTGAATGTATTAAGACAACCACCATTTCTCCACTTGCTGATAGTGCCTTTATAATAATCGTAATTCAAATACGATATATGCATGTTCAACATCTGATTGGTCGTTTTTGTACATCCGGCGACATTACCGGGAGGGCAAGACTCTCCACCATAAATCAGATATTTCGTTTCTGCTTCCCAAAACTTTCTTTGGTCGGTAGTATTAAAGGTTCCCATGTCTGTCTGATCCGCCATGAATGCATCATCGTGGCAGGCAAGACGTGCTTTAGTTGAATAGTTATATGCCTCGGCAAGTGTCAGTGTGTCTTCGAGATTCCAGCCGAAACAGCGCATTTTGAACTTTGGCGTGCGCAAGCAAATCATTCGTTCCTTGGGCATTGCCTCGAGCAACGCATCTATTACCGGTCGGCGCTCAGCAAATTCTTCGTCAGTTTGGGGATTCTCTGTAAAGTTTGTGGTGTAGTACCACTCACCCCATGTGCCGATGAAACCGGCTTCCATCACAAAAATAACATCTGCGTACTCTTGCAGAATGGGTTTGATTTGTTCTATATGTTGAAGGATGATTTCCTTAGTTGCTTCATGTGGAGTTACTTTTTCGGAGTTGGTATATGCGAAACGGATGGTACATTTGCATCCTCCCTCACGTATCGCTTGTAGGTTATTTCGCACTACCTCCAGATACGAATCAGCGATAGGGCCTTCCATATATTCCTCCAGAAAGTAATTGGTAAGTATTAGCGTAAAGCCCTCATTGTATATACCTTTCACACGCACAGGTAGGAGTTGTGTCGGATTCGGGCTATGCATATCAAAATAACGATGAAAACCGCGCTCGGGGTTACAGAAGATAGAATCTTCTAAAACAGTTAGCGTTTCATGTCGCAAACCATCAGCAGGTGCGGGTTCTTCTGCAGGTGCGGGTTCTTCTGCAGGTTTGCATGTAGAAAAAGCAAAAACAAATAGCAGAACAAGCAAGTATAATGGGTTCTTCATATTGGTTTTGTTTACGTGTTCGATAAAAGGTCCGAAACGGACTAATAAAAATCAGCCGTAGGGGCTGCCCGAATGGCAGGCTCCTACGGCTGAACAAATAATTACTCAGCGAGAGGTACGTTCAGCAAAGCCGGGTAAACAGGCTCACCGGTTTCTACATCAGGCACAGCTGCAGGCAGTGCACCAAGTTCAATCCAATCAGCTGTATCTACATATACACCAACCTGGAATACTTTCGGATTCGGGTTCGGCAGATACGAACGTCTGATAGAGCCTTCGATAGCCATGTGTTGTTTACCAAGGTCTTTAACTTCGCTAACCTTAATTGCGTTAGCAGCCTCGGTATCAATCCAGTTGCCGTCCCAAGCATCTTGAGGAACGCCCTCTGCGAACTTGTAGATCGGGCAGTTCTCATAGCCTTCGCTAATGCTACCTTGCAGCAGAACCTCTGTTCCTGCATCAGACCAGAAGTAAGCAGCGTAACCTGTTGTCGGATCATCGTCCATGTCAATAAGCATGTTAAGAATGTCAACTTCAAGAGATGCATCATATTCCACATAGAAATAAATGAACGTAGCATCCGAGCAGAACTTGATTGCAAACAGACCTTCGGAATCCTCTTCGTCTTCGATTGCAGAAGATGCAAGGAGGTCAGCGGGAACTTTATCCCAATCATCAAAATTACCATCCACCTTGATTTCTACAGACTGTTTAACCAGAACAACGTCGTCCTCAATAGAGTTCGATCCGGCAGCGTTCTTTACGGTCAACTTAACTTTGTAAGTGCCGTAATCAGCATAGGTGTGCTCAGGATTCTCTTCGGTAGATTTTTGTCCGTCACCAAATTCCCATGCAAATTCTTTTGCGTCCTTTGACATGTTGGCAAACTTAACGGTCAAACCGCTGGCTTCATAACCGAAACGAGCCTTCGGTGCGTCTCCTGCAGCTTGTTTGTCTTTACAGGAGGTTGCAAAGATTGCTACGAAAGCAATCAAACTTGCAAAAATAAGACTTTTCTTCATAATGAAAGATTTAATAATTAATTAATAAAACGTTTTATTATTAATCACGGTCTTAGTAACCGGGATTTTTTTCTATTCCACTAACGGACCATTCGCCGNNAGGTTCTGGGATCTGTGTTCTCAACAATTTCCCACTTTTGTACTCCACCGAACTCGCGGTTCATCTTTTTGCCATTGCGATAGACATCAAACATTCGATGTCCCTCAAAAGCCAACTCCATGCGACGTTCATCAAGCACTATATCCAGGACATTGTCGTAGCCGTGCATATTGCTTGAGAACATTCCTTCAGCGGGTATACCGGCACGTGCACGAATAGCATCCACGTCCGCTAAAGCTTCGGCATTCTTACCAAGTTTGGCATAGGCCTCTGCACGGTTGAGGAGAACTTCACCCCACCGTAACATAACGGGTGATGAAAGCATAGGATCGCCATCCTGATAAGAGAACTTGGTAACAAAATAGTTAGGGAACGTAAAACGAAGAATCGGGAACTTCATGATACGAGCCGGACACTTCTCTCCATTATAGTCAACGGAATACACGGTGTACTCTCCTGCGGCATCAGGCTTATTCATACCATTGACCTTCACCTCGTCAATACGGTACTTCTTTTTAGTTCCGCCTTCATCAGTAATTTCGCAATATTTGCCTTCACCATCAGTCTTTACTTCAGCATATGTATTGCTGCGGAAATCTACTGAGTCTGTTTTTGTCGGGAAGAAAACAACAGTCTTACCAGTCAATGGATTCTTTTTATCAGTTTCCTCCTGCATTTTGATATAACTCAAGCGGATGTCATCAGGATAGCGCTCATAGAGGTTAAGGAGCGGGTCACTGGCATAAATCTCACCCCATCCTATACCATCATTAAGAAACATAGATCCGATACTGGACTGTCCGCGCGTCTCGAGAGCAGTGTGTGCTACAGCGAACAATGTCTCCTTACTCTTGAGAGCATTTGCGAAATAGTTCGAGAAATCTTTGTCCAAATTAGCAACAGGGTCACCCATCTTAGCTATTATGTCAATCACTTCCTGATTCTTCCCCATATAAAGATACACACGGCTGAGCAAGCCCAGTGCTGATTCCTTGCGCGCATAGCCCGGATTGGGGTTCTTCGGATCGGTTCTGGGCTTGTTCATCAGGTCAGCCGCCTTGAGGAGGTCGGCCACCACCTGCTCATATACTTCACCCACCGTGGCTCGTGTGGTCGTCTCTGTGTTGGTAGAGGTGCGAAGCACAATACCCGGATTGGATGTTCCCAGCACGTATGGTTTTGCAAAGAGGGTTACCAATTGGAAGTGCATCAGTGCACGCAGAAAATATGCCTCACCGAGCAGTTGGTCACACTCCTTGGACTTACCTTCCTCAAAACCTCCGATTACAGAGTTGGCAGTAAAGATGACCTTATATGCCACCCACCACAACGTACCAACGTTCTGGAGATTGTCGGTCATTTTAAGACAGGCTGCCTGATACAATGGGTCGGTAGTACGACCAGAGAGGCAGGTGTTGTCTGCCGGGAACTCCGCCAACTGAAAATAATGACGGATATAGGTGTTACCGGATGCATAACCGAGGTACTCTTGTTCCTCTTTGAGCATGGCATAGCAGCCATCCACGATGTACTGTGCACCGGATTCATCGGACAGCAGCACTTCGCTATTCAACTCATCCGATGGGAAATAGTCGAGTTTGCAACTGCTGAAACCAAGCATCACTGCGAATGCTATGGTTAAATATATAAATTTCGTTTTCATATTCTTCAATATTAATAATTTTCAAATCTTCAAATCATCAAATTTTCAAATTATCGTTAGAACTCAATCTCTATACCTCCCACGATGTTACGTGCAACAGGATACTGGTCGGCGTACATACCTGCCAGTTTGTAGGTGGTGGTAGTGATGCTGACCTCGGGGTCCATGCCGGAGAACTTGGTAGCAGTAGCGATATTGTCTGCAGATACAAACACGCGGAGTTTGCTCATATACTTCTTCGGAATGAGCGTCGCGCAGAAGTCGTAACTGAGGGTGATGTTCTTCAGACGGAAGAAACTGCCGTCTTCCAAGTAACGAGACGAAACATTGTTCGACCCTTTGTTACCCAAAAGCACAGCCTTGGGGTGAGTAGCCACATCACCCGGGGCCTCCCAACGCTTCCAACCAAGTTGTAATAGAGTACTGACCATAACCAACATATGCGCCATCAGCATCCAGAGCCTGACGGTTGTAATTATATACCTTGTTGCCATAGGTAAAGTTGGTGTTGATGCTCAGGCTCAAACCTTTCCAGCTAATCTGGGTGTTCAGACCACCTTGGAATAGCGGAGTAGCTTTGCCCACTACATGTTCAGTAGCTTCATTGTAATTATTGGTAGTGGTCTTGTTGCCATCTTTGTCAATCTTATACCATAGCGGATCACCGTTGTCAGGGTCAACGCCTGCCCACTCCTTCATGTACCAAGAGAAGATATCCTGCCCCTCTTTCACCTGTTGGTTGACAGAGGAAGCTGTCTGCAGGAATGGTATATGGTCGGGGGTATATGTTACCCGGTTACGGTTGAAGCCAATGTTGAATCCTACATTCCAACGAACATCCTTAATTTTGAGCACTTGTGCGTCCAAGCGATACTCAATACCCTGATTGCGGACTGTACCGGCATTCTTCGTGATCTCAAAGAATCCTGTTGATGGAGCAACCGGCACATTGAGCAGCAGACCCGTATTATCTGTATTATAGAGGTCAATTGACATATCAATACGGTCAATGAACGCGAGGTCGATACCAACTGCAGCCATATTGGCAGTTTCCCAATGCAGTTGCGGGTTGCTCAGACGACTCGGGATGGCAGAGGTTACATTCTGGTACGAAGAACTCAAAGCATACGTGGACAGATACTTATAAGACGGGATATTGTTGTTACCCGTAATACCGTATGATGCACGGAGCTTGAGGAAACTAACCACATTCTGGTCCTTCATGAATGCCTCATTTGAAATAAGCCAACTTGCTGCCACCGAGGGGAAGTAGCCCACACGGTGTTCGGGAGCGAAGATAGAACTTGCCTCTGCACGGAAGGTTGCATTGATGAAATAGCGTTTGCCATAGTCATAACCCGCCTGAATGAAAGCCGCCCAGCTTGCGCCCGGTACTTCATAACCCGACACAGCCTGCGGAACGGTTGCATTGAGCGCATCCACGCCATTAGGCATACCCGTACCGGAAGCAGTAGTGTATTGGCTTTTCCACAAGCCGTACTCAAAGCCAATCATGCCGTTCACCGAATGTGCGCCCCATTGGTATGCGGCTTTCAAAATATTGGTCGTTCCAAAGGAATCGGAACGATCGTGCGACTCTTCCAAATAACCGTTGGTAAACTCTGACGAGTAACTGCGTGGGTCTATAAACGAGGTCCATTTTCCATTGCTGTGTGAGAAACGGTTGGTGGACTGGAGGGTCAGCCAGTCAGTGATGTGGAAGTTAAGTTGTACATCGGCACCCATTGACAGACCTACACCTTTGCTGTAATCATACTGTGTATTATGCAGAGCATTCCACTTGTCCTGCGAATACCATGTGCCACCATTGTCAGGACGTTTCGCTGAATTGATATATACGAGGTTACCGTCAGCATCGTAAGGGTTATCCCAAGGCATCTTGGTATATGCATCGTTCATCATGAGCCATGAAGCCTCGCTCTGGCTCGTTGATCTGTCAAAATATGCACTTATGCGCATATCCAGCCACTTGGTGACTTCGGCATTGAGGTTCACACGGCCTGAGAACTTCTCAAATCCGGTGTTGATGAACGTACCATCCTGTTTGTAGTAGTCGAACGAAGCATAGTAACCTAACTTCTGGGTGCCGCCTGCTACAGAGATATAGTAGTCCTGAGTCATGCCATTCTTGAAAAAGTAATCTTTCCAGTCATGGTCTTCATCAAGCAGCGTCATCGGGCGCAAGTCTTTGAAGTCGTTAGGCTTGTACATAGACTTGTGGTAATAATACAATTCCTCGGACTTCATCATCTTGTAGTTGCCGAACAGCGGCTGGTTGCCACCGACGGTAGCACGTAAGTTGACGCGTGCCTTCTCATTGCGCTTGCCCTGCTTGGTAGTAACAACGATAACGCCGCCTGCAGCAGCTGCACCATAAATACCGGTAGCACCAGCATCTTTCAATACAGAGATAGACTCTACATCATTGGGATTGAAATTACCACCCATCACACCATCCACCACATAAACAGGGTCGCTGGCTGCGGTGATAGAACCTGTACCACGGATACGGATCTCGGCTCCTGCACCCGGCTGACCGGTGGAGTTGCTAATCTGCACACCCGCCACCTTACCTTGCAGCATGTTGCCGATGTCACTGGTGGTGACGTCCGTCAGTTCGTCGGCAGATACCGTAACAACGGCGGAACTCAACTCCGCACGCTTCACAGCAGAGTAACCGAGGGATACAACCTCCTGGAGCTGCTGGGCGTCGGCCTCCATAATGACATTCATGGTTTCCACTGCACGAACCTCGATGGTCTTGTAACCGATGTACGAGAACTGCAGTACAGACTTGTCGGGCACTGTGATTTCAAAATTACCGTCGAAGTCAGTAATTGTGCCACTGGTAGTACCTACCACCAGAACACTCACACCAATCATCGGTTCCGAGCCATCGGCGTCGATAACCGTACCTTTCACGTTGATGTCAGCAAATGCCGATACAGCGAGTAACAGGCTGAAAAAGATTGCTGGTAATCGTTTCATGTTAATAAATTATTGGTTAGTGTTGTTTGTTTTCGTTATCTACTAGTCGCCTAGTCATCTAGCTGACTAGCAGGCTAGTAACCTAATTCTCTATCACCTTGATCAAATAGCTGCGTTCAAAGTTGACCTCAATCGTCGGGTCAGCACCGCTGACGGTGAACGTACGCGGCTCGTCGGCAGTGTACTCAATGGCCGTGTAGTTCTTCGCGGAGTCAAGACCACGAAGTTCCAGCTTTCCACTGTATGAGGGAACAGGCACTGTGGCTGCATCCACATGCGCAGGATCCATGGCACCCTCGGGAGCAACGGGGTCAACGTAGAATGCGTAGTACATCGCATCGTTCTGACGGATGACGTGTGCCTCGGGATAGTCGAAACCCCAGGTGTAGAGGTTGAGGTACTCGCCACGGGCGAGGTTGTTCTCCTTATAGATCTTCATCCACTTGCGGATGAGCTGCTCTTTCTCCGGCGTCAGCTTGAACGGACCTTCCGTCCAATCGGGGTTATCCTCCGGATAGGTGAACTTCGTGCCGATAACCGAACCGGTACCAATCTGCGAAGCGAAGTCGTTGCCGCCGTCGGTCAGCTCCACATGGTCGCCGTAGTAAGCGAGAGCCGGAGCCATAGCGGCATATGCCTTGCGCTTCATGCGCACCTGACGGGATGACATCGGGTCGGAAGCCACCGCCTGGTTGATCTGCGGAAGTATCCAGTAGTTGACTGCACAGCCGCAGGGGCATATCTGGATAACGGCATCGGGTTTGTACCCGCGTGTTTCCTTATATATCATCGCGTAGTAGTTCGGCATGAGTTCCGGAGCCTGATTCGGGTCGTCCAGACCGCTGGCTTCGCTGTAGTCGGGCAGACAGCAGTTGAGGTGCTGGCCGTCGATCTTCAGGCCGTCGAAGTTCCATGTCTGGAGGAACATCTTCAGCAGATCCTTGGTATAAGCTTCGGTGACAGGGCTGAGCGGCGAAAGATACCAGCTGTCCCACCAGGTGATGTACTCCGGGGCCCACTCCTTGGTGCGCAGCAGTATCTCGGGATGCTCTTTCAGAATCTTCGTGCCCGGGTCGGCAGCCAGCGGTGCCCACCACAGTTTGGCTTTCAGGCCGCGCTTGTGGCACTCGTCGGTGATATGACGCATATCCTTGTCGCCACCGGGGAAAAGCTCATTGGTATTCCAGTCGCCTTCGGCAATCTGATAGCCGTCATCTACATCCACCCATTTGAATCCTAATTCAGCCACCTTGTCCAGGGTTCCTAACACCATGTTCATCTTGAACGGACGTCCGTAACCCCATGCGCACCATACAGGCTCGAAAGCTTCGGGCTCGGAAGGTTGCATCTCAATACCGAGATTGGCTTGCATATATTCGGAGAAGATACGCAGTGCGTTGAAGTAGTCACCTTTGTGCTTCAGGCGGAACGCCTTGAAGCAAGTGAGCGTGTCGCCCTTGGCGAGCTCAAGCGGTTCGGGCAGATTGTAGTGCAGGCAAGTGGTAACGGTGTTGCTGTAGTTCTTCCACTCCACGGGCATGGATATCATGCGCAACACAGGTTCAAACAGGCCGATAGCTATACCGCCATCACGCTGCCAAAGGTCAGTAACCGGAATACCTCCGCCGTAGTCGGTGTTGTTCATGCCAAGGTAGTTCTCCTTGCAGAATCCCGGGGTGACGGGAAGCACCCAGTCCATACGTGCTGCCGAACTGGTGGGCTGGAGCGACCATACGACACTGTCCTTCGCCTCCATCTCCGTACGGCAGAGTTCGTAACCCTGAACAGTAACAGGCTTGCCGAGATTGATGAAGCGGGTCTCGATAATCTCCAGACCGGGCACACCTGCCACCGGAGTAACAGTCTGCTGCTTGACTACGTGCAGGCCGTTCTGCTGATAGGGGAACGACTGCATGTCTGCTTCAGCACAGATGAGGCGGTCGGTGTCGGGCTTCGGCTGACAGGCAACCATCAGGGCTGCAATGCCGAACAGATATAGGATGCGATGTTTCATAGCAGTTTCTTTCCAGTTGTCTAGACGTCTAGTCAGCTAGTCGGCTAGTTATTTATACTCATTGAGAATCCTAAGCGCATTGTCATGGTAAATCTTCTTGAGCACCTCGTCAGGCAGGTTGAAGCCCGACAGCGCCCAGTGGTAGTTGTACTCCGGCACATAGAAATGCTCGTCGTTGGTCTCCAGCACACGGAAGATGCCATGATACATCTCCGCCTCCATGCCGTTGTCCGTACCGAACAGCACGCGGTCCTGATATTTGATGAGGAACTCACGCGTAGCACGCGGTGTGTGTGCGCTCTCAGCCACACGGGCAGAGATATCTACATACAGGTTAGGATACTTGTCCAGCAGCGCACCCAGACGCGGCCAGTCGTGCGACATATTCAGGTAGTGGCAAGCGATGAACAGCGTACCCGGATTCTCGCGTACAGCGTTCTCGAAGCTGGTCATCAACTGGTTATATCCCAAGCAGTTGGTTGTATCCACATGCCAGCATGCGCCGTTGGGCAGACCGTCGTTCTTCTCGTCCATCGGCAGGTACATCCAGATGGGTTCGGCTATATGGATGCTGATAGGCATATGTAGTTCACCGGCTTTCCTGATAAGCGGCTGAACACGCGGATCATCAATATGTATGCCTGCACCGTCAGCCGGACGTGCATAGGTGTCACCTTCGCCTTTGTCGCCCAACTCACCTACTCCGGTGGCACCCAACTGCTTGCAGCGCTCCAGCGCGGCTATGCCTTGCGCAGGCCACTCATCACTGTCAATGCCCGTATAATCGAAGCAGCACCAGAAACGGAAACGGTCCTTGTAAGGCGCATAGAGTTCGATAACCTCGTCAAACGGACGCCCTATCCATGAGCAGTGCATGATTGCCGTGTGCTCCACACCAACCTCGTCCATTACCTTTACCCACTGTGCTATCTGCTCTGCCGACTCAACGTAGTCATGGGAGTGCATGTCGATAATCGGGAACTTGCCACGGGTAACGGTAGTAACAGGGATATTGTTCATTACGTCCGGAAAGAAGTCGCGCACCAGCACCTTGTCTGCAGGTGAAGCGGACGTCTCATCAGCAGGCTGAGGCTTGCTACATGCTGCCAGAACAAGTGCAGCGGAGATAAGGAGAATAAAGGTTTTCTTCATGGCCGTTTTGTGTATTTTCGGGCACAAAGTTACGACTTTTTTTTCAAAAAAGCATATAAATCTATATGCTCTATAGCATATTTTCGAAAGATAAGTCAGTAAGGTATATATTTTCAATATATTACATTTCGATATTGTTGTTTCGGAATGTTTCGAAAAGAGAGAACGAAACTTTTTATTTGCAAATGTCGATTTTTTTTTGTAACTTTGCATGCGCGTTCAGCAAATCGGGCAATACGATGGCACATGTGGCATAAAGCGCCCGATAGTTTTCGCGCTCCGAAAAACCGCCACTACGTCAGTCGCTTTTTCGGTTGTACAATGACCAAAGTGCAAATGAATTAATCATAAGATACCATNNAGCGCAGGGCGCTCATACTGCAAATGCTGGAGCAAAAGCAGGAAGTGCAGGTCACCGAACTAAGCCGTGAGACAGGCATATCCGAAGTGACCATCCGCAAGGATCTGACCATCCTACAGAACCGTCACTTGCTGTTACGCACTCGCGGTGGAGCGATGCGCAAACCCGTGGAGAACACCAACGAGGAGACTGCCATTGACCGCAAGCGGCTGTTCAACATCAAGGACAAGGAGCGCATCGGCGAGGAGGCCGCCAAATTCATCAAGGACGGCGACTTCATCATGCTCGACTCCGGAACTGTCTCTTATACAC
>LXOW01094488.1_pt1 | contig 24900 bp, 24 predicted proteins | sample 1368591 | NCBI WGS metagenome assembly LXOW01 (sample SAMN04884650, study PRJNA319009) | bovine gut metagenome | isolation source: Cow rumen | host: Bos taurus | place: Italy: Legnaro (PD) | collected 2014-07-09
ATGGGCTCTATCATCTTCTGCGAGATGAGCTTGACGCTGTGGTCGATGCCGGCGAGGTGCTTGAGGGCGTTGAGCAGCAGGGCGGCGCAGGCGCCGAGGAGGTCGCTGGTGGTGGCGGTGATGATAGTACCGTCGGCCAGCTCGATGGCGGCGGAGGGTGCGTTCTCCTGGTCGCGGCGTTCCTTGGCGGCCACGGTGGTACGTCGGTCGTCGGTGGAAATCTTGGCCTGCTTCATGAGCAGGGCTATCTTGTTGATTTCTCCGTCGGTAGCCTTGCCGTTGGCATAGTCGCAGAGGGCAGTGTAGTAGCGGCGGATAATCTCGTCTTTCGAGGCCTGGCAGCAGACCTCGTCGTCGCAGATGCAGAAGCCGGCCATATTGACACCCATGTCGGTGGGCGACTTGTAGGGGTTCTCGCCGTAGATGCCTTCAAACAAAGCATTCAGCACGGGGAAAATTTCGATGTCGCGATTGTAATTGACGGCCGTCTCGCCGTAGGCCTCGAGGTGGAAGGGGTCGATCATGTTGACGTCGTTGAGGTCGGCGGTGGCGGCTTCGTAGGCGATATTCACGGGGTGCTTCAGCGGGATGCTCCAGATGGGGAAGGTCTCGAACTTGGCATAGCCGGCCTTGATGCCGCGACGGTTCTCCTGGTAGAGCTGGCTGAGGCAGACGGCCATCTTGCCGCTGCCGGGCCCCGGGGCGGTGATGACTACCAGAGGGCGTGTGGTCTCGACGTAGTCGTTCTTGCCAAAGCCTTCGTCCGAGTCGATAAGCTCCACGTTGGTGGGGTAGCCCTCAATGATATAATGGTAGTAGACGTTGATGCCGAGTCGTTCCAGACGTTCGCGGTAGGCCATGGCACTGGCCTGGCCGTTGTAGTGGGTGATGACCACGGAGTTGACGAGGAAGCCGCGCTCCATGAAGGCGTCGCGCAGGCGCAGCACGTCGACGTCGTAGGTGATGCCCAGGTCGCCGCGCACCTTGTTCTTTTCGATATCCACGGCGCTGATGACGATGACGATTTCGGCATCGTCCTTCAGCTGCGTCAGCATCTTGAGCTTACTGTCGGGCTCAAAACCCGGCAGCACACGACTGGCGTGGTAGTCGTCGAACAGTTTACCGCCAAATTCAAGATAAAGCTTATTGCCGAACTTGCCGATACGTTCCTTGATGTGTTCGGACTGTATCCGCAGATACTTCTCGTTGTCAAACCCGTATTTCATAATTACAGAATTATATATGTGAAAAATACGGGATACAAAAATAAGAATAATTCTTTATATGGCAAAGAAATAATGGAAAATATCTTACAAGTAGTTGATTTTTAGTAATGAAAAAAGTTAATTGCATTTTGGAAGGAAAGCAAAAAAGACAACTGTAACGTTCATATGGAGAAAAAAATGTATTTTTGCAGCATGAAACAAAAGGTAATACTTATCACAGGTGCCAGCAGCGGTATCGGGTATGATGCGGCGCTGGCGTTGGCGGCAAAGGGCCATAGGGTCTATGCTTCCGCACGGCGGTTGGAACTGATGGAACCACTGAAAAAGAAAGGCATTGTACCTGTTCAAATGGATGTTACCGATGAACAGTCGATGGCAAAGGGTGTCGAGACTGTCCTTGAGAAAGAGGGCAGGATAGATGTTCTGGTGAATAATGCCGGCTATGGTTATTTCGGGCCTGTGGAGACTGTGACGATGGATGAGGCACGCCGTCAGTTGGAAGTCAATGTTTTCGGCTTGGCGCGTCTTTGCCAGTTGGTGCTGCCAATCATGCGGAAACAGGGCTCGGGACGTATAGTCAACACTTCGTCTATCGCTGGCCGGGCGGTGTTTTTGTTTGGTGGATGGTATCATGTGACAAAGTATTCGGTCGAGGCCTTGAGTGATGCTATGCGCATGGAACTTAAGCCTTTTGGTATTGATGTAGTGATGATAGAGCCTGGTGCCATCAAGACCGATTGGGGCCTCATTGCCGCCAAACATCTGACTGAATCGACCCAGGGTACCGCCTACGATTCCATGGCTATGCCATGGGCGACGACGATGGACTGGACTTACCGTTCCAATCTCATTTCCAAACCCTGGGTCATCACTCGTGCTATATGTCGAGCTGTTGACAGCCGCCATCCTCGTGCGCGCTACCGCAAAGGCCGTCTCTCCGGTACTGTAGTGCTCCTCCACTGGCTGCTTCCAGCCCGTTGGTGGGATTCCTTGATGCGTTGTGTGGCGAGTGTCAAGAAAGGGTGAGCACTATTCTGCAGATTGTTATGGTCAAGGCACAATAAAAAGCTCCTTGTTACGTTAAAGAATCATAAAAAACAATAACTATGGCAAAAAAAATATCCAACCTTATTTCAAAGAACGGCTACGAATGGAAATATACCACTGTCGGAGGCGTGACTCGAGTCAACATTGAGACGGCGGATGACATTGCCCATCTGGATGAATTGGACCAGAAACTATGGACAGTGTTGAGTTGTCCAGTCAAGGGGCTTGAGTTTGACGAGAAAACCCTCGTCATGCTCGACGCCGACAAGGATGGCCGCATTCGTGTCAACGAGGTGGTGGCCGCCTCGCAGTGGCTCACCAAGGTATTGAAAGAGATGAGCTATCTTCTCGATGAGAAGGATGCAATTACCTTTGCCCAGGTGAAGGACGACACTGACGAGGGCAAGAAGGTCCTCGAGTCGGCCCGTCTCATCCTTGGTAGCTTGGGTCTCGAGAAAGAGGAGATTTCGCTCGCTGATGTAGCTGAATATATGGCAGGTTACGAGGAGAAGTGCAAGGCTGAGTACATTGCCACTGCAGCAGAGCCCTTCGAATCTCCCTATGGGGACAAGAGTGACGACGCCGAGGCTGCTGTCAATGCCGTCCGTGCCAAAGTGGCCGACTACTTCATGCGCTGCAAGCTGGTGCAGTTCGATGAGGAGGCCTCGTCGGCGCTCGATGTGCAGGTGGAAAAGATTGCCGCTATCAGCGGTGGAGACTTGAACGCCAGTTTGGACGAAATATCGTCCTATCCGCTGGCACGTCCCCGCAAGGAAGCCGTCTTGTCTCTCTCCGAGGGCATCAATCCCGCCTGGAAAACCGCTGTCGACGCCATGAAAGCGCTGGTGCTCACCGATGCAGCCACTGTCAGCGAAGAAGAATGGAATGCCATTTTGGCCAAGATCGATGCCTATACGGCATGGAAGGCTGCCGGCGAGACCGCCATGAACGAAGTCGTCGCCGCCAAGTTGGAAACCCATGGCGCTGCCATCGAGCCTGTGGAAAAACTGTTGCGCCTCTGTCGCGACTTTTATAAACTGTTGCACAACTTTGTTGTGTTCAAGGATTTCTATAACCGTTCCAACGGCAACACAGCCGTGTTCCAGGCAGGTCAGCTCTATATCGACCAGCGTTGCTGCGACCTTTGTGTCAAGGTGAGTGATATGGGTAAGCATCTTGCTTCTGCTGGCAAGAGCGGCCTCTACCTCCTCTACTGCCATTGTGTCAGCAAAGTCAAGGGCACTGAGATGGATATCGTGGCCGCCCTTACCGATGGCGATATTAAGGGTCTGCATGAAGGCAAGAACGCTGTTTTCTACGACCGTTCCGGGCAGGATTGGGACGCCACCGTCACAAAGATAATAGACAATCCCATCTCCATCCGTCAGGCTTTTTGGAGCCCCTACCGCAAGTTCGGCAACTGGGTGACAGACAAGATCACCAAGAGTGCCGAGGAGAAGGAAAGCAAGCAGTTCGACGAGATGACCACCAAGGCCGATACCGCTAGCAGTAACATCACCAAGAAGGAGGAGGGCGCTGCCGAGCCTGAGGCCGACAAAAAGGCCGCACCTTTCGATATTGCCAAGTTTGCCGGTATCTTTGCCGCAGTCGGTTTGGCGTTGGGTGCCATCGGTGCAGCCCTGGGTATGTTAGGCTCCTTTGTTGTGGCCAAATGGTACAATGTCATCTTCCTCATTGCCGCCGTGATTATTCTCATCAGCGGTCCTTCGATGCTGCTGGCCTGGCTCAAGCTGCGCAAGCGCAACCTCGGTCCCCTGCTGAACGCCAACGGTTGGGCCATCAACTCCATGGTGAAAATCAACACCGCCTTTGGCCAGACCTTGACCTCCATGGCCAAGTATCCTAAAGTGGTGGGCAAGGACCCCTTCGCCGACAAGAAGATGGCCTGGTGGAAGAAGTGTCTCATCTGGCTTGTTATCTTGGCCGCGCTGTTCGTTGTTGGCTTCAAACTGACACAGCACCGCTGGGTGTGGCAGCCCAAACCCGTTGAGCCTGAAACCGAAATAGTGGAGGTCTCTGCCGGGGTTGATGAAACCGCTGTTGTTGAGGCTCCCGATGCCGTCGAAGAAGTTGCGGCTGAAGAGTGAAACAATTCATTACACTTCTGTTGCTGATGGCACCATTGGCAATGCAATCGCAAGAGCTCTCCACGTTCACCGCCGCTTGGTGGAACGTGGAGAACCTATTTGATTTGCGTGATGACCCTAATACCAACGACGACGAGTTCACTCCCACAGGCGACCGCCATTGGACGCGCCACCGCCTTGATACCAAACTCCAAGGGCTCTACAAGACACTCGTTATGATGGATTTGCCCGATGTAGTAGGCCTTGCCGAGGTGGAGAATAAGTATGTGCTGCGTGAGCTCTGCCAGGGGACACCCTTGGCGCAGATACCCTATCGCTACGTGCATTATGACTCGCCCGATCGACGCGGCATCGATGTGGCCCTCATTTATCGAACTGACCGTTTTACCGTCACTGCCTCACGGTCTGTCGGAGTGAGCGACAGCGCCGAGGATTTCTTCACGCGCGACATCCTTGTTGTTGAAGGCATCACCGCCGAGGGTGACAGCGTCTGTCTGCTCGTCAACCATTGGCCCTCAAAGAGGGGTGGGGAGGAGGCCGACGCACGACGGCTGGAGATAGCCCGAACTCTCCGCAGCCTTATGGTCGAGCTGTACCGCCAGCATCCCACGGCAGCTGTCATCGCCATGGGCGATATGAACAGCACTGCCGAGGAGGCGGCCATCACTACCGGCATGGGATTCGGTAGCGACACCATTAATCCCGACGGCATCCGTCTGCTTACCCAGCGCTTGCCACGCGACATGGGAAGTCACAAGTACCAGGGACAGTGGCGCTATATCGACCAGATGTTCTTCCTGGCCGACGAAATGTGGCAGGTGAAAAAACTCAAGTTGGTGAAGTTCGACCACCTCCTCATCGACGACGGCAACCGCCCCGGCCAGCGCCCCAAGCGCACCTACCAAGGTCCCCGCTATGAAGGTGGCCTCTCCGACCACTTGCCGCTGCTGTTGAAACTGAGCCGGACAAATTAATTTTGTTCTTTGCGCAAGTTTGTGTATTTTTGTAATCGTTTTTTGAGTGAATAATAACAATAACTATGTATAGAACAAATAATTGCGGTGAGCTGCGGCTCGCCAATGTGGGACAGACCGTTACCCTCGCCGGCTGGGTGCAGCGCTCGCGCGACCTTGGCGGCATGACTTTTATCGACCTGCGCGACCGCTACGGCATCACGCAGCTGGCTTTCAATATGGAAACCAACGCACCGCTCTGCGAGCAGGCCCGCAAGTTGGGACGCGAATACGTCATCCAGGTGACCGGCAAGGTTATCGAGCGCAGCTCGAAGAACAACAAGATACCTACAGGTGACATCGAGCTCGAGGTCACCGAGTTGAATATCCTCAACGAGGCCAAGACGCCTCCCTTCACCATCGAGGACCAGAGCGACGGTGGCGACGACCTCCGTATGAAGTACCGTTACCTCGATATCCGCCGCAACCCTGTGCGCAACAACCTCATCATGCGCCACAAGATGGCCATGCTGACACGCAACTACCTCTCCGACCGCGATTTCTTGGAGATAGAGACTCCCATGCTCATCAAGAGTACCCCCGAGGGTGCCCGCGACTTCGTGGTGCCCAGCCGCATGAATCCCGGCGAGTTCTACGCCCTGCCGCAATCGCCCCAGCAGTACAAGCAACTGCTGATGGTGGCCGGCATGGACCGCTACTTCCAGATTGTGCGCTGCTTCCGCGACGAGGACCTTCGTGCCGACCGTCAGCCGGAGTTCACGCAGATAGACTGCGAGATGAGCTTTGTGCACCAGGAGGACGTGCTCAATATGTTTGAGGGCTTGGCCAAGCATCTCTTCAAGGAGATGAAGGGTATCGAGTTCGACAAGTTCCCCCGCATGACCTGGCACGACGCCATGCGTCTCTATGGTAGCGACAAGCCCGACCTGCGCTTCGGCATGACCTTCAAGGAGGTCACCGAGGTGGTCAAGGGCCATGGCTTCGGCCTCTTCGATGGCAGCGAGCTGGTGGTGGGTATCGTGGCCGAAGGCTGCGCTGAATACACCCGCAAGCAGCTCGACGCGCTGACCGACTTCGTCAAACGCCCACAGGTGGGTGCCGGCGGCATGGTGTATATCAAATACAACGCCGACGGCAGCTTTAAGTCTTCTGTCGATAAGTTCTACGACGCTGAGGCGCTGAAAGCTATCGCCGACAAGATGGAAGCCAAGCCCGGAGACCTCATGCTGCTCCTCTGCGGACCCGCTATGAAGACCCGCGTGCAGCTCTGCGCCCTGCGCCTCGAGATGGGCAACCAACTGGGCCTGCGCGACCCGCAGAAGTTCGCACCCCTCTGGGTCATCGACTTCCCGCTGCTGGAGTGGGACGACGAGACTCAGCGCTACTACGCCATGCACCACCCCTTCACCGCTCCCAAGCCCGAGGACGAGGCGCTTCTCGACGACCCCAGCCACTGGGGCGACATCCGTGCCAACGCCTACGACATCGTCATGAACGGCACCGAGGTGGGTGGCGGCAGCATCCGTATCCACGACCGTACCCTGCAGAACAAGATGTTCCACACCCTCGGCTTCACCGACGAGAGCGCCGCCGCGCAGTTCGGCTTCCTGATGGATGCCTTTACCTATGGTGCTCCGCCACACGCCGGTCTCGCCTTCGGCTTTGACCGCCTCTGCTCCATCTTTGCCGGTGCCGATAGTATCCGCGACTTCATCGCCTTCCCGAAGAACAACGCCGGCCGCGATGTGATGAGCCAGTCGCCTGCACCGATTGCTCCTGAGCAGCTTGAGGAACTCCAGATTAAACTGGATGTTAAGTAGTTTGATTAAATCCATGCGTCTCCGCACATTGCCCCTGTCACTAGCAGGTGTGGTGTGCGGAGGTCTGCTTGCCATGGGTGGGCTTGGACCCAGTGGTAACTGGTGGGCTTTTGTGCTGGTGCTGTTTACGGCGTGCTTATTGCAGGTGCTCTCCAACCTCAGCAACGAGATGGGCGACCACTTCAGCGGTGTGGACGGTGAGGGCAGGGAAGGCCCAAGCTACAGCATGGCCGACGGCGGCATTACCGTCAAGCAGATGTGGGGTGCCATCAACGGCACCGTGGTGGCTTGTTGCGTGAGCGGCTTGGCTATGGTGATTGTGTCTGGCTGTCCCTGGTGGGTCCTGCTGTTAGGAACAGTGGCAATCTGGGCTGCAACCCATTATACTCTCGGCAAGAAGCCATACGGTTACATCGGTCTCGGCGACTTGTTCGTCTTTATCTTCTTTGGTTTGGTTAGTGTGATGGGCAGTTTCTTTGTGCTTGTCCATGACATACATTGGTATTACATACTGCCGGCGGCTGGCATCGGTCTGTTGAGCGTGGCGGTACTGAATGTCAATAATATCCGTGACATGGCTTCCGATGAGGGTGTCCGAAAGACTGTCCCGTTGAGGATAGGAATGAGGCGAGCCAGGATATATCAAACGGTATTAGTAACTTTGGGATGGTTGCTGATGGCTGGTTCCTATTACGGCGATACCACGTTTACATGGTTGGTGCTGTGTACCATGCCTCTGTTTATATGGCACATTGTGGGTGTCTGGTGCCGCGAAGGCAAGCATCTTGACCCAATGTTGCCAATACTTGTGATGAGTACCTTTTTGCTCTCATTGTTCTATTCCATTGGAGTGTTTTTTTAGCTTATGGCCTATAACTTTGATACCATAGCACAGAACTACGACCGCATGAACCACCTCATGACCCTCGGCCTTGACCGCCGCTGGCGCAAACGGGCGGTGCGAGGGCTGCAAGGCAATGTGCTGGATGTGGCTTGCGGAACGGGGGATATGATGGTCAGCCTTGTTGAGCAAGGCTGCACAGTGACGGGTGTGGATATTTCGGAGGAGATGCTGGCTGTTGCCAAGCGGAAAGTGAAAAATGGAAAGTGGAAAGTGGCTGACGCGGAGGGTTTGCCATTTAAAAATGAGAGTTTCGATGTTGTCACCTGTGCTTTCGGGATCCGCAACTTCGTGCATTTGGAACAGGGATTGAGCGAGATGCTGCGGGTGCTGAAGCCCGGCGGCACCATGGTGATACTTGAACTGGCTACCCCCGACAATGCCCTTGTGAAACCCTTCTACAACCTCTATACCAAGCATATCATCCCCTGGCTCGGCAGCCGCATCGCCGGCAACCGCGAGGCCTACACCTATCTCCCCGAGAGCATTGTCCGTTTCCCCAAAGGGGAAGCTTTCCTTGATATAATTAAGAATTTAGAATTAGGAATCAAGAATTGCCTCCAGCGGCGGATGACATTTGGTATCTGCCGTATATATTTGATAAACAAAGAGGTCGCTGGCTAGGCGACCTCTATGCTATTAATCCTAAAACACAAAATGGACAGGATGATCTGTTGATTTTGATGATGCAAAAGTACCCCCTTTTTTGAAACCCCACAATAACCATTATTGGTGATTCGATAAAAAAAGAGTGGACTGGCTTAATAGTCAGTCCACTCTCTTTCTTGTTTCGTGTACCGGTGGGTTATTCCTCGGCGTTCTTTTCGATGGCGAGTTTACCTCTGTAGTAGCCGCACTCGGGGCATACATGGTGGTACATTACTTGTGCGCCGCAATTGCTGCAGGTAGTCAGCTGAGCGCTCTCCAACGCGTCGTGCGTTCTTCTCTTGGCCGTTCTGGTCTGCGAGAATCTGTGTTTTGGATGTGGCATATTATTACTTTTTTTATTTATTATTTCAAATTCCTCAGTGCTTCCCATCGGGGATCCACTTCCTCACTCTCCTCTTTCCTCTCTCCACTTTCCACTTGAATATAGCGGGTCACCTCAAGGTCGCATTCTCCGTCGGGGTGGATGTGCTGCATGGGGATACGTACAGCCACGTATTCATACAGCCACTGGGTCAGGTCAATCTCGAAAGCGTTCTCCGGCAGCACCACCACGTCCTCGTCGTCACAGGTCTCGGTGTCGCTGAAGCGTACACATAAATGCTCTTCGCCATTTACCGGAATTGTCAGTTCTCCAAGGCATCGGTCGCACAATGTTCTTACCTCGCCCGACAGGGAGAAGTGGAACATTATCATCCTCTCTAAACGCTCCATTGCGATGTCAAAAATCACATCTCCACCCTCTATTTCATCATTTTTATGCTCTTCAAAGAACTCGTCGGTTAGGGTGAAACGATAGGTATAATTGCCTGGTTTTAAACCACTAAACCGTATTATCATATCATCATTCTGGCCCATTTTCACACTCCTATTGAGTTTGCAAAAATACGAAGATTTTTTATACTGACAAAAAAAAGTTTCATTTGGGGCAAAAAAAGTTGACGAGGTATTATTTTTTACGCCATATCGTAAAAAGTTTGTATCTTTGCAAATTCAAAAACGAAAGAATGGAGTTCGTTGTTGGTATATTATGCGGTATTCTGCTGTCGCTTTTCTTTAGCCTCGGCCCTGCATTCTTCTCACTCATACAGAGTAGTATACACCACGGATTCCGCAAAGCAGTCTCATTCGCCGCAGGTGTCAGTTTGAGCGATATTGTCATTGTTCTGTTGATGCTGACGGTGCTCTCGGATCTCGATTTGAATGCCCTGCTACACAATGTTTATGTTTCCATCATTGGGAGTATAGCCACAGGTATTTTTGGTGTGCTGACCTATCGCAGTAAGGTCAAGTCGGCTTCGGGTGCAGGACGGCTGAAGTTTAGCACCATTGACACAACACATCGTTGGCAGCTGATGCTCAAGGGTTTCTTGCTCAATATCCTTAATCCGCTGATATGGATTTACTGGGTGTCTATCATCACCCTTCTTTCGGCCGAGATGGATTTGACGGTCAACCAGCGCTATCTCTTTTTCCTGGGCATGCTTCTCGCTACCTTTGGCACCGATGTGCTGAAGTGTCGTCTGGCTGCTATGTTGCAGACTTGGTTTACGGCCCGTATTATGAATATCTTCAATAAGATGACGGGCTGTCTGCTTCTTATTTTCTCGGTTTATCTGATTGTCTCGATGATTATTTATCAGCGGAATGGAGGGCAGCAGAAAGCCTCGTCATCCTCAAAGACTGCTTTGGTGCAACGTGTGCACAATATGGTGTCGCGTGGCGACTCCAACGACAAGCCTGACGACACATTGACCGCCTTGGATACGCTCTATCTCGACACGTTCAGTGTCGATTCACTCGGTGTCGGCGACACCAATGCCTTAAAATAATATTCTTATTTGAAGTATATCACCTTCAACGCCTTGACTCCCGGGGCACTGACAACGTAGATGCCCGGTGAAGGAAGGGGGACATAGTGGTCGCTATCGCCATGTGTTGTCGACAACTGTCTGCCAGTCATGTCGCTGACAGTACAGTGTAGCCCTTGGCTGTGTTTGATGAGGATACCACCGGACACGAGGGTGGCGCTGACAGGGTTCTCCGGGGCTGTCGGTGTGATACCTTCATGTGAACAAAGTTCCACAATGGTCTGCTCTCGCCATTCCTCCCTTGAGGTATAGGCCGTTGCGGCCCCACAAGGCACGGCCACAATGAACTCGGCGGTGTTGAGGAATGCGTCGTAGCCCAGCGCAGGGGGCTGCGTGGTGTGCAAAAGTAAAGTGTCGAGCCCGCGGCAGTCTTGGAAGGACAGGTCGCCGATGAAACGAAGCGTCGATGGCAGTATTACCTTGTTGAGTTGTTGGCAGTTATAGACCGACATGTTGCCGAGTCCCAGAATGCCCTCGGGCACTACGAGACTGTCCTCCACGTTGTTGCGGGTGGCAATAAGATAGCTGCCCGCGATAAGCAAGCCGTCGTCGGTGAGGTGTGAGGCATTGGAGAGAAAAGCTGTCGAGGTAAAGGCCATGGTGCCAATCTGTTCGAGTGTGGAAGGCAGCGACACGCTGTCGAGTGCAGTGCAGAAGGCAAAGGCCATGCGGCCGATGGAGGTAACTCCTTCGGGAACAACGATGCCTGTCAGCTCGTCGCAACTTTGGAAAGCGTTGGGAGCAATGGCGGTGAGATGATAGGTTGTGCCCTCGTGGTCCACTGTGGCGTCGAGCACCAGCAGTCCGGCAGGGGCTGTGTGTTCGCTCCAGTCCGGATTGACGGCCATTACTTCTGTAGTGCCTTCGATGACAGAATAGTAGACCTGCTGTCCGCTGGCAGTGGCGGCCCCGAAATCAAATGCTCTCGCCGCTGTGGCGGCGAGAAGCATTAGGGTGAGGATGCCGATACGGAACTGCATAATAAGGAGGATGTTAAATCTCCACGCCGCGGGCGGCGAAGAGGAGTTCCATCATCTTGATTGCCGACTGGCTGACGGGGGTGCCGGGGCCGAATACGGCGGCTACGCCGGCATCGAAGAGGTACTGGTAGTCCTGTGGCGGGATAACGCCACCGGCAACCACCATGATGTCCTCGCGGCCCAACTTCTTGAGCTCTTCGATGACCTGGGGCAGTAGGGTCTTGTGGCCGGCGGCCAGTGAGCTGGCGCCGAAGATGTGTACGTCGTTCTCCACAGCCTGTTTGGCCGCCTCGGCGGGGGTCTGGAACAGCGGTCCCATGTCCACGTCGAAGCCCATGTCGGCGTAGCCCGTGGCCACCACTTTGGCTCCGCGGTCGTGGCCGTCCTGGCCCATCTTGGCCACCATCACGCGCGGACGGCGACCTTCCATCTTGGCAAATTTATCGGTGAGTTCCTGGGCGCGCTTGAAGGCGTCGCTCTCTTTGGTCTGACTGCTGTACACGTTGCTGATAAGGTTGATTTTGGCTTTGTAACGACCGTATACTTTCTCCAGGGCGTAGCTGATTTCGCCCAGCGAGGCGCGCTTGCGGGCGGCGTCGATGCTGAGTTCGAGCAGGTTGCCTTCTCCGGTACGGGCGCACTCGGTGAGGCGCTCCAATGCGGCGTTGACAGCCTCGTTGTCGCGCTCGGCGCGCAACTTCTTCAGACGCTCAATCTGGGCGTTGCGCACGGCGGTGTTGTCAATCTCGAGGGTCTCGATGGGGTCCTCGTGGTCGAGGCGGTATTTGTTGATACCCACGATGGTGTCGACGTTGGAGTCGATGCGGCTCTGCTTGCGGGCCGAGGCCTCCTCGATGCGCATCTTGGGCACGCCGCTCTCGATGGCTTTGGCCATGCCGCCGAGTTTCTCCACCTCCTGGATGTGGGCCCAGGCGCGGTGGGCAATCTCGTGGGTGAGGGTCTCGATATAGTAGCTACCGGCCCAGGGGTCGACCACACGGCAAATGTTGGTCTCCTCCTGAAGGTAGATCTGCGTGTTACGGGCGATACGGGCGCTGAAGTCGGTGGGCAGTGCAATAGCCTCGTCGAGGGCGTTGGTGTGGAGGCTCTGGGTGTGACCCAGTGCGGCGCCCATGGCCTCGATGCAGGTGCGGGCCACATTGTTGAAGGGATCCTGCTCCGTGAGGCTCCAGCCCGAGGTCTGGCTGTGCGTACGCAGCGCCAGCGACTTGGGGTTCTTGGGGTTGAACTGGCTGACAATCTTGGCCCACAGCATACGGGCGGCACGCATCTTGGCAATCTCCATAAAGTGGTTCATACCCACGCCCCAGAAGAAGCTCAGACGCGGTGCGAAGTCGTCTACACTCATGCCCGCCTTGACACCGGCACGGAGGTACTCCAGGCCGTCGGCCAGCGTGTAGGCCAGCTCGATGTCGGCGGTGGCACCGGCCTCCTGCATGTGGTAGCCGGAGATGGAGATAGAGTTGAACTTCGGCATGTGCTTCGAGGTGTACTCGAAGATGTCGGCGATGATCTTCATCGACGGCAGTGGGGGATAGATATAGGTGTTGCGCACCATGAACTCCTTCAGGATGTCGTTCTGAATGGTGCCCTGCAGCTGGTCTTGGGTGACGCCCTGCTCTTCGGCGGCGATGATATAGAATGCTAAGATGGGCAGCACGGCGCCGTTCATGGTCATCGAGACCGACATCTTGCCGAGGTCAATCTGGTCGAACAGTATCTTCATGTCGAGGATGCTGTCGATGGCCACACCGGCCTTGCCGACGTCGCCCACCACGCGCTCGTGGTCACTGTCGTAGCCGCGGTGCGTGGCCAGGTCGAAGGCGCAGCTCAGACCCTTCTGACCGGCGGCGATATTGCGGCGGTAGAAGGCGTTACTCTCTTCGGCGGTCGAGAAACCGGCATACTGGCGGATGGTCCAGGGACGCATCACATACATCGTCGAGTAGGGTCCGCGCAGGAACGGCGCGATGCCGGCGGCATAGTTCAGGTGCTCCATGCCAGCGAGGTCCTTCTTGCCGTAGGCGGGCTTGACGTCAATCTGCTCCGGGGTCTTCCAGTTCTTCTCGATATGGTTTTCTTGCTCCCATTTCTCGAAGCTCTCGCGGCCTTTTTCCACCGCGCGGAAGTCGACTTTTGAAAAATCGGGTCTCATTATCAGTATTTTATATTATTTGCAATTAATATAATTAAAGTGCAAATATAATAAAAGTTTTTAAATTGGAGAAATCTTTTTTTTCTCCTTGCCCTCCTGTGCCGCCTTCGGGTAATTCGCCTTGGTTTGGTCGGCGTCAGCTTTCGGGTGATTCGCCATAGATTGTTCTGCGCCAGCTTCGCTTAATTCGTTTAATTCGCCGTTTAAATTTAAAGAAGAATCGTCTTCGTGTCCATAGGCTGTGGCCGAGCAGCGGCCGTGCTCGTCTTGCACGAAGGCGTAGACATGCACCTCCAGGCCCTCCATCTCCGATGGCAGCAGGGTGCTGACATGCCCCGTGCGGCGGTAGACCGGGCTGGCCAGGTAACCCTCCTCGGCCTCGGGGCACCACACCCATACAAAGACGTTGTCATAGGCCCGTGCGGCGGCGTGCATGGGGTTCTTCTCAAAGCTGACGTTCAGCACGTTGTGATCGTCTACCTCCACCGATGTCACTGCCACTGGCGCCACGGGGCCGGCGCTGATGCAGAGGGTGGGGTAGTCCACCTGCAGCCTGGCCGTTGTCCCACCGTCCAGGGTGGGCTGAGTGGCGGGCGCCAGGCTGAAACACTGCTGGTTAGCCTTGACGAAGAGGTTCTGCGCCGTCATGTTGAAGTCGTCAGACATTGCCTTGAGGCCGATGTTGACCGCCCAACGCATCTTTCCGGCCAGCCGCACCTCCTCCTTGAACATTGTGCGGTGTTCCTGCTGCGCCTCGGTGCGCGGGTTGAAGACGTTGCGCGGCCTTGCGCGGAGACACCAGATGCCTTTCCATTTATATCCCACGGCGGGTCCCAGCTTGCCGCTGAACCCTCCGAGGAATCCGTTTGCCTGTTTTGCCATAATGCTAATCAATCTAAATTGTTAATTCTCAAATATTAATTCTCCCTTCTCCCTTTTCATTTCTTCTTTTTCACTTCTAATAACGTTCTCCCCTCCTATTTATTGCTTACTTTCGTAATTTTTAACATAGCGATGATAAATAGAAGAGAAAGAGATGAGTAAGAGTTAGTATGTTCTAAATACTGTTTTTTAAGCGGTTGCAAAACCGCTGACGTCAGCCTTTTCGAGATGTTTGATGGGGAAGAGGGCGTTTATTTGATTACCTTTTTTTCCACGGCGTTGAGGAAGTGAAGCATCCACTTCGTTGCTTGTGCCTTTTGGGTTCCACTGAAGCCGTGGGCGGCTCCCACAACGCGTTTCAACTTCGCCGAAGCGTATAGCTCCACCATCCTTTCGGAGTAGGAAATCGGAACAACATTGTCTTCGGTGCCGTGGATGATAAGCACATCTTTGGTGAACCTGGGGAGCTCGGTATAGATGTCGTAGTCGTAGGCATCGATAGCATAGATTCTGCCTACGGTTACCCCTCGAAATTTAAATGTTTCGGGGATATCCTCGCGGTTGGGGAACATTTTATGAATATAGTCGGTGATTATAAAGCCGGGATAGATGAGTACCGCTGCGCCGATCTGCCGGGGATAGTCGGCGGCTGTCATGGCCGACACCATGCCGCCCTGGCTGATTCCGATAAGATAGATGCGGCTTGTATCCACACGCTCGTCTGCCGAAACTTGGTCTATGATTGCTTTCAGGTCGACCTCCTGGGTGCGTATGCTCATTTCGGTAGTGGAACCGTCGGAACGGTTGCTTGTTGGACCCCCGCAGAAGTCGAAACGATAGGCAATGTAGCCGTGTTCTGCCATCAGTTGGGCGTAATATAAGCTACTGTTGTAATTCCCCCTAAATCCGTGCGAGAATATCACGAGGGGGAGTTTTACCCCTTCCACTTGCGGGAAAAGTGCCTCGCCATAGATGCGTTTGCCGTCGTGCTCACACCAAATGACCTCTGTGTTGTAACCGTACGATAATGTGTGGTCGACGGTGGTAGGAACCGTGTCGTCATCGCTCTTGCTGCAACTGCTTAGGATAAAACCTGTCAGCAGTATGAAAAAAAACACCTTGAATTTTGCCATTGTCATCTCTGTCTCGGGATGCAAAAGTACAAAAAAAATCTTAAAATGAGCATCGTGTTTTTCCACACGGACAATAAATTATCATGAGTGCCGTTACAGGGACGTGATTATATGGGTTATAGAAAAGAGGCTATAGAATGCGTTAAGGATCATGTCCTCCCGTTACATAAGCAAATCTATGCCAAGTATGATGGGGATTTCGACAGGATCTACTCGGAAGGGTACAATAGCAAGTCGTATCAGGGTAGGGTTATTGAGCCAGGGAAGGTTTATGAACTGAGTTATTCGGAATGTTCGTGTCCCAAGGTAAAATGTGGACTCAGGAGCAATCCGGAACAATGCGAGTGCTCCAGGCAAAGCATTTTATATATTTTGTCGCAGCTTGAACCTGACAGCCAGTTCGATGTCCGGATTGAGAATACGATTCTCAGAGGAGGCGATCGTTGTACTTTCAGGATAACGAGGCGATCCGGTATGAAGAGAGAAATATCCCCCCAAGAAAGCAGCCGTGCGGAGGCATTCCGTCTGTGGATGTCGTCGCCCATGCCGATGGTGACGCTGGTGAAAACGCTCGATGTCAGTCGTTTGGTAAATATTGGCAAGAAGAGTGGCATGAAGTTCACCACTCTGATGTGCTGGTGTGTCGGAAAGGCGGCGAGTCAGATTGAGGAGTTTTACACCCTGCCAGAAAACGGCAAACTGTTTCAATATGACAGGCTTGCCATCAATGTCATCGTGAACAACAAGGATGGCGGCATCAACTCCTGCGACATCCCTTTCTCCGATGATATACGGCAGTTTAATCGTAACTATCAGGAACTGACCGCGCAGACAGCGAGAGAGTGCAAAAGTTCTTTCCTTGAAGACCACATGATTGTCGGTACATCTGCCATGGTGCAGACAGAGCTCGACTGCATCGTCAACCAATACACCGACAAGTTCAGCAACCCGATGGTGATGTGGGGCAAATATCGCAAGGGACTGTTCAAGGCCACGCTGCCCGTATCATTCCAATTCCATCATGTCCAGATGGACGGAGGCCATGCTGCACGGTTCCTTCAGCGTTTGCAGAATGAAATCAATAAGTTATAAACTATAGATGCAACAAACAAAAGCGCTTAGGGCATACCGAGATGGGGTCGCAACAGACGCATGACAAGAAGTCCTGCAAAAGAAAGATTTGACTTGGTGCCGGGCTGGATATCTAGTTGGAGCGGAGGCGGCGGAAACTTAGCAGGACCATGGACACCGAGACGATGAACGCCAGGGTGTCGGAGATGGGACTGGCGGCGAGGATGCCATGGATGCCCATGTGCTTGGGCAGTATGATAAGCAACGGTATGAGGAACAGCCCCTGCCTTGACAGGGAGACCAGCAGCCCCTGGCGCGGGTTGTCGGTGGCGGAGAAGTAGGTGACGGTCACCGGTTGTATGTTCTGGAAAAACACGAACATCATGTATGTCTTGAGGTATTTCTCCGCAAATTCGAAGTAGAGGTCGGAACCCGTTCCAAAGATGGACACTATTTCCCGGGGGAACAGTTGCAGTGCGGCGAAGAAAACGACACCCACGGCAAACGCCATGGCGAAGGCTCTGGCGTAGGTCCCCTTGACGCGCCGGTAGTCTTTCGCGCCGAGGTTGTATCCCCAAATGGGCTGGCAGCCTTGGGCGATGCCCACGGCGAAGGATATCATGATCATGTTGGTCTTCTGTGCCACTCCCGACACGGCAAGAGGTATGTCCGAGCCGTAGTTGGACAGCGCTCCGTAGGTTTCAAGCATGTTGTTGAGCACGATGTTGGTGGTCATCAGCAGTATTTGGTTGATGAAGGTCGGTAGTCCGGCTTGCATGCTGTTTACCATGTGCGGCATGCTTAAACGGATTTCCTTTATCTTGATGGAGAACGCTTTGAATTTCGGGAAATACATCAATGCCAGCACGAAGGTGACGATTTGCGATATCACCGTGGCGGTGGCGGCACCTTTGATTCCCATGCCGAGCGGATACATGAAAAGCCAGTCCAGTCCGACATTCAACACGGCTCCCACGATGTTGAACAGCATCGAGTAGCGAGGACTTCCGTCGGCCCTTATGGTCGTTGCCGCCGCTGAGGCAAAAATATAGAATGGCAAACCTAGGGCAGATATCGACAGGTATTCCAGTGCGTAGGGATAGACGTTGCCCGACGGACTCGCTCCGCATAGGTCGACGATGGGTCCCCTGAAAAGAAAGACCAACAGCCCGGTCAGACATCCTATGATGGCTGTTGCGGTAAGGCCTGTGTAGACATATTTCTTGGCATCGTCAATTCTGCCGGCGCCCTGACTGATGTTGAAGCCGGCGGCAGTTCCTATCCCGAGCAGCATGCAGATGGCCGTTGACAGGGTGGTCGTCGGGAAGGCGACATTGGATGCGGCATTTCCCACAACGCCGACAACATGGCCGATAAATACCTGATCGGTGAGGTTGTACAATGCCCCCACGAGCATGCTGACGATGGAAGGGATGGCATACTTTGCGATGAGCGGCATCAGTGGTGCCGAACCCAGTTCGGTCGTTGTGTTGACGTTTTGTTTCCTGTTCATTCCTTTCTCTTTGCGCTGTTTTGTCAGGGGACTTCCGGTGTGGTCTGGAGATGCAAAGATACGATTTTTTCTTCTTATTAATAAAAAATTTGTATCTTTGCAGTTCCATTTGTTTTGAGGAATAATTATTTAATAGCAATAATATGAATGTAAATATCAAGCCGTTAGGCATGGTTCAGACGGATGCTCCCTGCTCCATTATTGACCTGATTCTGAAGTTGAAGCCCGAAGATTTGAACAATTTCTGTGCCGCCAAGATCGACGGCAAGGTGGTGGACCTCCGCGACGTCATTGAGAACGACTGCGAGATTGAGCTGCTCGACAAGGATGCCCCCGAATCCCTTGCCATCCTGCGCCACACCACCGCCCATATCATGGCCGAGGCCGTGAAGCACCTCTACCCTGAGGCCAAGCTCACCATTGGTCCCTCGACCGACAAAGGCTTCTTCTATGATTTCGATTTCCGTCCCTTCAACCGCGAGGATCTCGACGCCATCGAGAAGGAGATGAAGTCCATCATCAAGAAGGCCACCCGCTTGGAGCGCAAGGTTGTCTCGCGCGACGAGGCCCGCAAGATTTTCGAGGAGAAGAACGAGCCCTACAAACTCGAACTCCTTGATGCCATCGCCCCCGATGCGCGCATCACCATCTACAGCCAGGACGACTTCGTCGACCTCTGCTCGGGCCCCCATCTGCTGAACACCCGCCTCATCAAGGGCTTCAAGCTCATCGCCAACTCCAATACCTACTGGCGTGGCGACCGCAACGGCAAGTCGCTCACCCGTATCTTCGGAGTGGCCTTCTTCAGCAAGGAGGACCTCGAGGCCCACATGGAATACCTCGAGAATATCAAGAACCGCGACCACAACAAGCTGGGTCGTGAGTTGGAACTTTTCACCACCGTCGACGTCATCGGACAGGGTTTGCCGCTGTTGCTCCCCAAGGGTGCCAAGATTGTGCAAACCATGCAGCGCTGGATTGAGGACCTGGAGGACAACGAGTGGGGCTATATCCGCACCAAGACCCCGTTCATGGCCAAGAAGGACCTCTACGAGATCTCGGGCCACTGGCAGCACTACCGCGACGGCATGTTCGTCATCGGCGACCCCGAAGACCCCGAGGTGCTGGCCCTGCGCCCCATGACCTGCCCGTTCCAGTATTTCGTCTACAAGGCCTCTCCCAAGTCGTACCGCGACCTGCCCAAGCGCTACAGCGAGACCTCGACCTTGTTCCGCAACGAGGACAGCGGTGAGATGCATGGCCTGACGCGCGTGCGCCAGTTCACCATCTCGGAGGGCCACCTCATTGTGCGCCCCGACCAGATGGTGGAGGAGTTCAAGAAGTGCCTCGCCTTGGCTAAATACTGCCTGACGACCCTCGGTCTGCAGGACGACGTGACCTACCACCTCTCGAAGTGGGATCCCGCCAACACCAAGAAATACATCGGCACCGCCGAGGATTGGGAGGCCAGCCAGCAGCACATCCGCGACATCCTCAACGAGCTGAACATCCCCTTCGTCGAGGACGACGACGAGGCCGCCTTCTACGGCCCCAAGGTGGACATCAACGCTTCGAACGTCTACGGCAAGGAGGACACCATGATCACCATCCAGTGGGACGCCCTGCTGGCTCCGCGCTACGACATGTTCTACATCGACCAGAACGGCAACAAGGTACGCCCCTACGTCATCCATCGCACCAGCATCGGATGCTACGAGCGCACGCTCGCCTGGCTGGTGGAGAAATACGAGGGTGCCTTCCCCACCTGGCTCTGCCCCGAGCAGGTGCGTGTGCTCCCCATCTCGGAGAAGTTCCTCGACTACGCCAACGCCGTCAACGCCGAGCTGGTGAAGGCCGGTGTGCGTTCGTCGGTCGACGAGCGTGCCGAGAAGATAGGCTACAAGCTGCGTGACCTGCGCCTGCAGCGCATCCCCTACGCCCTCATCGTGGGTCAGAAAGAGACCGAGGAGGGTGTGGTGTCGGTGTGGAACCGCAAGGCCGGCGACAAGGGCGCCGCCAAGCTGGCCGACTTCATCGCCGAGATTCGCGAGGATATCGACAGCAAAGCGCTTTCGCCCAAGGAGTGAAGAACGCAGGAGGTAAGGAGATAGGAGATAAGGTAATAGTGCTGGTGGTAACAAAAAAACTGTCAATTATAAAAAAAGTTGTATCTTTGCAGTCTGCATATTTTGAAAGATAATAATATAAAAACAATAAAATGAATTAGTTGGTAGTTGGTGAAGGATGCCTGGGGACGCGACAAACCGCATTTGTCTTACCTTCTTGACTCCACACCTCCTTACCTCCTGAAAGAAAACTAAAATAGGAGAACCAAGTTATAGCAGCACCTTTCAAACCCATTCCGGTGAACAACCGCAACCGCGGTCCGGTCCGCAAGGAACCCGAACATCTAATCAACGAGCGCATCGACGTGCCGATGGTACGTGTGGTCGGTGAAGGCCAGGAGCCCGCCATCCTGAACACCAAGGAGGCACTGCGCCGCGCCTACGACCAGGGACTCGACCTGGTGATGATTTCGCCCACGGCCAATCCGCCGGTGTGCAAAATCATCGAATACCAGAAGTTCCTCTACGAGCAGAAGAAGCGCGAGAAAGAGCGCAAGGCCAACTCCACCAAGATAGTTATCAAGGAGATACGCCTCAGTCCGCAGACCGACGACCACGACTTTGAGTTCAAGCTCAACCACGCCATCCGCTTCCTCAAGGAGGGCAACAAGGTCAAGGTCGATGTCTTCTTCCGTGGCCGCAGCATCGTCTACAAGGAACAGGGAGAGCAGCAGTTGCTCAAGTTTGCCGAGGCGCTGCTGGAATACGGCAAGCCGGAGCAGATGCCGCGCCTCGAAGGCAAGCGTATGCTCATGGTCATCGCCCCTAAAAAGTCATAAAGTCTGAAAGACACAAAGTCATAAAGTGCGAGTCCTTTACGACCTAAATTGAAACCAAGCATATCAACATATAGTCTAATCAAAAAACAGTAAAGTAATGCCTACAATGAAGACCAAATCCGCTGCCAAGAAGCGTTTCACCTTCACCGGCACCGGTAAAATCAAACGCAAGCATGCTTACCACAGTCACATCCTCACCAAGAAGGAGACGACCCAGAAGCGCAACCTCGACCACACGACCCTCGTGAGCGCCGACGACGAGAAGCGCGTCAAACGCATGTTACTTGCTTAAACAGGAGTTATTAACCATTATTTAGCGCCGACAAGTGCAGCAGGCTTAAAGCGAAAGCTGCCTGACTGCCGCCTAAATGAAAAAACAATTAAACATCTATGCCAAGATCAGTCAATGCTGTGGCCTCCAGAGCCCGCAGAAAGAAAATCCTCAACCGCACCAAGGGTTATTGGGGCAGAGGTAAAAACGTATGGACCGTCGCCAAGAACAAGTGGGAGAAAGGTCAGACCTACGCTTACCGCGACAGAAAGAACAAGAAGCGCGAATTCCGCTCGCTGTGGATCAACCGTATCAACGCCGGTTGCCGCATCAACGGTATTTCGTACTCCGTCTTTATGGGCAATCTTCACAAGTCGGGCATCGAGCTCAACCGCAAGGTGCTTGCCGACCTCGCTATGAACAATCCCGAGGCTTTCGCCGCCGTGGTGAAGATGGTGAAGTAGTTTATTAACCTGTAAAATTCTATTTGTCATGGGAAAAACCGAATTAATGCAATTTGTAGAGAACCTGGTGGAGCGCAAGGAGTTCCCCGAGTTCAAGGCTGGCGATACCATCACTGTCCATTACAAGATTAAGGAAGGAAACAAAGAGAGAATCCAGAACTTCCAGGGCGTTGTCTTGCAGCGCAGTGGAAGCGGAGCAACTGAGACCTTTACTGTCCGCAAGGTCACCAACGGCGTCGGAGTGGAGCGCATATTCCCCTTCGCCAGCCCGTTCATCGAGCAGATCGACGTCAACAAGCACGGTGCCGTGCGCCGCGCCCGTATCTTCTATCTGCGCGACCTCACTGGTAAGAAAGCCCGTATCAAGGAGAAGAAAATCCGCACCAAGGAATAATCTTTCCCCTTGCGATATGCTTGGAAAAAAGGAGGCTTCGGCAACGGAGCCTCTTTTTTATTTTGCCGTTTTAAAAATATTTCGTATCTTTGCACCATGAAACGAATACTTTTTGTCTGTCACGGAAATATCTGCCGCAGCCCTATGGCAGAGTTCATCTTGAAGAAGCTGGCGCGCAAGGAAGGCTTGGAAGAGGCCTTTGAAATAGCGTCGGCAGCCACGAGCGCCGAGGAAATCGGCCACCCGGTCTATCCCATGGCGCGTCAGGAGCTGGCCAAGCATGGTATCGGCTGTCCCGGCAAGACCGCCCGCCAGATAGTCCCCGAAGACTACGGCCGCTACGACCTCATCGTGGGTATGGAGGCTGCCAATATGAGGGATATGCTGTCCGTGTTCGGCGGCGACCCCGATGGCAAGCTCTCTCTGCTGCTCGACCATACACCGGCAAGCGACACCGCCCACCATGGCCGTGACGTGGTGGACCCCTGGTATACCCGCAAGTTCAATGTTGCTTGGGACGATATCTTCACCGGCTGCACGGCTATTTTTGAAGAGCTGAAAGAGGAAGCGACAGGGACTGAAGGGGAGTGAGAATCTGCAATGGTGGATTTCGAGATAGCTGAGGCCATGGGCATCTCGCGCCAGGCTTTCGACGAGGTGCTCGACATCGTCGGGCACCAGCCTACCATTGACGAGCTCTCTACCCTCTTGGCCATGTGGGAGAGCAACGGCAAGCAGCAGAGCCTCTATGGCTGGCTGCGGGGCCAGCACCACACCGTGGAGCGCAACGACTATCTCTATGATGGCTCGGCAGACCACCGTGCCATCCGTGAGCCCAAGGTCAAGGAATGTGTGGAAATAGCAAAAACCATTTCTAGTAATACTAGTATTACTAGTACAACCAGTAATACCAGTATAACTGGTACAACCAACCCCACCGTCAGGGAGACAGGCGTGCTCCTCTATATGGTGGGCAATATCAGCAGCGAGTTCGCCGACTCGGAGTATGCGCGGCGCTGCCTGCATCTGGTGGAGCATCCCATGGCCGCCTCGGGCCACGAGGAGGACTGCCAATACATAGGGATGATAATGGACGCGCTGGCCGTGGGGGCTATGATTGAATCCCATGCCGAAGTGGGGCAGGGGGGTGTGTTCTGCTCGCTGCTGCGTTTCACGGCGCCCTTGGGCTACGACATCCTGGCACCGCGTGAGGTGAGGCTCGACGCCTTCCTCTTCGGCGAGGAGCGTGGCCGCTACCTGGTGGCCCTGCAGGAAAGCCAGGACGACGCCTTCCTGCTCAAGATGGACGACGCGCGCCTCAACTGCTGCTTCCTTGGCCGTACCACCAAGAACCGTATCGTCGTCGACGGGTTTGATTTTGGGCCTGTAAACCAGTTTGTTGGGTAGTTTGTAAAAAAATATTTTCACCTCCTGTTACATTTTGACATTTTTATGGCTCTAGTATGGGCAGAAAATAAGATGAACAGGCGACGGCATGTCTGACGATATTATCAACAGAAGAATCCGCTACTTGGCTATGCTGCACACCTTTGAGGGCAACATTGTCAACTATTGCTATTCCCATAGCAACGGGGTGGCTGATGCACAGGACTTGTCGCAAGAGATAATGGCCCTCGTCTGGGAGAAAATCGACACCCTGAAGGCCGACAGCACTCCCCGGCAGCAGAACCGCTGGATATACAAGGTGATGCGCACCGCCTTCATCCGCCACCTGCGCCATAGGCTGCCCTTCAGGACCGTGCCGCTAGAGGAAGAAATGGTCGCTGCCGAAGAGTCTGCCACTTCCCGGTTGGAGGAGTTGATGGAACAGCTCGACGACGAGGAGCGCTGGCTGCTGGAAACCCGTCTGCAAGGCTACAGCCATGCCGAGATAGCCGACATGCAGGGCTTGTCGGAGGCTGCTGTCAAGCAGCGCTACTATAGAATAATAATGAAAATAAGAATAAAAGCAAAATGAAACAACAGAAAAAAGAAACCTGGCAAGACCAGAAGAGGATGAACGAGGCGCGGATGCTGGAACTTGCCTGTAGGCAACGCGAAGAGCAAGTGGGTGACGTCATTGCCGCCGGCTATCGCCGGGGGGTGCGACGTGTCAACCGGCGCCATGTGCTGGCCTCTATCGTCGTCTATCTCTGCCTGGCTTCCGCCACCGTCGGCATAATGGGATGGCTGTGTCCCTACCAGATGAGCGCCGGTAGCCGCGCCGCCCGCCTTGCCGCCTATAATAGTACCCAACAGATGCTAGCCAGACAATGATACGTCGCTGGCTCATAACACTACTGCTTCTTCTCCTTGCCCTCCTGGCCACGGGGTGGGGGTGCTATCGCTACCACACCGTCCCGGATGAGGAGTGCAGCGAGCTGTATAGGCGCTATGCCGACAGCCCGCATGTCTCCGTGGCCTTCATCCGCGACTTCCCCGTCAACGACACCCTCAGCCTCGACGTTACCACCCTCACCTGTCTCTTATACACATCT
>LXOW01454463.1_pt1 | contig 24896 bp, 26 predicted proteins | sample 1368591 | NCBI WGS metagenome assembly LXOW01 (sample SAMN04884650, study PRJNA319009) | bovine gut metagenome | isolation source: Cow rumen | host: Bos taurus | place: Italy: Legnaro (PD) | collected 2014-07-09
CGCGTCCGCCGCCAGCGGCAGCAGCACCACCAACAGCAGCAGGAGCATCGCCCCCAGCCGCCTGAGGGGCGCCCGGGGCCTCATACCTTACCTCCATTCTCAACATATCGAATCATCGTTTTCATCCTCATGCTTTCTTTTTTCTCCCAGTATGCCCCGTTTTTCGACAGAGTAAACGCCGCTTTTCTATCAGCTTTTCTTTGTTTTTTATGGACAACGCATTCTTGCTGTAAATACTCCTTTCAATAAAAGGCCGGGTTTGGTATACTATACATATCAGTCTTGCTTTTTGCGGAGCAAAAACAAACGATGAAGGGGGGCAGGATAATGACGGAGATGGAGATCATGCAGCGGGCGAAGGAATACGTGGACAAGCTGGCGCGGGGGATTGATCCGCTCACCGATCGGGAGGTGCCGGAAGGGGAAGTCGTCAATCAGGTGCGCATCTCTCGATGCCTGTTCTATGTGTCGGACGTGCTACGGCAGGTGATCGAAAACGGCGGCGTTCGGGCCGAAGGCCGACCTAAGGCCGTCAATGGCGGCGAGATGGCGCCCTTCGCTCTGTCCCTGGAACAGCGAGCCAAGTACCCATTCGGGGACCGGGAGGCCACTATCAGCGTTATTGTCCAGCGGCTCAATGATCTTGCAGATCTGGACGCCATGCATAAGCTGAAGACCACCAGCATCACGTCATATCTTACCCAAACCGGCCTGCTGGCGGAGGAAATGAAACCCGATGGCAAAAAGGCCAAACGTCCCACCCAGATGGGTCGGAGCATGGGCATCTCCACCGCACTGCGTCCAAGCCCCAACGGCGTCTACACCGCCGTCCTGTACGACCAGGCGGCCCAGCAGTTCATCCTTGACAATCTGGACGCCATTGCGGCCATCAACGCCATGCCGCTCCATGAGAAGCAGGGTCAGCCCTGGGCTCCGGAGGAGGACGTCTGGCTGCGGCAGGCCTTTCGTGCGGGCACGGACTTCAAAGAGATGTCCGCTCACCTCAAGCGCTCTCGCGGCGCTGTCCGCGCGCGGTTGGAAAAGCTGGGCCTGACCGATGGGATGGATCGATAAGCCTGCCGTCCTTCCTGCAGACAGCATACTATTTCAAAACAGAACATAAGAAATCTCCCTTGACAGCCTCTAATATATTGCGTACAATATAATTGATTCAAACAATCGGGAGGTAAAGGATATGAGTTTCTATGATTTCAAGGTACTGGATCGGAAGGGCAACGAGTTTAGTCTGGAGGCGTTCCGCGGGAAGGTGGTGCTGGTGGTGAACACGGCCACGGGCTGCGGCTTCACGCCCCACTACGCCCCCATGGAGGAGATGTACGAAGAGCTCCACGACAAGGGGCTGGAGATACTGGACATCCCCTGCAACCAGTTTGCCGGGCAGACGCCGGGCACGGACGAGGAGATCCATGAGTTCTGCACCCTGCATTACAACACGAAGTTCCCCCAGATGAAGAAGTCCGACGTGAACGGCGAGAACCAGCTGCCCCTTTACGCCTGGCTGAAGGAGCAGAAGGGCTTCGAGGGCTTCGGCAAGGGCGCAACGGCCATGGCCATGAGCGCCATGCTGAAGATGCGGGACAAGAACTACAAGACCAACCCGGACATCAAGTGGAACTTCACCAAGTTCCTGGTGGATCGGCAGGGGAACGTGGTGGCTTCGAGCCCACCGCCGACATGGCTGAGGTCAAAAAGGCCGTCAAAGAGCTGGTGGAAGCATGAAGGATTTCGACCCGCTGAAGCTGGAAAACCAGCTGTGCTTCCCCCTGTACGTGGCTTCCCGGGAGGTCATTCGCCTCTATCACCCCTACCTCTCCGCTCTTGATCTCACCTATACCCAGTACATCGCCATGATGGCCCTGTGGGAAGGGGGCAGCATGAGCATCAAGGAGCTGGGCGAGCGGCTGTATCTGGACACCGGGACCCTGACGCCGCTCTTGAAGGGCATGGAGAAGAAGGGGCTCATCACCCGCAAACGCAGCGAGACGGACGAGAGGAGCGTCACCGTGGCCCCCACCGACGCCGGTCTCGCCCTGCGGGAGCAGGCCCTGGCCGTCCCCGAAAAGGTGGGCAGCTGCATCCCTCTGGAAGCCGAGGACGCGGCGAAGCTCTATTCCCTGTTGAACCGACTGATAGGAGCATTAGCATGAACGAACAGACCAGAAATAAGATCATCGTCCGCACCAGCCTCGTGGGCATCGTGACCAATGTGCTGCTGGCGGCGGTCAAGGCCACCGTGGGGCTCATCGCCAACTCCATCGCCGTGGTGCTGGACGCGGTGAACAACCTGTCCGACGCCCTTTCCAGCGTCATCACCATCGTGGGCGCCAAGCTGGCGGGCAAGCGGCCCGACAAGAAGCACCCCCTGGGCTACGGCCGCATCGAGTATCTGTCCGCCATGATCGTCTCCGGCCTGGTGCTGTACGCGGGCATCACGGCCCTGGTGGAATCCGTCAAGAAGATCATCACCCCCGAGCCGGCGGACTATTCCGTGCTGTCCCTCATCCTCATCGCCGTGGCCGTGGCGGTCAAGGTGGTCCTGGGCCGGTTCGTCAGCGCCCAGGGGAAGAAGGCGGATTCCGCGTCATTGGTGGCCTCCGGCAAGGACGCTCTGTTTGATGCCGTGTTGTCGGCTTCCGTGCTTCTGTCGGCAGTGATCCGGCTGACCACGGGCGTCTCCTTGGAGGCCTACGTGGGCGTCATCATCGCCGGGTTCATCATCCGGGCGGGCATCGAGATGATGCTGGAGACCGTCAACGACATCCTGGGCCAGCGTACCGACCCTGAGCTGGCCGCCCAGATCAAGCGGCTGATCGTGGAGGAGGAAGGGGTCCGCGGGGCCTACGATCTGCTCCTCAACAACTACGGCCCCAACCGGAACTACGCCTCCGTCCACATCGAGGTGCCGGACACGGCCACCGCCGCCGATATCGACCGCATGACCCGGAGTATGCAGGCCCGGGTGCACCGGGAGACCGGGGTCATCCTGGCGGGCGTGGGCGTCTATTCCTACAACACCTCCGACGACGAGGCCGCCCGCATCCGGGATGCCGTGAGGGACATCGCTTTTTCTCAGGAGGGCGTGCTGCAGTTCCACGGGTTCTACCTGAACCCCGAGACCAAGGATATGCGCTTTGACGTGGTGCTCTCCTTCGACGCGGACAGCGCTTCCGTCCTGGACCGCATCCGCAGCGAGGTCCTTGCCGCCTATCCGGGCTACCGCCTGCTCATCGCCCCGGACATCGACCTGTCGGAATAGTCCCTATGAAACGAGCGACGAGAGCGTATCTGGCCCAGGTAGCGCGGGACAGAGCCCTGACTCCCTTTCACGGGGCGGCGGAGGGAAAAGAATCCAACCTTGCCCCCCTGGTGGAACCCTTTCCCACGTGGAGCGTCCCGGAGGCGGACGGGGTATGGTGCGCGGCGTTCGTGTACTATTGCTGCCGGGAAGCGGGCTTTGATTTCCCCATCCGCCCGAAGGCGTGCCGGTCCTGCCATCTGGCGGGCTGCATCGCCTGGGAGGAATGGGCTAACGGCGACCCGCGGCTCGAGTATCATCCCCGCCAAGACGGCTTCGTGCCGGAGGCGGGGGACATCGTCCTCTACGACCGAGTCTTCGAGAACGCAGAGCACGACCACATCGGGATCGTTCTCGAGAACCGGGCCCATACCATCCTGGCCGCGGAGGGCAACGTGAACAACGTCTCCTGCCTCGTGGAGCGCCCCCTGGACGAGCATATCCGGGCCTATATCCGCATCCCGGACGGGTATCGATATGGAGCGGAGGGATAGCATGTATTATCACGCCTCGCCCGTCGGGGGCATCACGGAGCTGGAACCCCGGATCTCCAATCACGGCGTACCATTGATCTACTTCTCGAAGAAGCGGGAGAACGTGCTGGTGTATCTATGCAACGCCATCGAGAAATACTGCCGGGAGACCGGGTTCGCCTACGACGGCCGGTGGCAGAAATGGGGGCCTTACGGCTTCGACAGGGACGGGGTCCAGCGGTTGGAGGAGTATTACCCCGACGCCCTTAGAAAGACCTATCAGGGGGTGTCCGGGTATATCTACCGGGCAGAAACCGTCACCGACTCCGGCTTCGCCCTGCAGATCCCCGACGGCGTCACCAGCCGCGAACCGGTGAACGTGTCGGGCGTGGAGTTCGTGCCGGACGCCTACGAGGCCATCCTGGCGGCGGAGAGGAGGGGCCTTATTCGGATCCTGCGCTATGAGCAGATGCCGGCAACCATGCGGGAATGGAACCGAAGGACCATTTTGGAGGAGTACGAAGGGGCAGCGGACCACCCCGAGTACCGGCACTTTCTCCGGGGCAATTTTCCCCACATCCTCAACGTTTGACCCGTGCCGACCTAAGGCCGGGGAGAAGGAGACAGGTATGCACGCAAAGCTGTTGGGTTTTTTCAGCGGGTTCCCCACCCATCATTTTACGGACGAGATCGCCGAAGTGCTTCGGGAGGAACTGCCCGTGCGGGGGCGACTGGTCTTTATCAGCGCCTGGCCTGAGGACTACGGGCGGAACGACGAGGATAGGGACGGGATGCATCAGATGTTCGCCGAGCGGGGCATGGCCTTCGCGGAACATTTCGTGATAGATAGAAGAACAAGCCCGGCGGAGGCGGCGGAGCTGGTGCGAGAAGCGGACTGCGTCTTCCTGATGGGGGGAGACCCCATGCTGCAGATGCAGCTGATCCGGGATCTGGGGCTGGTCCTGGAGCTGCGGGAAAGCCATGCCGTGATCCTGGGCGTCAGCGCAGGCGCCATGAACATGGGAAAGCGGGTGGCCGACATATGGGAATCGAAAGCCTTTTATGAGGGGATCGGTCTCGCGGATCTTACGATCAAGGCCCACTTTACCCAGGGCGAGTGGTTCGTTCCCCTTTTGCAGGAGCTGTCCCGGGAGCATCCCATCCTCGCCATGGAGGACGAAAGCGCCGTCTTTATACGGGACGACGAGAAACGGGTGCTCGGCCGCACGTATCTCTTCGACGGGGGCGAGATACCGGCGACAGATCGAAAAAAACAGGAGCGTGGGCCATGGATAAATACGTTCATACGGTAAAGTATTACGAAACCGACAAGATGGGGATCACCCATCACTCCAATTACATTCGATGGATGGAGGAGGCGCGGGTCGATTTTTTCGATCAGATCGGCCTGAGCTACAAGACCCTGGAAGCCGCAGGAGTGTTTTCGCCGGTGATCAGCGTGGAATGCGACTATAGATCGCCTACGACCTTCGAGGACGCGGTCGAGATCGAGGTGAGGGTGGAAGAATTCAAAGGCGTGAAGCTGATCCTGAGCTACCAAATGACAAAGAGCGGCGAAATCGTGGCCACGGCCCGGTCCAAGCACTGCTTCGTGGATGGGGCGGGCAAGCTTGTCATCCTGAAAAAAGCCTACCCCAAGATAGACGAAAAGCTAAGATCCCTGGCCGACGGCGTCCAGGACGCCTGATCTATCCACCGAAAAGAATGAGGCGACAGATATGCTGGAGAAAATGGGGGAATTCTTCGATGCCCGGATCGAGGGCTACGAGGCGCACCAGATGAATACCATCGACGGTGCGGCGGAGTTCTATCCCTTCACCGCCGATCTTTTGCCCCGTACGCCCGGCGCCAGGGTCTTGGACCTTGGCTGCGGCACGGGGTTGGAGTTGGGCTATTATTTCGACGGGGCCCCCACGGCCCACATCACCGGCGTGGACCTGGCTCCCGGCATGCTGGACAAGCTCAGAAAGAAATTCCCCCACAGGGCCATGACTCTGATCTGCGGTTCCTATTTCGACGTGCCCTTTGGGGAAAATGCCTTCGACGCCGCGGTGTCCGTGGAGTCCCTCCATCATTTCACCAAGGAGGAGAAGATCCCGCTGTATACCAAATTACGCAAGGCCCTGAAGCCCGAGGGCTTCTTTATCCTGACGGATTATTTCGCCGTTTCTGAGGCGGAGGAGCGCTCCCGCCGGGCGGAGTTCCTGCGCCTGAAGCAAGCGCAGAACGTAGGGGACGACGCCTTCTATCACTACGACACGCCGCTCACCGTGGAGCATGAAACCGAAGCTCTCCTGGCGGCTGGCTTTACCGCCGTCACCGTTCTGAAAAACTGGGGCCCGACCTGCACGTTGAAAGCAGACAAATAAACCTTGGGGAGGAACAGCATGGATACCGACAGGATAGAAGGCTTCATTAGGAAGCAGAAGGTCGCCTTCATCTGTTCCGTGGACGAGGAGGGATGCCCCAACGTGAAGGCCATGCTGAAACCCCGAAAGATGGACGGGCTGCATCGGTTTTACTTCTCTACCAACACCTCTTCCCTGCGGGTGAAGCAGTATTTGAAGAACCCCAACGCCTGTATTTATTTCTACCACAAGGGCCTGATCCGGTACGAAGGCGTCATGCTGAAGGGCCGGATGGAGGTGCTGACCGACCGGGAGACGAAGGAAATGATCTGGCGCCGAGGCGACACCATGTTCTATAAGGGCGGCGTAACTGATCCCGACTACTGCGTGCTCCGGTTCACTGCACAAAGCGGCAGATACTATTGCGATCTGAAAACTGAGAGCTTTTTGCTGAATATGGACTAAAAGGAGATAAGGTCGCCAAGGGCGGACACAAAAGAGAGCCGCCAGGGCGGATCAGGGCTGCTTCTCCATCACGTCAAAGTCGCCCAGAAAGCGGACCTCCGGCATTCCGGCCAGCCTTTCAAGCCGTTTCTGGGTCAGCTTGCCGTTGGTCTCCACTTCGATCAAGTAATAGTAGGTGCCCAGCCGACTGCCTTCCGGCCGGTTGAGGATGGTCACCAGCTCCATCCCGTCGTTGCGTATGTCCAGCAGGATATCGTCGATCCGATTTGCGCCGCAGGTGGCTACGAACACCGCGCGGGTCTGGGTGCCTCCCTCCAGCCGGGCGTAGGACAGAACGTAGAACCGCGTCTTGTTGGCGTCGGTGATCTGCACGTCCTCCGCCAATACGTCGAGGCCGTACAGCTCCGCCGCGCCGGGGGCGGCTACGGCCGCAAGGGTCTTGTCTCCCGTCTCAGCCACGTAGCTTGCCGCCGCAGCCGTGCTGGTCATCTCCTGTGTGACCGCGTCAGGCAGATGCTCCTCTCGCCACGCCTCACTCTGGAGGATACCCCGGGCATGGGAGCATACGGTTTGAATGTCGTCAAGGGTTGCGCCAGGTACGCCCATCAGGGTCTGGCGGATGGGGAGGATGACTTCGCCCACCACATAGATATTCTTCTGGGAGATGAGGGTGTCCACATGGTTCGTGACCGCGCCGCCCAAGGTGTTCTCCATGGGGATCACCGCATAGTCTGCGTCGCCGGCCGTCACGGCCGCGATGGCCTCCTCCGCGGTGGCCTGGGGCTGCAGACGCCCGGTGGGAAAGAAGAAGCGGGCGGCCTCCTCGGCATAGGTCCCCTCAGGCCCCAGATAGCTGACCCGGGCATCCTCCGTGTTCACCGGAAATGCGGCAATGGTATCTGAGCTCCTCACGGCGCCGGTGCCAAAGCCTGCCGCAACAACGCATAGCATCACCATCAGTGCGACTATGGTCACCGCAATCATCTTTTTCATCTGACACCCCCGTTGAGCTTCATTCGACCGTGCCGGTCCGCTGTATCGTTCGTTCGGATGCGGGCCCCTTCGTTTCCCGCGATCGTTTCTGCACTATCTTATCCCTTGAGCCGACAAAAAGCAATAGCGGATGCTGGTTGTTTTGCCGCAAATGTTCCTTTTTCTTCTTTTGAAAGCCGAAAGAAGCCCTACATTAGGCCAAAGCGTCTTCGGAAAAAGGACAGAAGGCTGCTTTCGAAGGTGAAACCATCGGAGGCCGGGGCGGCGCCGTCCTGGGTGACGACGCACAGCGGCGGGAACAGGACGCACCACCAGTTGTGGCCGCCGCCGTCGCCGAGCACGATCTGCAGGGCGTCGTAGACCCCGGCAGGGAAGAGGACGGCGCCGTATGTCCTGTCGGGGAATTCGCTTATGCCGAGAAGCAGCTGGGCCCCGTAGGGAGCGCCTGCGGCAGAGAGGGTCCTTTGGCACAGGTCCAGCAGCTCCGCCCCGTGGTCCAGGACGAAGGATCGGGCGTCCTCATAGCTGGCAGCGGCTTCGAAGAGGGGGAGCAGGGCGTCCCGGACCCGGAGCTTCACGGCCTGATCCTCATCGCTGTCGCTGTTGGCCAGGATGTGGAGCCGCAATACCCCGTTCGCCGTGGATATCGCGTGCTGCTCCTCCCGGATCGGCAGCAGGGCCAGGAGCAAAATGGCACAGATCAATAGAAGCATCATGCGTTTCATATGCAGCAGTATGGCCGTATCACAGGCGACGTAAACCTTTCCTTGACGGAAAAGGCCTTTTTAGGTATGCTTTATTTATGGAAGATTTGTTCGCGTCATTGACCGGGGCCCTGGCCGCCTGGGTGAGCGCCGTCACGGGAACGGCCGTGAGGGCCGAGGACTTTCGTCTGCCCCGGGAGGAGGGGCAACTGTCCCTGGCCGCCTTTGTCACAGGAGACGCCGGGGCGGCGGCACGGAAGCTGACGGATGCTTTGGATAGATGCCCTCAGGTCCGGGAAGTGCGGGAGAAGAACGGCTGGCTGCTGTTCTTTCTCTCCGACGGCTGGTTCAACGGGCTCATTGCCCGGGCCCGTGCCCTGGACGTTCGGCCCATGGGCAGCTACGTGGAGAACCGTATGGCCCTGTTGGCCCGGAAGGGGGATGCGCCCTGTCCCGAGGCGGAGCCGGTGCGCCGGGCCCTCTGGACGGCCTATCTCGCGTATCGCCGGGGCTTCTGGCGGACGGCGGACGAGCGGCAGGTCTTGACCATGACCCACGGCATGACCGGCGCGGCGCGGATCGCGCTGGAGGATCGCTGCGGCGGCGTCGCGGCGGCAATATTGAAGCTTAAAGGAGAAAGACCATGAAAATCACCTATTTGGGCCACGCCAGCTTCCTGCTGGAGACCGCCGCCGGCACCCGTATCGTCACCGACCCCTACGCCCAGGACATCCTGCCCCATCCCGTGGTCATGGCCCACGTGGTCACCTCGTCCCACGAGCACGGGGACCACTGCGACTTTTCCCAGGTCAAGGGCGACTACGTGATCGTGAACACCGAGAAGGCCGCCACCTTCCTGGACGTGAAGATCACCTGCGTCCCCTGCTTCCACGACGAGGTCCAGGGCAAGAAGCGTGGTCATAACCGAGCCTATATCTTCGAGGCGGACGGGCTCAAGATCGTGCACCTGGGCGATCTGGGCGAAGCGCCCACCCCGGCTCTGATCGACGCCTGCGCCGGTGCGGACGCCCTTATGATCCCTGTGGGCGGCACCTACACCCTGACGGGCGAGGAAGCGGCCGCCGCCGTGAAGGCTCTTCAGCCCAAGCTCATCCTGCCCATGCACTATCGCTGCCCCGGCCATAGCTTCGCTGTGATCTCCACGGAGGAGCCTTTCCTGGCGGCCCTCGATCCCGCTGTGCCCGTCCATCGGCCGGACCAGCTCACGGAGCCCTTCCCCACGGGCGTGGCGCTGCTGATCCCAAGGAAGGATTGAAAGCTGCCCAAAAGAACGTTAAAAAGGAGGCTGCCCATGCTGAACACAACTCATTCTCGCCGCATGGGACTGCTGCTGGCGGCCCTTCTTTTGCTGTGCCTCATACCGGGACGCGCCCGGGCCAACTCCGCCCACAACCCCTATTATAAGGACGTGGCCCTGTCCGACACCCAGGACGTGGATTCCATCGCCGTGTACGTGGACGGGCCGGACGGGGCATTCTGCCTGTTCAAGACCTTTGAAAGCGAGCACAGGAAAGATCAGAAGATCTACTTCGAGCGGCCGAAGGACGCTGCCCGTTTCTATGTGGAGGTGACCATGGCGGACGGGATTGTCCGCGCCTCGGAGCCCGTGGACTGCACCGGGTACGATCAGGATTACAAATACAACGTGAAGACCAACGTCCTGAAGGAAAAGGCGGATCTGACCCTACTGTATCTGCTCCTGGTCCCACTGTTCATGATAGCGCCCCTTGGGTTCACGATACTGGTGGAATTTTTGGTCGCCCTGCCCTTTAAGCTCAAGCCCTATTCACACGTGATCCTCATCAATCTGATCACCAACCTGGTAATGAACATGCTCCTCTCCACGCGGGCGTTGGCTGTGTCCATAAAAGGAAACAGCGTCCTGTGGGCCATCGTCCTGCTGGAAGTCGCCGTGGTGCTGGTGGAGTATTTCTTCTACACGAAGAAATACAAGGATCAACCCAAGGGAAAGCTGTTCGCCTTCTCTATCGTCGCCAACGCCCTGAGCTGGGGCCTCTATGAGTTGGCGCAGCGGTTATATTACGGCCTTTGATCCACCGCGTTTCTCTCCACGTTATCCCCAAAATTCCTTTGCGTTTCCTTTCCGTGCGCCTTTTTCTTTCCTAAAAAGAAAAAGGTGCATTTACCTCCCGTTCCTGCTATACTGAAAAGGATGGAGACCAAGTTCAACAAAAAGGTACAAAAGCACCGCCGGCGGCTCCTGCCTAACAACTGGCAGGAGAAGCTGCCTCTGCGCCCGGTCTTGTTCCTGCTGGGGGCGCTGCTGGTGCTGTTCCTGGTCATATTGGTGAACCAGCCGGCGGACAGCTATCTCAACAACGCGGAGATCGACGTGCTGCGAAAGAAGGGCACCCTGCGGGTGGGGGTGGACGAAACCGTCTACGGCCTCAACGAGAACGGCGTGGGCCTGGAGCCTGCCCTCTGCGGAGCCCTGTCCCAGGTGATTTTCAACAGCGCCGACGGCTGCGAGATACAGACCGTGACCCGGCATACGGTGACCTGGCAGATGAGCGAAGGGAACATCGACATCGCCGTCATGAGCCTGGACAAGCTCAGCGGCAAGAACTATATCGCCACCGAGACCCCCTTCTACCGGGACCCCTGCGTGCTCATGGGCTACACGGTGCCCGCCAAGGCGGACCTGGGGGAGGCGCGCCTCGCCGTGCTGCACAACACCGCCGCTTCAGAGGTGGTCAGCAAGTACCAACAGGACGAGGAGAACGGCCTCGCTATCGTGACCTACGCCGCCTATTATGATATGCTGGTGGCCCTTCGGGCCGGGTCGGTGGACGCGGTGTGCATGCCACGGACCGTGGCGCTCTCCCACCGGGACAGGGGCATGGTCCTGTCCGATTACGCTCTGGGCACCGTGGACTACCATGTGATCGCCCCTAAGGAGCAGAAGGACCTCATTTCCCTCATCGACAGCCAGCTGATCCAATGGGCCGGGGACGGGACGCTGCGGGGCTGGTACGAGGCCTACGACCTGCTGTACGACCTGGACTGAAGGGAAAAGGTTGACGGGGATAAGAAATTTCGGTATATTTAAGGACAGGGTACCGGTAAAAGCCCCGGGAGCGGTCAGCTCCTTTTCGCCGGGCCGTGCGAACGCCGGTTCCGGGGAAAGAACGGAAAGCAAAAAATGCGTGGGATCCAGCGACATGTGCGGTGGATCCCACACCCTGCAGGGACCGCCGCCCGGTAAACCGATGGTTTATAGGCGGGACCTGAAAGCGAAGCGGAGGCGGAGCCCAGCGCGTTGAAACCGAAGGTTTCGACACGCTGAACAGGAGGTTTTGTATGAATCAGTATTACAGCATCCAGGGCGGACGGCGCCTGGAGGGAACGGTGACCATCAGCGGCGCGAAAAACGCGGCGGTGGCCATCATCCCGGCGTCGATCCTGGCCGGAGAATGCTGTATTTTGGAGAACTTGCCCGCCATTCAGGACGTGCAGACCCTGAAGCATATCCTTGCCCGCATGGGCGCTCAGGTGGACTTCACCCGGGGCGACTGCATGCGGGTGGACCCCACCGGCATCACCACGGTGGACGCCACCTTCCCGGAGATCAGCGCCATGCGGGCCTCTTACTACCTCTTGGGCGCCATGCTGGGGGCCTACGGCGAGGTGGAGCTGGCGCTGCCCGGCGGCTGCGTCATCGGGCCCCGGCCCATCGACCAGCACATCAAGGGCCTTAGGGCCCTGGGGGCCAACGTGTACATCGACGAGAGCCGAAACGTGGTCCGGGCCCAAGCCAATAAACTAAAGGGCGCGGAGATCTTCTTCGATCTCGTGTCCGTGGGCGCCACCATCAATTTGATGCTGGCCGCCTGCAAGGCCGAGGGGCAAACGGTGCTCCAGAACGTGGCCAAGGAGCCCCACGTGGTGGACGTGGCCAACTTCCTCAACATGATGGGCGCGTCCATCAAGGGCGCGGGCACGGACGTGATCCGCATCCAGGGCCGCAAGAAGCTCCACGGCTGCAGTTACGCCGTGATCCCGGACCAGATCGAGACCGGCACCTATATGATCGCCGCCGCGGCTACCCGAGGGGACGTGACCATCCAAAACGTGATCCCCACCCACATGGAGGCCATCACCGCCAAGCTTTTGGAGAGCGGCGCTCAGATCATCGAAGGCGACGACGGACGGGAGTTTTTCCTGCGGGTGAAGATGGACGGACGGCCCCGGGGCGTGAATATCAAGACGGCCGTGTATCCCGGCTTCCCCACGGACCTGCAGCAGCCCATGATGGCGTATCTTACCACCGCCGGCAGCAACTCCGTGGTGGTGGAAAACATTTTCGAGAACCGGTTCAACCATGTGAAGGAGCTTCGGAAGATGGGTGCGTCCATCAGCGTCAGCAAGCGCACGGCCCGCATCCGAAGCGTGGAAAACCTGCGCGGCGCGGACATCCACGCCACGGACCTGAGGGCCGGGGCGGCGCTCATCGTGGCAGGGCTCTCCGCCCAGGGCGAGACCAAGGTCCGGGGCATCGAGTACATCGACCGGGGGTACGAGCATCTGGAACATAAGTTCAACGCTCTGGGAGCCAGCATCACGCGGATAGAGGAAGAATAAACGGCTTTATTGTGTCCCTTTTCTTGAAAGAAAGGGAACCCAAAAGAACTATAAAAAGGGGTATAGCTTTCTGCATCAAAGCTGCGCCCCTTTTTGCGTTTCTCTTTTCCGCCGCTTTTTCGTTTTTCAAAAGAGAAAAAGCGGCATGGAACAATTATTTCCTCTTGTTCACGAACCGCTCCATCCGGTCCATGGCCTCCTCGATGTTTTTGAGGCTGGCCGCATAGGAGCAGCGGACGAACCCCTCGCCCCGGCTGCCGAAAGCGTTGCCCGGCACCACAGCCACCCGCTCCTCCCTGAGGAGGGATTCCGCGAACTGCTCGGAGGTGAGGCCCGTGGAGGTGATGTCCGGGAAGATGTAGAAGGCGCCCCGAGGCTCGAAACACTTGAGCCCCATGTTGTTGAGCCGGTTAAAGATATACCGACGCCGCTGGTCGTAGGCCCGGCGCATCTTCTCCACGTCGTCGAATTCCCCGCGCAAAAGTCCGTTCAGGGCCTCGGTGGCCGCCGCCTGGCTCATGGTGGAGGCGCACATGATCACATACTGATGCACCTTCAGCATCTGGGACACGAACCGCTCATCCGCCGCCACGAACCCCAGCCGCCAGCCGGTCATGGCGAAGGCCTTGGAGAAGCCGGAGATCAGGATGGTCCGCTCCTTCATGCCCGGGATCTGCGCCAGGGAAACGTGGTCCCCCGAATAGGTCAGCTCCCCGTAGATCTCATCGGAGATCACGGGCAGATCGGTCTTTTCCAGGACCTGTGCCAAAGATTCCAGCTGAGGCCGGGTCATGATCCCGCCGGTGGGGTTGTTGGGGTAGGGCAGCACCAAGGCCTTCGATCGGGGCGTCAAAGCCGCTTGAAGCACGTCCCCCCGAAGGGCGAACCCGTCTTCGGCATAGGTGGGCAGCAGAACGCTTTTTCCTCCCGCCAGCATGGCTCCGGGGCTGTAGGAGATGTAGCTGGGGTCCGGGATCAACACCTCGTCTCCCGGGTCCACCAGCACCCGGAGCGCCAGGTCGATGGCCTCCGACGCGCCTACGGTGACGAAGATCTCCGTTTTCGGATCGTACTCCAGGCCGAATCGGGCGTACAGATACTCCGCTATGGCCTTCCGAAGCTCCATGGTGCCTGCGTTGGGGGTATAGGCCGTCTCCCCGGACCGAAGGGAGGCGATGGCCGCATCCCGAATGTGCCAGGGCGTCACGAAATCCGGTTCGCCGATGCCCAGCGACACGGTGCCTTCCATGGCGTTGGCCAGGTCAAAGAACCGGCGAATGGGCGAGGGCTGGATAGCCTTCGCCTTTTGAGAGATCAGCGCGTCGATGTTCATGGGCTCACCACCATGCGCCGATCCTCGGGCTGCTTCTCGAAGATGACGCCGTCGGTCTTATACCGCTTCAGAATGAAGTGGGTGGCGCAGCTCTGGACGTTATCGAGGATGCTGAGCCGCTCCGCCACGAACCGGGACACGGCGCGGATGTTCTTGCCCTCCACGATGAGCATCAGATCATAGGCCCCGGACATAAGGTAGCAGGCCTTCACCTCGTCGAACCGATAGAGCTGCTCGGCGATGGCGTCGAAGCCCCTGTTCCGCTCCGGCTGCACCTTCACCTCGATGAGGGCGCTGATGGTCTCCTCATCCAGCTGTTCCCGGTCGATAAGGACCGTATATCCGCGAATGACGCCGGCGGCCTCCAGCCCCTCGATGCGAGCCTTCGCCTCCGCCGCCGAAATGCCCAGCAGCACGCCCGCCTGAGCAGGCGTCCGGCGAGCGTCCGACTCCAGCAATTCCAACAATGCGAGGTCGATCTTTTCCATACGCTTCCCCTTTCCAGCTTTCGCCGAACGGTATATTGTATACGATTATATCGTTTTTCCTGCCGTTGTCAACAAAAAACGGGAGGGCAGACCCCTCCCGCCGCGGTTTTTCCGTCAATTCCGGTCGCCAAACGTGTCCTGGACCGTTTTCTTGGCGTCCTCGTACAGCTGCTCGCCCTTCTCCTTGGCCTCCGCCATTACGCCGGGAGCTTTCTCCCTGAACTCGGCGTAGGCTTCCTTGGCGGCCTTCTTCGCTTCGATGGCGTAGTCCTTATAGTCCACCTTCCCGTCCCCGTTCACGTCCTGAACACCGTCGGGATTGTTCTCCTTCACCTTCTCGGCCACCTTCACAGCGGCTACGGTCCCGGCCACGGTGGCACCGAAGCCAAGCAGTTTTTTCAAAGAGCCCATGGGTATTCCTCCTTTTGCTTATATGTTTTCAGTATACCAATGATGCTTCCTGGCTTCAAGTGAAATACTTCCGCCAGGGCAGGGCGTCCCGAAAGTCGAACGTCTGCTCATACATGGCGGTGAATCGGCCAATGAGCCAGCCGTTGACCAGGGCGCAGACCACGGTGCCCCACTTCACGCCCTCGAACCGCCAGAGGCCGAAGAAACAGAAGGACATGATCACCGCCGCGGCGCAGCTTACGCAGTCATAGACCGTCTTCACCCGATGGGTGGGCTTTTGAAGCTTCAGGGAGAGCTCCTTCACCAGCAGCTCATACACCTCCGGGGCGATGTAGGTCTTGAAGAAGAAGGCGATGCTGGCCGCCCCCAGGACCATGCCCAGCACGTACCATACCCCCCTGAGCAGCAGGGTGTTTGCAGGCAGGTCGGCGGTGAGGATCATCCAGCCGTCCAGCAAAAAGCCGTATAGCACGGCGGTGACGAAGGAGAAGAGAAAGTAGGGCCGAAACTTCCTCGTCGCGGCGATCATGAACAGCAGCAGCGCCGCCTGAAGGGTGTACTCCGCCATGCCGAAGGTGAAGAAGGGCAGGATGGGGTTCAGCTTCAGATACAGCAGATAGGCCGGCGCCACCACCATGGATACGCCGAAATCGGCCCGGGTCATCAGCGCCACGCTGAAGCTCAGACCCACCATGGCCAGCACGTAGGCCAGCTCCGTATACAGCACCTTCTTTTTCATGGGGACCCTCCCGCTTTTTCGTCAGTATACCATAGGGACACCCATTGTCAAAGGTCAAAAAAGAGAGTAAAATGAAAAAAACGTATCGAGGTGAAACCTATGGGCAACACGTTCTTCTTTACCTGGGAGCCCGCGCTGATGGTCTGGCTCCAAAGCCATCTGGGGGGCTTCGGCATCACCCTGACCTCCATCTTCTCCATGTTCGGGGAGGAGATGGCTCTCATCCTGGTCATGGGCTTCTGCTACTGGGCCTGGAACAAGGAGCTGGGCAAGTTCATCGGCCGCAGCGCCTGCGTGGGCATGGTGGCCAATCCCATGATCAAAAACCTGGTCCTGCGGCTCCGGCCCTATATGGTCCATCCCGAGGTCAAATGCCTGAAGGTGGTGGACCCCAGCGCCGACCCCATGGACATCGCCGCACAAGGGTATTCCTTCCCCAGCGGCCATTCCTCCGGCTCCGTCACAGCCTATACCTCCCTGGGCCTGTTCCTGAAGAAAAAGTGGGCCTGGGCCGTGGGGATCCTGATCCCTCTGCTGGTGGGTATCAGCCGGTTCTGCGTGGGCGTGCACTACCCCACGGACGTGCTCTGCGGCTGGGGCCTGGGCCTCATCGTGATCCTGGCGGTGCCCTATTTTCAGAAGAAGTTCAAGCGCCGCTGGGTGTTCTATCTGATCGTTCTGCTGCTCATGCTGCCCGGCTGGTTCTACTGTAAGACCAACGACTATTTCACCAGCTTCGGCATGACCGTGGGCTTCTTCGCCGGCGATCTCTTCGAGGAGAAGTTCGTGAAGTTCAAGAACACCAAGTGCTGGTGGAAGATGCTCCTGCGGGTCCTGGGCGGCGTGGCCGTGTACTTCGGCCTCAACACCGTGTTGAAGCTGCCCTTCTCCTCCGCCTTTTTGAACTCCGGCACCACGCTGGCCTACCTGGTCCGGTCCGTCCGCTACGCCATCATCCTTTTCGTGGACGTGGGCGTTTACCCCCTCGTCTTCGATCGGTTTGGAAAGAAATAAGCGTTTGCAGCAAAGGAGCCGCCTCGAGGGGCGGCTCCTTTCGTTTACGGAGCGATGAAACGGACGATCCTGTCCGCGGCCCAGGCAGTCTGTTCCTCCCGGGAAACGGTGGGGTCGCCGTCCCCCTTCTGGGAGCCGTAATCCCCGAACTGGGCGTGGTTGCCGCCGGGCAGCTCCTCCGATATGGCGGAGGCGGGGAGATACCGCTTCCCCTCCTCCACCTTTTCCCGGTTCAGCACCCCGTCCTCGCTGCCGTGGAGCTCCAGGACCGCCAGGTCCTCGTCGATAGGTTTGGTGGCGTAGGCGGCCAGCAGCACCAGGCCCGCCAGCCTGTCCTCGTTTTCGGCGGCGTACAGAGCGGCGCAGGCACCGCCCAGGGAGTGACCGCCCATATACCAGCGCTCATACGCATAGGCGTCCTGTATGCTGGCGGCGGCGTCGCTGTCGAACACCGCCAGATCCAGCGGCATTTTGATCAAAAAACAGTCCACGCCCTCCTCTGCCAGGGTCATGAGCAGGGGAAGATAGGCCGCAGGCTCCACCTTCCCGCCGGGATAAAAGATGAATGCGTCCTCCTCGCCCGGCCCGTCTAAAAGATAGCCGCCGTCGATAGCTTCCACCCGCACGGCGTCGCTGCCCTGCAAAAGAGCCGCCGCTTCAGGGGCCGCATGCAGCCCTGTGCCCAAATAAATCCCGCAGGCGGCGCCCAAGGCCAGCAGGGCCGCGGCGACGATCCCCAGTGTTCGCTTTCTTCCTCCGTTCATAGCCGTCTCCTCCCCCGGATCATCCGTCGGCTTTGCCGTCGATGACGCGGATAGCCCGGGTCATGATGGGGCTGTGGCGGAAGTACAGGTATATGGCCACGTCCGTCACCACCCAGGACAGGGGATAGCAGATACACAGAACCAGCAGGGTCGGCGAGAAGCGAAAGGCGGTGAACAGCCACAGGATCCGAAAACCGCAGATGCCTCCGGCCAGGATCAGGGAGGGGATCAGCACGTCGCCCACGCCGCGAAGCACCCCGGAGAAGACGTCGATAGGCACCCAAATGAGATAAAAGGGCACGAACATAAGGATGATGAACCAGGTGGTGTCCACCACGGCAGGGTCGTTGGTCATCAAATGCAGCAGAGGCCTGGCCAGCAGGAGCAGCAGACCGCTGACCACGGCCGTAATGCCGCACATGAGCAGAAAACTCTTTTTGGACACGGCACGGATGCGCTCCACCTTGCCCGCGCCGTAGTTTTGTCCCACGAAGGTGGTGAGGGCCGTGCCGAAAGCGCTGGAGATGGCCCAGTAAGCCCCGTCCACCTTGCCGCTCATGGCCCAGGAGGCCACCACCACCGTGCCCAGGGTGTTGACGCCCACCTGCAGCAGAAGGTTGGAAAGGCCGTACATGGAGCTCTGTATCCCGGAGGGGATGCCGATACGCAGCATCCGCCGAAGGAGCGATCCATCCCGCCTGCCCCGAAGCCGGAGCCGAAATGGGCCCGGAAGGGTCATGAGTTTATGGGTCACCATCAGGGCCGCCACGGTCTCAGACAGGACCGTGGCCACGGCCACGCCTAAAACGCCCCAGGAAAAGAGGATCACGAAGAGCACGTCCAGTATGATGTTGAGACCGCAGCCCACCAACAGAGCCAAAAAGGGGAAACGTGCGTCGCCGATGGCCCGCAGGGCGCCGGAGCCCATATTGAAGACGAGCAGGCACAAGGTCCCCGCAAAATAGATGCGCTGATAGAGAAGGGCCTGATCGAAGGTGTCCGCCGGGGTCTTGAGGAGAGTCAGCAGCTGGGGGGAGAACAGGCATACCAACGCGCCTGCCCCCAGGCCCAAAGCGCCGCACAGCCGATAGGCTACCGACATGGCCGTGGACAGCCGCTCATACTCCTGGGCGCCGTAGAGCTGGGCGATGACCACCGCCGCGCCGCCGGTCAGCGCCACGAAGAACCCGATGACGAGATTGCTCAATATGGCCGGACTGCCCCCTACGGCGGCCAGGGCAGTGGTGCCCACGAACTTGCCCACCACGAAGGCGTCTACGGCGTTATAAAACTGCTGAAACAGGGTGCCCGCCGCAATAGGCAAAAAGAAGCCCATCAGCTTTTTGACGATGGGCCCCTCTGCAAGTTGGTTGTGCACGTCCATATGCCGTTCGCTCCTTTGCCTCGCGCCGAATACTGACGCCCGATCCCTTTAAGATCAGGGGTTCGGCACCTGGTCGCTGGTGAGGAAGCCCACCATGTCCTGAAGGCCGCGCCAGCCGTTGTTGATATACATGGACCGGTTCACGACCTTGCCCATAAAGATCATCATGCAGGATCGGCCCCCGTCCAAGTTGTAGGCGATCTCACAGCCGCATCTAAGCAGATGTTCCGTCACCTGAGCCAGCGTGGAGGAGCCGTAGGCGGCGGCGATGTGGTGATAGGGACAGAGGGAGGCCACCACGGTACGCATGGTCACGTCGTTATAGGACAGGGGATGGGTGTGGATATCCTGGGCCTCTCCGTTCAGGATCAGGGTGGGGCCGAAGACCCAGGTGTCTCGAACGCCCGCGTCCAGCGCCTCCTGGGCGGTGGTCTCGTTGGGGTCGATGATTTGCATGGACCCGTCCGGGAAGAAGCCGAAGGCCAGTTCCTTCTTCTCCTCCTTGAACACCCGGCCCCGACGGATCTGCAGGCCGTCGGCGTTGTAATCGAAGGTGAAATAATCCCCCGTGATGGCAAAGACCGCCTTGTTCTGCTTGGCCAGGATGGCGGCGTGGACCGCCGGAGCGGGCTTGTCGCCGCCGCCGGAGAGGATGCCTGCGGGTGGGTGACCGTCGGTGCAGATGAGGTCTGCCCGGGTGGGCCTGAGCTTCCCGGCGGTGGCGTCAAAGGCGATGATCACACAGCCCTCGCCGCTGCAATAGAGCCAGGGCCCATCCGTAGGATGGCCCGTATAGAGAAGCTCCGGCTCCGCTGCCGCGGAAGCAAAGCTCCGTTCCTTCAGTTTCCGCTGGGAGGCAAATAGTGTCGCGTCATTGAGATCGCACTGACCGTGACCGTTGGCCCCGGTGACGAGGATGCGGCCGTCGCTCAACAGGGCCACGGAATGCCACACCCCCCCATCGAAAGCCACTACCTCCTGCCAGCCCTTCACGTCGCATTGGCCGCAGCTGTTGTCGCCGGCGGCCAGCAGCGTCCAATCAGCGGTGAGGCCCAGGGTGAAATTGCCGCCGCAGCGGACGTCGATGACGTTTTTCCAGCCGGACACGTCGCACTGGCCAAAGCTGTTGTCCCCCGTCGCCAGCACACGGCCGTCCTTCGTCAAAGCCACGGAGTGGTTCAGACCCGCGGCTATCTTGACTACGTCGTTCCAGTCCGCCACCTGGCACTGACCGTCCAGATCAAGCCCGGCGGCGATCACGGTACCGTCTCGGCGCAGGCCCAGACTGTGGAAGCCTCCGGCGGCCACTGCAGCAATATCGGTCCAGTCAGCCGCATCGCTTCGACCGTATTCCCAAGCCCCCAGGTGGGTGACCGTGCCGTCCTCATGGAGCACGAGACCGTGGTTGAGGCCCAGGGCGGCGTCCTTGGCGTCGGCGACGTCCTTGACCGCGGCCTCCGCCCCCAGGTTGTCCCCCAGGAACGTGATGCGGCCGTTGTGGATCTTGATCAGGGAGAAGGGACCGCCTACCAACGTTCCTTCGGTGAGGGCGGCGGCAGACAGATCCGCGTATCGCTTGTCCCCGCTCAGCAGAGGCCCCTCCCCCAGGGCCAGGGTATACCAGGCTCCGGCGAAGAGCCGATCCGCATACTGTTCATGAAGCTCGGTGAGCGTCTTTTCCCAGGTCTCCCAGACCTCCTGCTCCATGGCGGCCTGATCCTCCGTCCTGGACAGGTTCCGAAGGGTCATCAAAGCGCCGTCCGGGTCCAGGGCCGCCACAGCGGCGCGAACGTCCGCCCTGATCTGTTCATCATGCTCTCGAACGATCTGCTCTTCAAGCTCCGCCACCAGTTCCGGCTCCAGTACGGACTGGGTCAGAATGTCGATGGCGTCCTGATAGCGGCCCTCCTCCCGGGCCCGAAGGGCGTCGGAGATGGCGGTCTGCCGTTCCAGGGCGGCCGTGATGGGGTAGGACAGCTCCGGCCTCAGATCCGCCTTGCTCAGCAGATCCAACGCGAGAAGCATATCTCCGGCCTCCTCCGCCAGTATGGCTTCGCAAAGAAGGCCCCGACGCTCCAACGCAGGCTGCAAAGAGGCAGGCACGGCGGGATGGGTGGCATGAGAAAGGGCCTTTTCCAGCACCCGGTCCTCAATAAGATAGTGGGCGCCCTCCGAGGTCTCTGAAAGAGCGTCTGCACAGCTTACGACCCCGTCGGCCCCGGCCCTGACGTAGGCGTCGGTGAAGGGGGTGAAGCTGAGGGGATCGTTCTCCAAAAGCAGGGCGTAAGCGTCCAGCGCCTGGGCATAGGCCCCCTGATCCTTGAGCCGGTCCGCGGCTTGGCGGGCCCCCTCCAGGGCGTTCAGCCGATGGAGCACATAGGCCCCGGCCCCTGCGGCGCAGGCCACCAAAGCGAGGAGCACGGAAAGGAGCGCGATCCATCTCTTGAGCCGCCGTTTTTTCCGCTTTCCAGAGGACTTTCGCTCTGGGCTGCCATCGGCGTTCTTATATTTTCTCATAGTAGTATCCATACTGTTTCATTGTGCGTCATCCGTCGGGAAATGTCAATACGCTCTTGATTCAGTCGAAAAAAAAGGATATACTTTTACCGATAGTATAGTAGGCGAGGTATGCGCTCCATGAGAAAGAACCGTCTGTTTCCCTGGGCCCTGGCCCTGTGCCTGGCGATGCTGCTGCCTTTGGGCGCTGGGGCCGTCCGGGCGGAGGAAGCGGAGACCGAAGGGGAGGACATCACCCGGCGCTGTACCTTCAGTAAGAACCGTTCGGAGACCAACGCCCTCTATACCCATGACGGCAAGAACGCGACTTACAACACCTATGATCTTGAGGATATCCTCCAGGTGAGGACTCAGGGAAGCCGGACCATGGGGAGCCTGTTCCTCCGATTGGGGGCCGACCAAGCGAAGATGACCCTGCGGCAGTACGATGGGCAGGACGCCCTGCTGCTTTGCTCCGATCTCACCGCTGAAAGCCTGTGTTTTCCGGTACTTTTGGCGGAGGGATGCCAGCGGCTGGAGCTCACGGCCCGGGAGGAAGCCTTCTCCATCTGCGAGTTCACCGTATATGGGCCCGGCCGCCTGCCGGACAGCTGTCCCCAGCCCGAGCCCCCCGTGACACGGACGGATCTGCTGATCGTCACAACCCACCCCGATGACGAATGGATCTTCCTGGGGGCCGTATACCCCATCTATGCCGGGGAAAGAGGCTATACGGCCACCTTCGCCTATGTGACCACCCCCAATATCGGTCGGGTCCACGAGGCTATCAGCAGCGTATGGTCCGCCGGCATGAAGACCCTCCCTTACTTTTTGGGTTTCCCGGACATCCACGGCTCCCAGCCCGCCAGCAAGAAGGCCGCCTTCAAAGCCGAGGAGGTGACGCTCTCCCTGGTCCGGCTGTACCGGAAGATCAAGCCCCTGGTGGTGGTGACCCAGGATCTGAACGGGGAGTACGGCCATTGGCAGCATGTGGTCAGCGCCCATTCCGTCCTGGAAGCGGCCACCCTGGCCCAGGACCCGGAATACGACCCTGAATCCGCGGAGGAATGGGGCCTGTGGACGGTGAAGAAGGTATACCATCACCTGGGCGAGGACGGCCGGATCATGCTGGATATCGACGCGCCCCTCTCTGCCTACGAGGGCATGACCGCCTTTGAGGTGGCTCAGCGGGCCTTTGGGGAGCATAAGTCCCAGCATCAGTACACGCATCGGCCCACTAAAAACACCGAGAACTTCTATGACATGCGGCGCTTCGGACTGACCTTCACCTCCGTGGGGCCGGACACGGGCAGCGACATGTTCGAGCACATCGAGAAAAACGAGCTGGCGGAGGTCATTTTGAACGCCACGCCCACGCCGGAGCCTACGCCGGAACCTACCCCCACGGCTGAGCCCACGCCGGAACCTACCCCCAGCCCAATGCCCACAGCTGAACCTACGGCCATACCCACCGCCGAACCTACGGCCGCACCCACTATCACGCCTGCGGCGGCGCCTGCTTCCCAGGCGGGNNTATGGCAAAACGAACGATCATCCTCCTGCTGTTGCTGGCCCTGACGATGGGCGTTGCCCTGCCTGCGGCGGCCTCTGCGGACGCCACAGGGGAGTTGAGCTATGCCCTTGCCGTGCCCGCAGGCCGCGAGGGGTCCATTCCCTATCTTCAGGACAACGATTATCACACCCGGTTTACCCTGACCCCGGGCCAGACCCTGTCCGTTACCTGGGAAGGAGAGGCCGGCGGGGTGTTCCTGCAATGGTTCAATGAAAAACAATGGTATAGCCGGCCCTGCTGCGCCACCATTCGGATGTATTCTGCCGATGGCTGTCTGCTGTCCGAGACCATCGACTCCCAGCTGTCCTATCGAATGTTCCTGCCGACCGAAGGTGTGAACCGAGTGGATATTCTGTGCTCCGGCAGAAACCACCCCATGATCAGCCTCTGCGAGTTGAAGGTATACGCTCCGGGCTATGAGCCGAACAACTTGCCCAAAAGGGAACCGGTGGATCTCATGCTGATCCTGTCCGGTGTCAGCGACGAGCTGGATCTGATGGGCGGCCTGCTGCCCCTGTATGCAGGGGAACACGGCGTCCGGACGGCTGTGGTCTACCTGGGGCGGGACGACGGCGACCAGGTACAGGAGGCCTTCCACGCTCTGGAGACCATGGGTCTTGATGTGATCCCTCTGTTTTTGCAGCGAGAGGATCATCTCACGTACAACGTCAGTCGGATCCCCTCTCTCTGGAAGGAGGGGGTGCTCAGAGACGAGCTGGCAAACCTTCTGAAAACGTATACGCCCCGGGTGGTGGTGACCTGCGATCCGGACGATGAATCCACCGCGGCCAGGACCGTCTATACAGGTCGGCTGGTGCGCAGCATCGTCGAGCGGGCGGAGCGTCAGCTGCCCCTGCAGAAGCTCTATTATCTTTCTAAAAGCGGATCGACGGCGGTGGACGGCACCATCCCTCTGGCGGTCTACGACGGGCAGACCGCCGTTGACGTGGCGCGGGCAGGGTACGCCCGGTATCGGTCCGAAGCTTCCTTCCACACGGTCATCCCCGAAAGCCCTCGCTTCACCCTGTGCTACACCACGGTGGGGGAGGATGAGGAAGGAAACGATCTTTTTGAGCACATCGACACAGGCGAGCTGATGGCTTATCAGGCGCCCACGCCCATCCCCACGGCCACGCCGGAGCCTACGCCCACGGAAGCGCCCACAGAGGCCCCTGTGGACACGCCCGCGGCGGTTCCTGCGGTGCCCACAGCTGTCCCGCCTACGGCGGCGCCCACCGACGTTCCTGTGCCGGCACCGGAGGCGGAGGGCGAGATCACCTTTATGCAGCGGCTGCTGAGCCTTGGCAAGGGGACGCTGGCACTGTATGCGGTCAGCGGCATCTTCGTGATCGTCGCATTGTGCATGGTGAAGAGGCGGCGGACCACGTCGCTGCTGCTGTTGGTGATGGCGGGGCTCCTCGTTTATGTAGCCTATTCCAATATAAAGGCCCGGGACGAGGCGCTCGCCGAGGACAAGGCCGCCGCCATATCAAACACTCCTGTGCCCACGGAAGCCCCCACCGCCACCCCGGCGCCTACGGACACACCGTCCCCAACCGATACTTTTGCGCCCACGGAGGCCCCCACGGCCACCCCGGCGCCAACTCCGACACCGGAGCCCACCCCTGCCCCCGATCCCGACGACCAGTATTTTCGGCAGCCCGGAGAAGCGGAGGAGGTGGTGATCCAGGATTATGAGAACGGGCATTGGGAGTATCGCTCCGATATCCTTTCCGTCATCATCGACAGGG
>LXOW01395975.1_pt1 | contig 24870 bp, 30 predicted proteins | sample 1368591 | NCBI WGS metagenome assembly LXOW01 (sample SAMN04884650, study PRJNA319009) | bovine gut metagenome | isolation source: Cow rumen | host: Bos taurus | place: Italy: Legnaro (PD) | collected 2014-07-09
GAAGCCGGCAAGATAGACATATTGATCGGCACGCATAAGATCATCGGCAAAGGAGTGAAATGGCACGACTTGGGACTGCTGATCATCGATGAGGAACAGAAGTTCGGTGTAGCGGCCAAAGAGCGACTGAAGAGTCTACGCACGAACATTGATGTACTGACGTTGACAGCTACGCCGATACCGAGAACGCTGCAGTTCTCGCTGTTGGGTGCAAGAGATTTGAGCGTAATGACCACGCCGCCGCAGAACAGATATCCCGTTCAGACGGAATTGATCACCATCGACGACGAAGACATCATCAAAGAGGCGATTGAGTTGGAGATGGCGCGCAACGGACAGGTGTTCATCGTCAACAACCGCATCGAGATGTTGCCGCGTATCGAGCACCGGATACAGAAGTTAGTGCCGGAAGCGCGTATCGTGGTGGCACACGGACAACTGCCGGCCGGCGAGATGGAGGAACGGCTCGAGGCGTTCATCAACTACGACTACGATATCCTGCTCTCGACGACGATCATCGAGTCGGGCGTGGATATACCGAACGTGAACACGATCCTCATCTTCAGCGCCGACAAGTACGGTTTGGCGGACCTGCACCAACTGCGCGGGCGCGTGGGACGAAGCAACCGAAAAGCGTACTGCTACCTGATTGCGCCGGATAAGGAGCTGTTGACCGAAGACGCGAGACGGCGACTTGAGGCCTTGAGTACCTTCGCGGACTTAGGCGCAGGATTCAGTCTGGCGATGCAGGATCTTGATATCCGCGGCGCAGGAAACATGTTGGGAAGCGAGCAATCGGGCTTTATCGCCGATTTGGGCTACGAGACCTATCAGCGGATATTGAACGAAGCGGTGGAGGAGCTGAAAGAAGAAATGGGAGCAGAGGACGCTTCGCTACAGGACGGCGCCGAGCGCCTACAGGACGCTTGCGCTACAGGCCACCAATGGTGTAGCGACAGCCAGTTGGAGACGGATTTGCCGGTTTGTTTCCCGACGGATTATATCGAGAACATATCCGAGCGAATCACCTTGTACCGGGAGTTGGACAGCCTGCGGAGCGAAGAACAGTTGCTGGATTTCCGCAAACGTCTCATCGACCGATTCGGAGCGCTGCCGGAAGCGGCAGAAGAGTTACTGGATGTGGTGCGACTGCGTTGGATATGTTGCCGGTTGGGCATCGAGAAGATCTTGCTCAAAGGCGAACGAATGACGATGTACCTGGTGCAACACAAAGATGCGTACTGGCAATCGGAGGTGTTCGGTAATATGATTCAGTACGCCGCGACGCGCCCCGAGCGATGTATGCTGAACGAGGAACGCGACAAGAAAGGTGTTCCGACCGGAAGAAGGTACATCACAATTATGAACGTGAAGACGATTAACGGCGCGATGACGCTGTTATCCAAAATAGAAAGAAACGAGATATGAAATTTATTGGGATCATCCCTGCCCGCTACGGTTCAACCCGTTTTCCGGGAAAACCGCTGGCAGAGATATGTAATAAGACGGTGATTCACCGCGTGTATGCACCTGTCTCTTATACACATCTGACGCTGCCGACGAGCGATCTAGTNNACCGCTGGCAGAGATATGTAATAAGACGGTGATTCACCGCGTGTATGCACAAGCCGAAAAAGCTTTGGATACCGTGGTTGTTGCGACCGACGACGAACGTATCTACGATGCGGTGGAGTCCTTCGGCGGCAAGGTGGTGATGACGCGTGCGGATCACAAATGCGGTACAGACCGGTGTCTGGAAGCGTACGAAGCGATCACTACCCCATCCTGGCGCGCGCAGAACGATGCGGACACCGTGATCATCAACATTCAGGGCGATGAACCCTTCATCCAACCCGAGCAGATTGAGACGCTGATGGCTTGTTTCGATGCGCCGGAGACACAGATAGCGACGCTGGTGCGACCCTTCACCGACAAGGACAGCCAAGAAGCGCTGGAGAACGTAAACACCCCGAAAGTGGTATGGGACAAAGCGACCGGTATCGCGCAGAACTTCTCGCGCAAAGTGATTGCTTGCGCAGACGGGAGTCATTACCGGCATATCGGTATCTACGCTTACCGCGCCGATGTGCTGGCGCAGATCACGAAGTTGGCGCAGAGTCCGCGAGAGTTAGAAGAACGGCTGGAGCAGTTACGCTGGCTCGAGAACGGCTTTACGATTCGCGTAGGTGTGACCAATCAAGAGACCATCGGTATTGACACGCCGGAGGATCTGGAGAAAGCTATCGAATGGTACAAGTATAACGGATGAAAGTTTAAAGAAATAAAATAATAACCTTTAAAAAAAAACACAACAACAATTATGGCAAAAGAGAATTGCCCGACTCCGCACATCGGTGCGCAGTATGGAGAAATTGCGAAGACAATGATTATGGCAGGTGACCCGCTTCGCGTGAAGTTGATGGCCGAGCGCTATCTGGAGAATCCTGTGTTGGTAAACAATGTACGTAGTATGTTGGCCTATACGGGTACGTACAAAGGCAAGAAAGTGACGGTTATGGGTCACGGAATGGGTATCCCGTCGATCGGTATCTATTCGTACGAGTTATTCAATTTCTACGATGTAGAGACGATTATTCGTGTGGGTTCCTGCGGTGCGCGTCAGACGTACGTAGGCCTGGGTGACCTGGTGATTGCCCAGGGCAGTTGTACAGATAGTAACTACGGTGCACAATATGACCTGCCGGGTCATTTCGCTCCGTTGGCTAACTTCGAGTTATGCCGCAAGGCCGTAGATGCGGCTCAGAAACGCGGCTACAAATACCATGTTGGAAACGTGTTGGCTTGCGACATCTTCTATTCCGAAGACCCGCGTAAGGGTAACTGGACGAAGATGGGTGTGCTGGCTGACGAGATGGAAGCTCCGTCGCTGTATATGAACGCGGCTCGCGCAGGAAAGAAAGCGCTGGTGATCTGCACCGTGAGCGATCATATCCTGACCGGTGAGGCTTTGTCGGCAGAGGCACGCCAGAACACGTTCACCAATATGATGGATGTTGCATTTGATATTATTTCCGAATGAAAAAACAACTCTTATTACTCGCATTGACCCTTCTTTCCCTGTGTCTGATGGCACAGGAGGAAGGGTATGGCGATTATCAACAACAGCTTGGTTCTGCACGCGAATCGATTCGCAATGCAGCCACACAGCAGATTTTCTCCGGTTTTTCCGGCGGTATGATGCTGCATATTGGGTATATGTTCTCCGACGACCCGCGTAAGATTTTCAGCAATGCCGGTTTGGGTAGTGAAGATTATATGGCGAATCTGCCCAAAGACGGTGTGGGGCTGGGTCTGGGTGGTACGTTGCGCGTACACCTGCTCAACATGATTCACGTGGGCGCAGAAGGCGGTATGTCTATCATGCCTCTCGGCGGAGTCGGAAATATCCGTATGGGTTGGGGCGGCGCGCTGTGCGACGTCTATACCCAATGGGGCAAAGTGCGCCCGTTGATTGGTCTTTCCTTAGGCGGCGGTGCAATGAAACGGCTTTATCTGCCCAAAGAAACGATTACCTACGTTCCGGAAGGCACGACGGATACGACCCTCTATAATGCTTCGTACACGCAGACGCCGTTCTTCTACTTGGACCCGTATGTCGGTCTGGAAGTAGATCTGGTCAGAAACATGGCTTTAATAATACGTATAGATTATATGCTCCCCTTCGGTCGTACGGGCAGTAACCTGACCGACCTTAAAGAGGGTGTTAAGTGGAGCAATTTTATGACGCCGACCGGCCCGAGACTCTATGTCGGTCTTATGTTCGGCAAGCTGAAACGAGATTAAACATACACACATATAAGAATGGATAAAAATACATGGATCGGCTTTCTTTTGATAGCCGCAATTATCGTTGGGTTCACGATGCTCAACCGTCCTTCCAAGGAAGAGTTAGCGGAGCGCCAACGCGTACAAGACTCTATCAGTGTGGCCCGCCAGGCTATGGCGGAGGCACAACGTATCGCAGACTCTATCACGCTTAGTATGGATACCGCACGCACTGCCGCGCAAGAGCAGGTAGAAGAGTCCAAACCCGAAGAACAATGGATCACGCTGCAGAATGAGCATCTCAAGTTAACGCTCTCGTCGTACGGAGGTGCTATCCAGCGGGCAGAGTTACTCGACTATCATGCATCGGGAGACACGGTGAACCCGCTTTGCCTCTTCCGCGCTGATGAGTCATCGTTCGGATTCACCCTCATCACCATCAACAATCGTATCCTGCATACCTCGAATCTGATCTTCACCCCGGTGGAAACCGGTGACCCGCGTAAGGCTATCATGCGTCTGCCGGGTATGAACGAGGACGCTTGGCTTGACTTCATATATGAGTTGTCGGACGATTATATGGTGCACCTGGCGCTTGTGCCGCATAACATGCAGAATGAATTGGCGCAGAATGTGAACTCGCTGGAGTTGTCTTGGCGTCAACTGATTCCGCAACACGAGCAGGGACGTAAGTTCGAAGAGCGCTACGCCCAGTTGCAGTACATGCTGACCGGCGGCGAGATGGAGAAACTGAGCGAGAGCAAAGACGATAGCGAGAAAGAGTCCGCACGCGTGAAATGGATCGGCTACAAAGACCAGTTCTTCTCTTCCGTGCTGATTGCCGATGATGCGTTCTCTTCATCGGTATTCACCTCTACCGTACAAAGCAAATACAGCGGATATATCAAAGAATATACGACTCAGACCTCGGTACCCTTTGACTTGAACGGTCGCACCGAGACGGGTTTCCGTTTCTATTTGGGCCCGAACCACTACCACACCCTCAAAGCCTATGACGACGGCGTAGCGCGCGATGAGCGTCTGAGACTGAACAAACTCGTGCCGTTAGGATGGAAGATCGTCAGTTGGATCAATACGGCGCTGGTCATTCCGATGTTTGACCTGTTCACCGGTTGGGGACTGCATATCGGTATTGTGATTCTGCTGATGACCATCGTCATCAAACTGATCATTCTGCCGTTCGTCTTCGTAAGTTATAAGTCGAGCGCGAAGATGCGTGCTCTGCGTCCGCAGATCGAAGAGATCAACGCGAAATTCCCGGCAGAGAAGATGCAGGAACGTCAGCAAGCCACGATGCAACTCTATCAACAAGCGGGCGTGAACCCCATGAGCGGTTGTCTGCCGATGCTGTTCCAATTCCCGGTATTGATGGCTATGTTCTGGTTCCTGCCGACGGCTATCGAGTTACGCGGTAAGTCCTTATGGTGGGCAGAGGACCTCTCGACCTACGATGCCGTCTTCCATTGGGGATTTAACATCCCGCTGATCGGAGACCACCTGTCGTTGTTCTGTCTCTTGATGACGATTGCGAACTTCGGCTACACCTTTATCACGATGCAGTCGCAGGCTACGGATCCGAATATGAAGTTCATGAAGTACATGATGTACGCAATGCCGCTCATGTTCCTCTTCATCTTCAACGACTACGCAGCGGGTCTGAGTTACTACTACCTCCTGTCGCTCTTCATCACCATCCTCCAGACGATGATCTTCCGCTGGGCGCTGGATGACGAGAAGATGCTCAAGGAGATGGAAGAGAATAAAAAGAAGAAAGCCGGTAAGAAGAAATCCGGCTTCATGGAGCGATTGGAAGCTATGCAACGCGAGCAACAGAAACTGGCTCGTGAGCGCGCAAAGGCAGCACAGCGGAGATAAAAAAATACACGAGGCTGCTTAAGCGGCAGTCTCGTGTACTTGAACTTTCATCATCTCGGCATTTACCAGTGCCTCGCCTGTCTCAGAGAGCGTCACGCCATCCTGCTCGAGTAACTCGGAGTAGTTGGGATTCGCCAACATCGGACTCGTGATATCAATGATATGCACGCATTGGATAGCCGCCAGGCGGAAGAGCGCCAAGTTATACAACTCGTGGATATTACGCAGACGCTCGGTCTTGCCACCTAACCAGTACAGCAAGTTCTTACGCTCCTGCATACTCATGCCGCGGGTGATAAATGCGAAGTAACGGTTTTCGTCCATAACCGGAAGACTAACCAATACAGGCTCCAATCCACGCGCACGTGCCTGTGCGATCTTATTAATATAGAGTGCTTTATAGGCTACCAAATCGATGTTGGACTCATGACGACCACTCGGATCTGCAGCGATCTCACGCCAGTTGAATTGCAAACCACTCTCGGGTTGAATAATAAAAGTCTTGTCCATAATTGATACAATTGAGTGTTAAACAACAAATTTTAAAATTTGACGATGCAAAATTACTGCTATTTGCTCAGCCGTACAAGAAATTGTGATTAGTGACGAAAGAATGTGACGAAAACAACTATTTTATAGACTAAAACACAAATATAGGGACGAAAAAATCAAATATCTGATTTAGTCACACTATTTAATGATATGAAAAAGATACCTAAAATACCCGTTTCTCTGCTCTCGCCTACCGCGATGATCATGCATATACTGGCGTTGCCTGTTTTCTTCCTGGGTTTCGTACTGATTTATCAAAGTCAGTGGATGACGGATTTTCTAAGTGTAGCACCGGGCCCGACAATTAACACCTTGCTGCTGACCTGTATCCTGATAGGCGTGATGCTGCTCTCGCGCGTACCTATTACTATATTGCGCGCGCGTATACATATGAGTTGGTGGCAATATACGATCTGGTCCTTGGGTGAACTATTCGTCTTCTCCTGTTTTGCGGCGCTGTATGTGGCGTTGCTATACGGCGATTACGGTTATTTCCCTGCCTTAGGAGAATGTCTGCGGTTGTCGTTTGCGACGATATCGTATCCATATATCATCTTCTCGATGCTGCTGGCGCTGGTTCGACCGGACGAAGTGGATGTGAACGAAGAAGACTTGGTGCGTTTTGCGGATAGCACAGGTCGGTTGAAATTAGTGATCGCCCATGACGTGATACTCTATATTGAAGCACAAGAGAATTATGTCTCTATCCATTATCTGGAGGGGGAGCATAAGAAAGAATACTCTTTGCGACAGTCGATGCGAGGTATTGAAGACCTAATGGAACGCCACGGTATCATTCGTTGCCAGCGTTCGTATTTCGTCAACCCGCGACATGTGAAAGTGCTGCGTCGCGACAAAGAAGGTATGATACAGGCCGAACTCGATATCCGCGATATCAAACCAGTTCCTGTATCACCGAGGTACTACGAGGAGTTGAGTAAATTACTTTAACGCATTCACGAGCATGCCGCAGGCGGCAAGGATATCTTCGCCTCGAGAACGACGGATAGTGGTTGTGAGACCATGCTCGGTTAAATAATCCCGCAGATACTCCATTTGTTTCTCATCGGACGCCGGAAAACGGCGTTCGTTTTTTATATCCTCCACCCCGGCATGGAAACGAATGAGGTTGATACGGCAATTCAGTCCTTTGAGCAGACGCAACAGTTCTTTGGCATGACGCATGGTATCGTTCTCACCTGCCCAGCAGATATATTCAAAACTCACGCGGCGCTGATGGGAGAAGTCGTATTGCTTGAGAAGATTCACCACCTCTGTGATAGAGAATAGTTTCTCGGCGGGCATGATCTGCGCGCGCTCGACGGCAAACGGATTATGCATCGACACCGCCACATGGCATTCACTCTCATCCAAGAACCGCTTCATGGCAGGAATACCGACGGTAGATACCGTGATTCGTTTGGGCGACCAGGCACAACCGTAAGGTGCGGTCATAATCTCCAACGCCCGCAGGACATTATCGAGATTATCCATGGGTTCCCCTTCGCCCATAAAGACGAGATTGGAAAGCGGTGATTGGTGATTGCTGATTGCTAATTGATCTATCTCAAAGATCTGGTTCAGGATATCGGCGGCAGAGAGGTTGCCGTGAAAACCGAGTGTACCGGTCATGCAGAACTTACATCCCATCTTACACCCCGCCTGCGTAGATACACAGAGCGTAGCTCTGTCTTCTTCCGGGATATAGACCGTTTCGATGAACCGAGGTTCATCATTTGCGATTTGAGATTTGAGATTTGATATTTGAAACAGGTATTTCCGTGTTCCATCGACGCTGACGGCTTCCTTGACCGGAGCATGGCGACCAATGGCATATTGCGCTTTGAGGGCTTCACGTCCTTTGAGGGAGATATTGGTCATCTCGTCAAACGATGTGACGCGGCGCACATAGAGCCACTCCGCGAGTTGTTTTCCCGCGAACTTCTGCAAGCCGACGCTCAGCGCCACTTCTTGCAGCTCAGCTAATGTCTTTCCTAAGAGAACGTCCACTATTCCTTTACAATCTGCACGTGCGGATAAGCAAATCCGAAGCCGCGTTTGGGTAATTCGGTATAGAATAGTTCCTGCAGATCGAAGAACACACCCCAATAGTCATCGCCACGTACCCAGGCGCGCACTACAAAGGTGATATCACTCGCATTCAGGGATTTCAGCGCTACGAAGGGTGCGGGAATCGCATCCAACTGGTAGTTGACCGTCGAGAGTTGGAAGGATTTCACTTGCAATTCCTTATAGAGTTGCTCCGTATCCGTATCTTCCTGCAGCACACGCGGATCGGCATTCACCAATTCCAGAATAGCCGCTTTGCAGGCCTGCGCATCCACGCCGTACTCCACACTCACGAGCCACTCCACGCGGCGCAGCGGACGACCGTTGTAGTTGATGATCTTTCCGTTCGACAGCGCGCCGTTCGGCAGGATCACTACCCTGTTATCCGGCGTAAGCACTTTCGTCGCCGTGATATTCACTTCTACAACCTTGGCCAACTCGCCTTGCGCCTCAATCAAATCACCGGCTTTGAAGGGTTTGAAGGCCAGCAACATGATTCCTCCGGCGAAGTTCTGCACCGTTCCGGACAGCGCCATACCGATTGCCAGACCTCCTGCAGCCAACAGGGCGGCCAAGGAAGTGGTATCCACACCTAGCGTACTGATGGAAACGACGACGGTCAGAATAGTCAAAGAGATCGACGTGAACGACGTGACGAACGATGCGATGGTGGGTTCCGTATTTCGGCGATCGAACATCTTCTTCAGCCCGTTTTTCACCAATCGAATGACGAAGATACCGATTACGAAGATGGCCAAAGCGCCTAAGACCTTGAGACCGAACGTGATCATCGTATCCTTGAAGGCTTCCCAGAATCCGTTGGGATCCGTGCGGGCGTACTCGATCATCTGCCGCGCACCTTCACGGATAGAGTCATGCCGCTGCTGGATCTCTTCAGCAGTTGGAGCTGCAACCTGCAACAAAACAGTCAGGATATTCATTTTTATCGAATTCTATCGGCCGCACGCACGAGTGCCTCATCTTTGAGGATACGGCGCGTAGCCATAAGGGTTAATACCAAACAAATCAACGGAATAGAAGCCCAAGGGATGAGATGCCACTCCACGCCCAGCGCCAATTTGGCCTGCCAAATATAGATTGCCAGCACGCCGTAGTATCCGAGGCATAGCATAGCCAGGAAGATATTCAGGCGAGCCTGCAACATCCGTTTCTTAAAGAGGAAGATATCTACCAGCGCCAAAAGCGGGATCAGGATGGTGGTTAGCAATAGTCCCCAGAGACCTTGTAAAGGTGCACCGCCGATAGCGCTCATTTCCCATACCTGCAGGTCCACATCTTCCGGCGTGACCAATTGCACCACCGGCATAAAAATCAAGGTGATGCCCAGCGCCACGATAAGCAGCAAATAAACCGTCTGTATTCTCTGTATCATAATTTTGCCTCCTCTAAACTTGCGCATTTATCGCCGTGTGCATTGACCCATCCTATTTGGCGGGCAGGATTACCGACCATCAGGGCGTATGCCGGCACATCTTTGGTCACCACCGAGCCGGCGCCGATGAGGCAGTACTCGCCTAACTCATGTCCGCAGACAATGGTCGCATTCGCGCCGACCGACGCACCGCGATGAATGATCGTCGGCTTATACTCGTCCTTACGACTCACCGCTGCACGGGGATTGATGACGTTGGTGAACACCATACTCGGGCCCAGGAACACATCGTCCTCACAGCGCACACCGGTATAAACCGAGACGTTATTCTGGATCTTGCAGTTGCGGCCCAACACCACATCCGGCGAGATGACGACATTCTGACCGATATTGCAGTCCTCGCCGATCACGCAACCGGACATGATATGACTGAAATGCCATATCTTCGTGCCTTTGCCTATTTGGCAACCTTCGTCCACATAGGACGACTCATGTACAAAATATTCTTTTTCCATCAGAAGAAGATTTTCAAAATATCATTTCCGTTCGCTAAGATGAGCAGGGCAATCAGAATCCAGAAGCCCACTTCATTCGCTATCTCCAGGAATTTATCGCTGGGTTTGCGGCGCGTGATAATCTCTACCATCAGGAAGAGGATGTATCCGCCGTCGAGTGCCGGGATCGGCAGGAAGTTCATGAAGGCCAGGATGATACTCAGGAAAGCCGTCATATGCCAGAACGTGTACCAACTCCAGTAACTGGGGAACATCGAGCCGATAGCGCCGAAACCTCCCAGTGACTGTGCACCTTCTTTGGTGAAGACGAGACGGAACTGCTTCACGTACATCGCGAGGATGTCCCAACCGTATTGAATACCTGCCGGAATAGCTTGCCATAACGAATACCGGGTATGTTCTATCCGGAAATAATCGTATTTCCATTTGGCACCGACGCCCATGATACCCTGATCGCCGATGAAGAGCGCCCGTTGCTGGAGTGCGCCGTCACGATAGAAGTCCACCGTCACGGAGTCACAGGCATGGCGCTGTAATTCCTTACGCACCTGCTCCTGGCAAAGCGTCGGCACACCGCTGATAGCCACGATACTATCGCCCGGTTGGATACCGGCATAGAACGCCGCATTATCCGGCAATACCGTATCCACAACGAAAGGCACCCATTCGGAAATGAGCACATAGCGTTGCTTGGTGTAACTCTTGTCCGCACGGTGTTTGGCGCGTTCTGCCTTGTCAAACTCATTCTGCAGCGCCAGATAACGTGTGCCGAGATCTTCGGACATCGTCAGTTGTACCGTATCTTCACCCCGTAGCACCACCACGTCGCGTTGGCCCTCGAAGATGATGGCTTGTACCGCGTCCGTCAGCGTCTCCGGCTCTTCGCCGTTGACCGTCAGAATCTTGTCCTGCTGCTCAAATCCTTCCGCCTCCAGAATCTCCGAATAGTAGAGTCCCGAGGAGATGTTCTTCAGCGGCAACGTGTCCGAACCCCAATGCCAGAAGAGCATGGCGAAGATGACGAGGGCACCGATGAAATTGACCAATATACCGCCCAAGATAATGAGCAGTCGTTGCCACGCGGGTTTGGAGCGAAACTCCCACTCTTGCGGTTCGGACGCCAGGTCGTCGGTCGAATGCGTCTCATCGACCATGCCGGCTATCGCGCAGTATCCGCCGAAAGGTAACCATCCGATACCCCACTCTGTGTTCTCGGGGTGCTTGGTCCACTCCTCATCGTTGTTCGGTGCAAAGAACTTCACATGCCATTTGCCGTCGAATTTCTTGAAACGCACGATACTGATCCAGGGGTTGAAGAACAAATAGAATTTCTCCACCCGCACATGAAAGATCTTCGCGAACGTAAAATGCCCCAACTCGTGTATCAACACAAGAAAACTAAGGGCTAAAATCAATTGTATTGCTTGTATCATCTCTTTAAACTTTCAACTTTAAACTTTCAACTGCGATTTGGCGAGCAGACAAATCGCTCTCAACGTAATCTTCGTAGGTCGGTTTTTGTATAAAAGCCGCTTTGTTCATCGTCTCGGCGATGACATCGCTCATCTGCAGGAAGCCGCAGCGTCCTTCGCGGAAAGCGAGGTTGACCACCTCGTTGGCGGCATTGAGTACACACGGGATGTTGCCTCCTCTACGCATCGCTTCGTAGGCCAGACCTAAGTTCGGGAACCGCGCCAAATCGGGTTCTTCGAAGGTAAGGTCCTTGAGTGCAAACAGGTCCGCACGGGGGAACTCACTCGCGAGACGTTCGGGGAACGAGAGGGCGTATTGTATCGGCAACCGCATATCGGGTGCGCCGAGTTGGGCTTTGATGGCGCCGTCGGTGAACTGCACCGCCGAATGCACGATAGACTGCGGATGAACGAGCACCTGGATCTTCTCCACCGGCACACCGAACAACCACTTGGCCTCGATCACTTCGAATCCTTTGTTCATCATACTGGCGGAGTCGATGGTGATCTTCGCGCCCATATCCCAGTTGGGATGCTTGAGGGCATCGGCAGCCGTGACGGTCTTCATCTGCTCAAGGCTGAACGTACGGAACGGACCTCCGCTGGCCGTAAGCAGAATCTTCTCTATCTCGCTGCGGTCTTCGCCTACGAGCGATTGGAAGATGGCGCTGTGTTCGCTATCTACCGGCAGAATAGGCGTATGGTGTTTTACCGCCAAGTCGCATATGATCTCGCCTGCTACGACGAGGGTCTCTTTGTTCGCCAAGGCGATGGTCTTACCGGCTTTGATGGCCTCTATCGTCGGACGCAAACCCGCGTATCCCACCATCGCAGCCACCACGATGTCTATCGAAGGCATTGTCACCACTTCGGCTATCGCATCGGCCCCGGCCCATACCTTACAACCCAAATCCGAGAGCCGATTGCAAAGCGGTTCATACAGATTCTCATCGGCGATGCATACCACTTCAGGGTGAAACTCCATCGCCTGCTGCACCAGTAAGTCGATACTCCTATGCGCGCATAGTGCATATACGCGATACCTGTCCGGATAAGCACGCACGACGTCCAAGGTCTGCGTACCGATACTACCCGTCGATCCGAGAATTGCTAACTCTTTCATTACCACGCGACTACTTCTTCTATATTCACAAACTTACCACCGTCCCATAATTCGATCTCCAGACGATGGTCGCCGTCCATCACGCCGATCGCTTCTCCTGTCTCTACCGACGTACCTTGCTGCTTGAGTGCTTTGGTTACCCCGCGGTAGATAGTCAGGTATTGCGCCTGCTGCAGCACAAGGGTGAACGTGTTATCCTCCGCACGCTGTACATGCACTATACGGCCACGCATCACGGCTAATACGCTCTCGTTCTTCGCGGTGGCGATAGAAGTAGCATAGAGATGTAAGTCCGGACGGGCAGACACCATCACCGCACCGCGTACAGGACGGTAGAGCTGCTGTATCGACGGGCTCACCGGCGTATCGAAGAGCAAGAGACGATCGCGCTCCTTCTGCTCGTATTGCGTCATGAACGCGTCGGTCACTTCGTGACGTCCCTCTTCGAGGATACGTGCCTGCTCTACGCGCTGTAAAGAGTCCAGACTCTGCACGCTGTCCGATTGGATATCTCCGGCTGTAAGTTGCTTGATGACGTCCAGGTATTGGCGTTGAACCGTCAGACTGCTCTGCAGACTGTCCACACGCGCGGACTCCTGAATCAACTGCTGACGCAAGCTGGCGCTGTAACCCGGCAGGATATTGCGAAGCGGCGTATAGACGATCAGTACGGAGAGCAGCACGATCAGGGCGAGAATGGAGATCGTAATCACACTCACCGCACCTAACCAACTCACACGAATATGGAAGACCTCACGCAACGTGACGTCATCCAACATCGCCAAACGGTATTTATGTCTTTTGCTAGCCATTAAAGGATCGTGCAACCCGCGCAGGGTTTGAGTTGTTTGAAGAAGTCATTACCTTTATCGTCCACAAGGATGAAGGCGGGGAAGTTCTCCACTTCGATCTTCCAGATTGCCTCCATACCCAGTTCGGGGTACTCGACGCACTCGATGGACTTGATATTGTTCTGCGCCAGGATAGCTGCCGGACCACCGATGGAACCCAGATAGAAGCCGCCATGTTTCTGACAAGCATTGGTCACATCGATCGAGCGGTTACCCTTCGCGAGCATGATCATACTACCGCCGTGATCCTGGAATTCATCCACGTACGGATCCATACGACCGGCGGTCGTCGGGCCCATCGAACCACACGCCATGCCTGCCGGAGTCTTCGCCGGACCTGCATAGTAGATCGGATGGTTCTTCAGATATTCCGGCATCGCTTCGCCTGCATCGAGACGCGCTTTAATCTTCGCATGCGCGATGTCACGGCCTACGATGATGGTGCCGTTGAGCGAGAGACGCGTACCGATCGGATACTTCGTCAGAATCGCACAGACGTCCTTCATCGGCTGGTTGAGGTCGATACGAACGGCATCGCCTTCGCCGGCCTGACGCAACTCCTCCGGAATGAGCGAAGCAGGGTTGTTATCGAGTTTCTCGATCCATATACCGTCTTTATTGATCTTACATTTGATATTACGGTCAGCCGAGCAACTAACGCCCAGACCGATCGGGCAGCTTGCGCCGTGACGCGGCAGACGAACCACACGTACGTCATGCGCCATGTATTTACCGCCAAACTGCGCACCCAGACCAATCTTATATGCCTCTTGCAGCAGTTGTTTCTCGAGTTCGATATCGCGGAATGCACGACCGGTCTCATCGCCCGAAGTAGGCAGATTATCGTAGAAATGGGTCGAAGCGAGTTTCACCGTCAGCAGGTTCTTCTCCGCACTCGTACCGCCGATCACGATGGCGATATGATACGGAGGACAAGCAGCGGTACCCAGACTCTTCATCTTCTCCACGAGGAACGGAATGAGCGTACCCGGGTTCTGGATGCGGGCCTTGGTCTCCTGATAGAGATAGGTCTTGTTGGCCGAACCGCCACCCTTGGTCACGCAGAGGAAACGATACTCCGCACCTTCGGTAGCCTCGAGGTCAATCTGCGCCGGCAGGTTACATTTGGTATTCACCTCGTCGTACATGTTGAGCGGCGCATTCTGGCTGTAACGCAGGTTGCACTCCGTATAGGTATTGAATACACCTTTGCTCAGCGCCTCTTCGTCGCAGAAACCGGTCCACACTTCCTGACCCTTCTCGCCATGGATGATGGCGGTACCGGTATCCTGGCAGAGCGGCAACTGGCCCTTACAAGCCACTTCGGCATTGCGCAGGAAGGTCAGCGCTACGTATTTGTCGTTGGCACTTGCCTCGGGGTCGCGCAAGATCTTCGCTACCTGCTCGTTATGCGAGCGACGCAGCATGAAACTCACGTCATGGAAAGCCTGCTGCGCCATCAGCGTCAGCGCCTCCGGCTGCACTTTCAGAATCTCGTGTCCTTCAAACTCGCTGACCGACACATAGTCCTTGGTCAGCAGATAATACTCCGTTTCATCCTTTCCGAGTTGAAACATCGGTGCATACTTAAATTCCATAGTATTTGTGTATTTGTTGTATTCGCATAAATTGCGGGTGCAAAATTACAACTTTTTTTCCACATGTGCAAGTGCGCGCGCATTTTTTACAAAAATTATCCGGCATATGCTTGCGTATGTCAGATTTTTGTTGTACCTTTGCGCCAAAATTGGCGCAGAAAACTATGGACCACTATTCGCATATTTATTCGATCACAGCGGCGGACATGGATACGCGTTATCGCATGACGCCGAATGCCGTGCTCCTCTATTACCAAGACTGTTGGGCGCGGTATATGTCGAGCCTGCATATCGCAGCATTTGATGTGATCAAGCATCATCTGATGTGGGTCATCACCGAGTTCAACGCTTGGTTTGAAGACGACACGGCTCTCTGGTCAGACGATATCGATGTGACGGTATGGAATAGTGAAGTGAGTGCCTTGCGTCTCTATGCGGAGTTCCGCATTCGTCGTGCGGACGGTGTGGAAGTGGCGCACGGCTACGGTTGCTGGACGCTGTTGGACACGGAGACACGCCGTCTGGCACCCAACTCGCAGTTACCGGTTCAACTGCCCGTACTGCCGGAGATGTGTTTAGACGGTCACAAGAGATCAAAGTTTCCCAAAGACGGCACGCTTCTGACGGAAGTCATCCACCGCGTCAATCCGATCAACCTGGACATGAACGGACACGTCAACAACCGCACCTATCTCAGTATCGCTATGCAATCGGCGAACGAGTCGTTTATGGATATGTACGCCATCCGCAGTATATCCATCCGATGGTTGCGTGAGACTTTCCTGGGCGACACGCTCACCTGCCGCCTGATACTCCTGCCACGCGAACAAAGAGACGGCACATACACCTATACGCACATCATTACCCGAGAAGACGGTCAATCCGCCGCGCAGATATACTCCGAGTGGTCCGTTCGCACGAAGCAACAACCCGACATATCCGAAATAGTAAACAGGAATTAATTCATTCCGTTTACCACTCGTTATAGTGAATGTTCTCCGGTTTGAACTTGTCTTTGATCTCCGGTTGTTCTGCCGGAACACCGACGGGCACTACGCAGAGCGGGATAATATGTTCGGGCAATCCTAACATCTCTTGCACCATCTTCGCGCGGTTCATATCCGGATGCAAACCTGTCCATACGGCTCCAAGCCCCATCGCATGAGCGGCTAAGAGCAGGTTCTCTGTCGCTGCCGACACGTCGTTGATCCAGAAAGCGCCCATCTCACCCGGAATAGCTTTACTCAAATCGCCACAGGGGATAATCGCTACCGCCGGCTTGTTACTGCAACGCGAATAAGGCAGCGCCTCTCCTAAAGCGGCAATCTTTGCTTCGTCCGTCACTACGATGAATGCCCAAGGCTGTTTGTTGATTGCCGAAGGAGCGGCCATCGCAGCACGCAGGAGGGTATCCAACTGCGCTTCGCTGATTTTCTCGCCGGTGAACTCACGCACCGACACGCGCGTCATGATGTTCTTGATTGCTTCGTTTTCCATAACTTTCGGTTGATTACTGCATGCAGCAAATCCGATTGCCGCCAATGCAAGGATGATTAGTTTTTTCATATTAGTTTATTCAGTTTATCTTCTCGAATGATTTTCGGTGCAGACTTGCCGGCCAGTACCAATATCTTTTTACCGTCACGATAGATATGCAACTGCCGCGAACGAACCACAGCCGTCAACGTCGGGTCAGTCTCTATCTGCTCGCGGATAGCACGATATTCACCATCAAACAACTTCCGCTGCAAGTGGCTGCACATGTTAGTAGTGTCGATGGTCATATTAATATTCTTGTTTGTTTGCGGTATTCGGCATAATCGGGTTTATTGGCCAGTTGGCGCTTCTCCATGAGCGGAATAGAGATGCCGAGGAAGAGTGCGGTCATGGCAATCGCGCCGCCGATATACATATCGATGCCGTTCAGAGACGCATACATGATCCATATACCCCACCAGAACTGTATCTCACCGAAATAGTTCGGATGACGACCATGTTTCCAAAGACCCACATTACATACTTTACCGGGATGAGCGGCACGGAAATCATGGCTCTGCTTGTCGGCAATGAGTTGGATAGTAGCCGAAGCGATACAAACTATACAGCCAAAATACGTCAGTATATTCGCAGGAGCAGCGGTTTCAAATAGTTTGAGTCCGGGCAACATAGCGGCAAAGACCACGAGCGTCGGCATCATATTGAGGCCAAAGAGGTTGATGGTATGAAATACCAACGGATGCCGGTCGCGGTACTTGGTGTAACGCCAGTCTTCATGACCGATACCCTTGAAGGTAATCGCCCAGTTGCGCGTGAGTCGCCAGCCCCAATACCACGAAGCGATAAGCAGCAGGATGACCGGAACTGACCATACTCCGGTATAGAAAGCCCAGAGCAGAAAAGCTATCGGCGGAAAGACACTCCAATACGGATCATAGACGGACACGTTCTCGTAAAGCAACCCGAATGCCCACACAACAATCGTCGCCAACACGTCAGCTAAGAATAAGCGGATGAGGGGGTTAGGGGTTAGCGGGTTAGCGGCTAATGCTTCAAACAGCAGCCAACCGGCTACACCTGCGAGTGCATATATGGCAGCTATCAGCGCCACGCTACACCATTTGGAATAATCTCGTTTCATTGTATTTGCGCTATTTTGCGCAAAATTACAGAAAAAATTCCATATACGCAAATATATACGGTATTTTTCTACTTTTTGCAAGCAATTTTACTACTTTTTCTTACGTTTAGGGTTCATCGGGAACCAGCCTTTGCGGACACGTTCGCGTTGTTTGAACACCTCACCGATACTCCAAAACGAGGAGAAGGCAAAAATGCCTAAGAAGATGGAGATATAGGTATTTTCCACGAATAATGAGCCTATCGCAGTTACTATCCCAACTACCAAAAACGCCCACCAGGACTTGACACCGAAATAGTACTCCGCCTTGATGACCAGCGGGTGAAAAAGTCCGATACACAGGAATGCCCCTGCGCCTAAAAGAATACCTTCAAAATTCATATTAATGGCAGAACATAAATCCAAAATAGAGACGTGGACCGGTTGGCATACACAGTTCGCGCTTATGGAAAGCCAACATCCAATCCAGGCGGAAGGTGATATGCACCTTGCGCGTCAGGCAATAATCGCAGCCTACGTAGGGCGTGACGTAGAAGAAGGATTGCTTATGAAACGTACTGTTAGCGTCCGGCGCCCAACTATATTGGTCGCCATCGAGAATATACAGCCCCTTCATTGAACCGCCACCTATCACACCTCCGATATACGGCCAGGCTTTGTCGAGTCGCCAGCAACAATCGGCCAACACTCCGCCGCAGCCCATGCGCACATAACTGCCGTTTTTGAGTACATCGCGACAATCACTCATTCCACTTGGCATCGTGCTTACGAATCCTTCAAAACCTGTGCGCAGATGTTTCCATAAATGCACACGTAAAGCACCTCCGATACCGAAGGTTGCTCCTTGCGGACTGCAGGAGCGTCCGTCTGCGGTCTTCGGCGCATGGCTGTCCCTTCCGAATAGATAGCCGGTATGCAACATCATCCCACCGGAGAAACCTTGATAGACCTTGTTCTTCTCGAGGCCTTCACTTACTTGCGCACATGCTGCGTACGCCAACAATACACATATAAAAAGTACCTTTGCTCGCATAATTTTTTATTTTAATGGGGTCCCCGAGGATTTCTAATCCTTGGGGAGAGCGTAGCGTAAGGCGGAGTGTTCTACAAGTGCAGAGCACGCAGTCACACGAGCCTTAACGCAAGCGGCGGCAAAGGTACTGCTTTTTTCTTAAACTTTACTTAAGATTTTCTTAAGAAACATCAAATTCCCCATAAATAGGGATACGCAATTCATTAATGGTACCGTTAAGGTCCAGCGAGAGAATAAAATATTGCATGGTCAGTTTGGAATTCAGACGTAGCACGCCCGGTTGAGCCGAAGGGAGTAAAGCCGTCAGCACGCTATCTAACATCTGCCGCAGGGCTTTCGGTTCAATGGTGATCTCGTTCACAAAGGGCGTCAAGTGTATTTGTGCAACAAGTCCTTTGGCATGAATCTCCGTCTCACGGCTACGTAGCCAATCGGTCAGAAACGCCTGCAGATCAATCGTATAATGCGCTACCTTCTGCTCGATATGGAAGATAAAACCTACTCCACGAATGGTCTCTATCGGTTCTTTCTTCGTCCAGCCTAACTTACGCCGCAAGGCATTGAGATGCACGTCGATGGTACCTGTATCGTACTGAAAACGATCTCCCCATACATGGTCCAACAACATCTGCCGCGTACAGATCCTATTCGGGTGGGCAGAGAGATACTCCAACAGGCCATACTCCAGTCCTGTCAGATGAACCGCCTTCCCGTCCTTATGCACACTTCTCTGGTCACGATCCAGTTCTATATGGTTTGTTATGGTGGTATACATTATGTTGTTTATTGGCTAATAATTTACTACTGTTCCTATCGGGGCATCCAATAGGTGGATGTTGTGCTTGGTTGCAATGTCGTGCGCCACGCTGTCCGGTTCGTACCACGGATGAACGGACAAAGCGAACTTGTCATGGTGAACGGTGAAGACCTGCTTGGCTTGGAGGTCCAAGATGACTTTTTCGAGGTCTTCCGGCGTGGTGTGGATATATTTCCAATTGGCATTGTACTGCCCGTTTTCCAAGAGCGCCAAATCAACAGCTCCGAAGCGCTCGTGTATCTCAGCAAAACGCTTGTCATAGCCTCCGTCACCGCCGATATAGACCTTACGTCCACCGGCTTCGACCATGAACGATGCCCAGAGTGTCTGGTTGCGTTTGCCTAACAATCGGTTGCTAAAATGCCGACTTGGGAGGCACGTAATTCTGACGGCTGACAGCTGATTACTGATAGCTGAATCTTCGAACCAATCAAGTTCGAAGATTTGCTCATCCTTATAGTCCCAGTAACGCAGGTAATCAGCTATACCGAGAGGGCAGATGACCGTTTGGACGCGGTCGCGGATGTCGCGCAGGGTCGCGTACTCCATGTGATCCCAATGTTCGTGCGTGATGATGAGCACATCGATGTCCGGCAGGTCGTCCGGTCGGTAGATGTCGGTGCCCGCAAAGGGTTTCATCATCAGCGTCGCAGGCCACTCGGGTTTCAGCACAGGATCAACCAGATACCGCTTGCCGTTCAAGCAGAACAGGTACGACGAGTGTCCGAACCACACGAGCCAATCGCTATCGGTCGGCAGGCTTTTCAGATCGGTCTTGACCGCAGGTATCGGTTCTTGCGGCACACGCAGCGTGTCTTTGTTGGTCAGAAAACGCCATAATGTACCCCTCGTGCTTGCGGAGTCCCCGGTGAACTGCGGAGTCGGTTCTTGGTTCTGGAACATCCCGTCTCGGTAGTTCGGTGACGCCTGTATCCGTTCTTTCGACACATGTCGCCACAGCCCGAAAGCAGGGTGAGAGAGTACAGCCAATCCTGCTCCGGCAAGCAGAAAGATAACACCTAATATGATTAAGATAATTTTCATTCGCATACTTATTCGTTCGCGTCGCATAAAGAACACGAACGATGCCCCGAGCATTGTGCCCGACAGAGGAATGAGTAATCCTATTAAAAGAGTGGTCATTAGTTAGCCGGAGCCCATTTGCAACGAACGGGCGAGACGATGGCGCCTTCTTTCTTGAGTTCTGCAAACGCTTTGTCCACTTCTTTGCGGTCGATACCTGTGATCTCCGCAATCTTGCCTGCGTTAACGGGTTGACCGAACTCACGCATCGCTTTCAATACTTGCTCTTTCATAAAGTCATTTACGATTTAATCATTTACAATTTACGATTTATTGGTTCATTTAGTCATTGAATCATTTATTTTTAAATGGCTAAATAGCCAAATTGTACATAAATGAACAAATGGTACATGACCAAATGGTACATGTTTTTACATCATCGCAATGAGGAAGTTCTCGTAACCGATCTTGTCGATGAGTTTGAGGTACTGTGCCTCCCATTCCATGTGCTCTTTCTCGCCGTCAATCCATTTCTGGATGAGTTTCTGCGTAGGATAATCATCCGCAAAAGCCTGTGCGAGTTTGCTCATTTCCTCTACAGCGATGGAGCTGATGGTTATTATTTATTTTGCGTTTGCTTTTCGTGCGAAGTCAAACAAAGCTTTCGGCAAATGGCAGTAGCCGTCGGGATGCTTGTCCAGATAGTCCTGGTGGTATTCGTCCGCAGGGTAGAAGTTCTGCAAAGGCTGTATCTCTACCACGAAAGGTAAGGAGCACTTGCTTTGCTCATCCGCATAGACTTGCTCGATGATTGGTAGATCTGCCACATCCGTATAATAGATACCTGTGCGGTAACGCGTGCCTTCGTCGTGCCCTTGCTTGTTCAGACTCGTCGGGTCGATGGCCACAAAGAACATGCGCAGCAGGAACTCCAGACTCACCTTGTCCGGATCATAGACGACATGCACGGTCTCGGCATAGCCGGTCGTATCGGTATAGACCTGCTCGTAAGTGGGATTGGTCGTCTGTCCGTTCGCAAAACCCACTTCTGTCTCGGTCACTCCGGCGATCTGCTTGAAGAAGTGTTCCGTGCCCCAGAAACATCCTCCGGCTAAATAGATATGTTTAAGCGTCATACTCATATTCTCCTTGTTTGCGTCATTCTCGGCGCAAAGGTACTGCTTTTTTCCAAAATGTCCAAATTTCAGCGAAAGATTTTTTCATTTTCTTTGTAACCGGCTGATAATCAGCGAACAATAGAAAAGAGCGCTTCGGAGCTTTTTTGTGCCAAAAATGCACTTCCCTCTTGCATATCTCAATTATTTTTTGTACCTTTGCGCCGCAAACGACGCAAACGAAGATCGAAAACATAACGTATAAACAAATACCTCTATGCAAGGCAATTTTAAGTACTACAACCCCACGAAATTGTATTTCGGAGAAGAGTCTTTGAACTACCTCAAGGACGAGTTACCCAACCTCGGCGAGCGCGTGCTGCTCAACTACGGCAGCGGTAGCGTCAAACGCAACGGCATCTACGACGATGTTGTTGCAATCCTACGCGAAGGCGGTAAGACCATCATCGAGAATCCGGGCGTGATGAGCAACCCCACCCTCGAGAAACTGCACGAAGGCGTGCGTATCGCGCGGGACAATAAGGTCGATTGGATCCTGGCGCTCGGCGGCGGTAGCGTATGCGACTATTCGAAAGGCGTAGCGGCATCCGTCAACTGTCCGGGCGACTACTGGAAAGAATATTGGCTCGAAGGACATAACCCGGAGAAAGGACAGCAGATCCCGCCCGTAGCATGTGTCCTCACGATGGCAGGCACCGGCTCCGAGATGAACGGCGGATGTGTGATTACAGACGCGGAGAAGAATTTCAAGACCGGACATGTGTTCGACAGCCGTCTGATGCCGAAATTCTCCATCCTCAACCCGCGCTACACCATGACCGTGCCGCTCGACCAGATGAAAGCCGGTATCTACGATATCATGAATCATATCTTCGAGCAGTATTTCAGCGATTTCGATGATAATACGAGCGATTATATCTCCGAAGGCCTGATGCGCAGCCTCATCGTCGCTTCGCGTGCGGCCGTTAAAGATCCACAGAACTACGAAGCTCGTTCGAATATTATGTGGACCGCTACATGGGCACTCAATACGCTCATCAAATGCGGCAAAACCGAAGACTGGATGGTACATATGATCGGTCATTCGTTAGGTGCCTGGACCCATGCGCCGCACGGTTATTGTCTGGCGGCATGCTCGATGGCGTACTACCGTCGTGCAATGGAGAAAGGACGCGCTAAGTTCGAGCGTTTTGCGAAGAATGTATGGGGCGTGAATACCGCCGAAGAAGGTCTCGAAGCCCTCAAGAGTTGGATGGTGGAGATTGGTCTTCCGCTGACTATCACAGAGATCGGTGCGACACCCGAAATGATTGACGGCATCGTTTCGACAACAGAGATTTTCCCGGCCGGTTTCCTCGATCTCACACCCGAAGATATCAAAGAAATCCTCAAAGAGAGTATATAATATGAAACGAATTGTATTGGCACTTATCTGTGCCACATGTATGACATCTATGAATGCGAAATCACTCGTGGCGTTTTTCTCCGCCACCGGTACTACCAAAGCCGCAGCAGAACGGCTTGCCAAACAACACGATGCCCGTCTATGGGAGATCGAACCCGCAGAACCGTACACGGCAGCCGACCTCGATTGGCGTAACGACAAGTCCCGTTCGTCGCTGGAGATGAACGATCCGGAGGAACGTCCGACCATCAAGCGTTGTACGGATGTCACGCCGTACGACACCGTCTATGTCGGTTTCCCGATCTGGTGGGGTATCTGTCCGCGTATCATCAACTCATGGCTCGACAACAACCTGCCGCAACTGGAAGGCAAGACCATGATCCCCTTTGCAACCAGCGGCAGTAGCGGCATCGAAGAAGCGGAAGCTTATCTCAAAAAGACCTACCCGACGCTGAAATGGCAGAAGGGATTACTGTTAAACAAGCGATAAACATGATTACATCCACAGAACTCACTCGTACGTCACAGAGTTGGGACGGCGTACAACTGCCGGACTTCCCGCAAGGTAAGCCGGAATTAACCGTATTACGAATGACGTTCCCGATAGGAGCTGTTACCGGTTGGCATCATCATACGGCCGTCAATTACGGCATCGTGGAGCAAGGCGACTTAACTATCGTCTGCCAAGACGGTAACGAACGTACGTTCCATGAAGGCGAGGCGTTGGTCGAAGTAGTGGGCACGATCCATCGTGGCGAGAACCGCGGGACGAAACCTGTCATCCTCAATATGTTCTACTTCGCCGAACCCGGTCAAGTATTAACCATCCAACATCCGGAGATAGAGTGATGGTAATAATTGATCTGTTGGAATATAGCGAACGGGCACAACTGAGAGCGTGGTTCGAACGGAATGCGGCATCTGCAAAATGCTGTTGGATCGCTATGTACCGCGGCAAGAAGAAACCCGAAGGTGTATGCCTACCCTATCTCGACGTCGTCGAAGAATCGCTCTGTTTCGGCTGGATCGACTCTACACTCAAGCGTATGCCGGACGGTCGATTGGCGCAACGCCTCTCTCCACGGCAGAAACGCAGTCATTGGACAGAACTGAACAAACAACGTTGTGCCGACTTGGAAGCCCGCGGCCTGATGACCGACCTCGGCCGCGCAGCATTACAAAGAGCAAAATAATTATATGAAAATCATTCTAACAGGTGCNNAGACAACAGTATGATCATGATCTCCATCAGCGGCACAGCCGTTGTAATTGACTGATGAAAATCGAGGAAGCCGGACGTATTTGTGTAATGTTATAAGTAAATTGATAGATATGAAAAAACTGATCATCCTTGCGCTCGCCACGTTATTATTGGCGGCTTGCGCCAAGCAAACCGACCCGACAATGGACCGGTCGGATTTTGTGGTTGTTACCGAAGTGATACCGGACGCGGTTTTGGAGATCCGCTACTACAGCACGTATAACTTCGTGGGTGAACGCATCGACGGCTACGAGCAGCCGGTGGCGCTCATGACACGCCAGGCGGCAGACTCGCTCAAGGC
>LXOW01149613.1_pt1 | contig 24860 bp, 28 predicted proteins | sample 1368591 | NCBI WGS metagenome assembly LXOW01 (sample SAMN04884650, study PRJNA319009) | bovine gut metagenome | isolation source: Cow rumen | host: Bos taurus | place: Italy: Legnaro (PD) | collected 2014-07-09
CCCCCGTGTCATTCTGAGGAGCCGTAGAGCCCATGGCCGGAAGAATCTTATCCCGGAATAAAAAAAGATCCTTCGACTCGCTTCGCTCGCTCAGGATGACAAGGACTGAACAGTTACCCACAATAATAGGGATTGGCAAGCGTTTTCTCGCCCCGCGCGGGATCTTTTTACCATTTCACCAGAACGCGCGTGCGCTTGCCTTCTTTTTTCTCCAGTTTACACAGGGTGCGGCAGGCCGCCTTACTCCGGCTGTACAGCCTGATGAATTGTTTTTCCGGCGTAATAGTACCCGCAGATTCTTTCCGGATCATTCTCCGCGATGGCCGCCGCGATGCCGGCATAGTCGAAGCGCTGCTCCACCTCTGTCTCTTGCTGGGCATTGGAAAATACGCCGAACCGCAGCGTGACTTTTTTCGCCGTATCCTTTTCCACATACAAATCCGCCGTAAACTTCTCGATCAACTGTTCATAGTCGTCCCGGTGCGGACAGTACAGCAGGAACGTGTCCCCGCTCTTCCGGCACCCGATCCCCCCGGTTTTACGGGCGAGCTTCTTGATGCCGATCCCGATACTGCGCAGCACGAGATCGCCGAATTGCCGCCCGTATTGCTCATTGAGCGCATGAAACCGGTTGACATCGCAGACAAACGCATCGAAGGCGGTTCCTTTTCTCTGCCGGTCGAGGAGATTCACATAGCGGACAAAATAGTCGATATTATACAGGCCGGTGAGCTTGTCCCGCTCGGTACGCCGGATCAAGTCACGGTTCTCTGACAGCTCGATGCACTTGGCGATACGGGCCTTGACGATTTCAATATCCGGATAGGGCTTGGAAATAAAATCCATCGCCCCGATCTTCAGGCTGTCCAGCTCCGCGTTCTGATCGACCGTCAGCACGATCACGGGGATCAGCATCAGCTCCTCGTCCACCTGCATCTCCCGCATGACCTCCCGGCCTGTCATGTTCGGCATGTACAGATCGAGGATCAGCAGCGCGATTTCGTCCTTGTGCTCTCGCAGCATGGCGAGGGTTTCCAGGCCGTCGGAGGCGTAGAAGATACCGTAATCATCCTCCAGCAGCTCGCCCAGCATCTCCCGGTTGGCCTCTATGTCGTCNNGTCCCTGCTCACCGCGCCCAGGCTTTTCAGCAGCGTCTTGTCCTGATACATGGTCGCGTCGGCGCGCTCGAAAATCTCACGCACGGAATGATCCCTGCCCGGATCATATTCCGCCAGCCCGGCGGAGACGATCGCCTCGTCCGTGGTAATATGCGCGGAAGAGAGCTGGTGCAGCTCGCGCATCAGGATGCTTCTGTTATCATAGTCCCTGCCTGTCAGAAGCACCACAAATTCATCGCCGCCCACGCGGTAGACCGGGCTGTGGGAGAACACGTCACAGACCATCTTGCAGGCCCTGCGGATGTATTCGTCGCCGGCCTTATGGCCCTGGGTGTCGTTGATTTTTTTCAGGCCGTTGACGTCGCAGACGACGATCGCAAACTCGGAAAGCGCGCCGTTTTTCAGCTTTTCGTCCAGCTCCGTCTCCGTTTTGAGATAGGCGTGCTTGCTCTTCACCCCGGTCAGCTCATCCGTGTTGGCCTGGCCGTGCACCTGCGCGATTTTTGTCCGCAGCTCGGACTGCATGGAGGAGATCTGCTTTTCCAGCATATCGATGGAATGGGCTTCCTCGCGCTTGTGCTGGCTGCCCTGGTTCATTCCCTCGGTAGTCGAATCATTGCCCATCTCGTGCATCAGCGCGGTGGCCATTTCATTGAGCTGGCCCTGGATGGAGCCGATCTTTTTTTCGCTCCTCACGATGATGGCGAAAGTCATTCCGCCGCCGACCAGAAGAGAGAGCAGCGCCACAATGAGCGTCGTTCGGCTCAGGCTGTCCAACTGCCGGTTGTACCACTCCGCACTGAAGTCCACGGCGATAATGCCCGCCACCTGGCCCTGAGAATCCAGAACCGGGCTGTAGGCGCTGTAGAACGAGCCCCATGCGTCATGATACGCCTTTTCATCCGCGGCAGGGGTCCCCTGGCTCGCCTTGTAGAGCGCATCCGTGAATACGATCGGCGAGCCGAACTCACCGGGGTCCTCCACGGTGGGGTCCAGACCGAAGGTAAAGGTGCCGTCGCCCATGTCCCGGATACAATAGATATACTTCAGGTCGATATTGTCCTGGAAGTATGTCAGCGTCCGCATGATCGCCTCGTAGTCAGCCGTGCCCTCATCCTCCGGCGTGACGGCTTTCAGCGCGTCCCCGTCGATCATCGCCGCGGCGGTATTGGCAATATCCAGCATTCTCGTCTGGATCAGCGTTATGATGGAGGCTTTGGATTGGTACATCAGCAGAGCACCAAGCGAAATGGTCACGATGAGCAGAAAAAGAATGACGAGGAGCAGGTATCCTGATGTGCGTTTTGATTTGAGTCTTTCTATCATACATGTCCTCCACTCTTTTCCGCCGAGAGACCGAAAGCCTTGACATCGTGCGGCTGGCATCAGTCGATTTCCATAATTATACAAAAAGGATGGTCGTTTTACAAGCCCATATGCTAGGGAAACGCTGATTAATCCGCCTTCGGCGTCTGCCGGCAAATTATTCGCCGGCTCTGCGNNGCCTTGATCCGACGAAAATTTGCTCGGCATCCGCTCTCGCCGGATTCAATCAGCGTTTCCCTAGTGAACGAAACAAATTATTCCCGCTTCACACCGATGACGATGTGGTGATGATCGCTCTCCCGCGTCTTGATGCTCTGCACGGAATACCTGGTCGAGACGCCGTCCTTCTCCTTGCAGAAGGAGAGCGCGAGGGCTTCCTCCTGCTCAGCGAGCTCGATCAGATTTGCTTTGCTGGTCGCCGCTCTGAGCTTTTGCGCATCCTGCTCGCTCACACCCTTCAGCAGGCGTTCTCGGGCCTCCTCGAAGAAGTTTGTCCCAGCGGGACGGATTTCAAGATCCCCGTCCTCGCTCATATAGAATTCCAGATAGAAATTCGTGACCACATCGACATAAAAGAGATTCTCAAAATCGCTGCTCAGCGCCTTGGAGATGCTCATATAGGTTTTCTTGACCCCCGGCGTTATCTCCACCTTCGCATTGCCGCGCTCCTGGAGGAAATGATCAAATTCATCGTGCGGCACGGGCTTGGAGAAGTAATAGCCCTGCACATAGTCGCAGCCCATGGCCTTCAGCACCAGGTACTGCTCCTCGGTTTCCACGCCCTCGGCCACGACCGGCACATGCAGATAGTCCGCGATGTCGATGATCAGCTCGATCATGCGCACATCCCTCGTTTCGCCGAAGGCGCTGCGGACGAAGCTCATATCCAGCTTCAGCGCGTCGATCGGCAGGCGCGAGAGCATGCCGAGGGACGAATAGCCCGTGCCGAAATCGTCCATTTCGATGCGGAAGCCCATCCCCATGCCGCGCAGCTCCTTGGCCGTTGTGATCACCTGGTCCGAATCCCCCGTATAGGCCGACTCGGTGATTTCCAGAACCAGATCCTTCGGGTCCAGATTATGCTCCTCCAGGATAGTTTTAAAGATAGTCTTCAGATCCGGCGTGAGTATATCGATGCGGGACACGTTCACGGACACCGGCACGGAATAGCCAAACTTGTCCTTCCATTCCCGTATTCTTGCTGCCGTCTCGCGCCACACGAACTCGTCCAGGTCCAGAATAAGGCCGTTGTCCTCCAGCAGGGGGATGAACACGCTCGGGCTGATCATACCGAGCTCGGGATGATCCCAGCGCACCAGCGCCTCCGCACTGGCCAGGACGGGGTCATCCGGACGGATATCGTACTTGGGCTGGAAGTACACCACGAAGCGCTTGTTTTCCAGAGAGGGCTTGAAGTCCTCCAGCAGGCGCTCCCTGTAGAGCTCCGCGTTGTGCATCTCGGTATCGTAAATGCCGATGGCCTTTCGATACCCGGTTTTGACCGTGTCGGAGGCGATCTTCGCGTAATCAAAGCGGCGCTCGATCTGGAGCGACTTGTCCGCCTCCGCGTAGACGCCCATGCGCAGCCTGACGCGGTGCACGGACACATCCTCGTCCACAAGACCCTCAGACGCCTTGTCCAGAATGCTCTCATAATCCTCCCGGTGCGGGCAATAGAGATAGAAGGTGACGCCCCCGCGCCGGCAGGCCACGCCGCCGACCTCGCGCGAAATCTGCCGGATCTGCCTGCCGATGCGGGCCAGCACGCTGTCGCCGTACTGCTTCCCGTAGCGCTCGTTGAGCATGGTAAAGTGGTTCACGTCCAGCACGATGGCGTCCATCGGCATGTCGGGATAGTGCTGGTCATACATCCGGACATAGCGGAGGAAGTAATCGAGGTTGAGCAGGTTGGTCAGGCTGTCGCGCTCCGTGGACTGGATGATGCTGCGCTTCTCGGTCAGCTCGATGCAGCGGGTGACACGGGCCTGAATGATCTCGGCGGAGGGATAGGGCTTGGGGATAAAGTCGATCGCCCCGATCTTCAGGCAGTCCACCTCCGCCGTCTGGTCCGCCGTCATCACGATGACCGGGATGCTCCTGAGCTCCTCCTCTTCTTTCATGACCTTCAGCACTTCCATGCCGCTCATCTGCGGCATCTGAAGATCCAGCATGACCATGGCGATGTCGTCCTTATGGGTTTTGACCTGCTCCAGGGCTTCCACGCCGTCGGAGGCGTACAGAATCTCATAGCTGGCGCCGAGCATGTTGCCCAGGATCATCTGATTGACCAGCTCGTCCTCAACAATCAGGATCTGGCGCTTGAGGTGCATGATTTCCGCGTCCTCATCCATCTGGAACAGGGACTTGCCCACGGCCTCCGCATCCTCGCGCGAAATGGCGCCCATGCCCTTGAGCAGCTTCTTTTCCTCATACATCAGCTCGTCCGCGCGTTCAAACACGGCATGGAAGCTGGGGTCCTCACCGGACTTGAACTCTGACAGGCCGCCCGAGATGACGACCTCGTTTGTGCTGATGTGCTCCACCGAGCGGTCATGCAGCGCCAGCACCAGTTCCTTCCGGATGAGATAATCGCGCCCGGTCAGGATCACGACAAACTCATCCCCGCCGGTCCGGTACACCGGGCTGTGCTGGAAGATGTCGCAGATCATTTTGCTTGCCTTCATGATGTATTCGTCGCCCGCCTTATGGCCCAGGGTATCGTTGATGACCTTCAGGCCGTTGACATCGCAGACGACGACGGCAAATTTCTCCGCTACGCCCTCCTCAATGGAGGCGTTGAACTCCTTTTGCTTCATGAGGAAGGCATGCTTGCTCTTGACCCCGGTCAGGGGATCGGTGAGCGCAACCGTGCGGGCCTGGTCGCGCTCGCTGGCGGCCTTCTTCTCCCACTTGTTGATGGAAGAGTAATTGATGAGCATGACGATGAGGGACAGGCCGAACAGCCCGGTGATGATCAGGGTGCTGGTATTGTCCGCGTCATACAGCCGTTTCATTTGAACGGCAAGAAATCCCTCTCGATCCATGGCCAGGGTCTCGCTGTCGGCGGTGCCGTTGAAATAGCTGGATACCTCTTCCATGACCATCGTTTCTTTCTCGATATTCAGTCTTTCCGACCAGGTCATGGCATTGAGAACGACGAAGACGAGCAGGGCTATCCAGACCAGGATGGCTTTGCCATATTTCCTGTCGTAATCATTCCGGATCACAAAGTTGAAATAGACCAGGCCGAGAACCGACCAGGCTGCCATGAGAACGTAGGTTTCCGTATTGAGCGTGTAGTCGGAGAAAACGCCGGGGAACAGCAGGAAGATCATGAAGGCGACCAGGATGAACAGGCAGATGCCGCTGATATAGTGGTTCCGTTTCACGCCCTCCTCTCCGGAGACCTTGAACACCGCGATGGACACAAAGCCGTATATGATGGTCGCGCCGATGGTCGTGATGTCCACGATCCAGCCGGTGGCCGTTCTGCCGAGGAAGGGAATGGGCAGGGAGACCAGCAGTACCAGGAGGATCGCATTGGCCGGGATCTGTTTGTCATTGAGCTCGGCAAAGCGCGACGGCAGGATGCCGTCCTGCGCGGCGGCATAGCACAGGCGGCTGACGGTGCGCAGCATACCGATCAGGCTGGTCAGCACCAGCGACAGCAGGGAAGCCATCAGGATATACACGCCCGTCTCTCCCAGATACCGGTTTGCGGCATAGAAGGCGGGAAGCCCATCGAGCCCTTCAAACTCGTCCAGGCGGCTGATGTAGTCCAGCCAGCCGGTGCAGCCCTCCGGATAGGCGGAGACGCTCATCAGGACGATGAAGATATACAGCGCCGTCGTGACGGCCACGGAGATAAAAAAGATGCGAAACAGCTTGTTGTGCCCGAAGCGGTATTCCTCGGCGGAATGGGATACGCTTTCATAGCCGATAAAGGCCCAGGGTGACAGGAAACCGATACGGATGATCTGCCGAATGACGTTGGTATCCGGCAGAAAGGCCGGGCCCATGGTCATCCCGGAGTCCTTGTGCCCTGTCATGACCATGACAAAGCAAACCGTGATCCCGACGGTGAAAAGCAGCACCATGACCACCATCGCCCACGCCGTCACCTTTTTGCTCTTCATGCACAAAAGGCCGATCAGCCACATCACAGCCAGCGACACCAGCGCTTCGCACAGATAGACCTCATAGCCGAACACCGAAAAGAGGTACCATCTCTTGAACACGCCGTGCAGGAAGTAGCGCGCGAAGAGAGGAATGCTCGTGGCGTTGGCCCAGAAGATGGAGATGTAGATCAGGAACATGAACCACGCGATCAGGAAGGCAAAGTCGTACCCGAAGATGCTTTTCACATAGTTATACAAGCCGCCTGCCCCGGGGTAGCGACTGTTCAGGAAATGATAGTGGCTGGACACCATCAGCATCATGGAAAAGCCGATCAGCAGGCCGATGATGGAGCCCGCCGGCCCGGCCTGGGCCAGATAGGAGCTGCTGGTGACGACAAGAGACCCCCAGCCAATGGCTGAGCCCACAGACAGCGCCCAGGCCGCAATTGGCGAGAGGTAGGGCTGCAGACTGCCTGTATTCCGGGTGGAAGATGCTTCGTCCATATATATCTCTCCTCTGCACGGGTATCGTGCGTTTCTCAGGTCTTATTAGGTATCGTAAACGAGGCAAACATATCTTGCTAATCTTTCAAGTGTAATTGCAATTGATTACCGGGATGAGATAGAAGCAATTCACAACATTCCTGAGAATATCCACAAATACAAAATGAACGTGAATCTCACCATATCTCAGCTTAAACAAAATGTGATCTCTTTGCTTCTGTGTGACTCAGATGCCGAGCAAGCACTGCTGCTGACGCGCATTGCCCGCAGACTGAAAAGTGCCGTTGTCCCTTCTCACGCCAGTAGAGCTTTCCCCAGAAAAAAGCAACACGCTCTATCTAAATACCCCCAAAACCGCAAGCTCCCTTAAGTTGACGACACTGCCCCTAGAGGGGGGAAGGGAGCGCAGAATCAACGCAATACCCGATTATATTTATAACACGTTTCTTTCGGTTTTTCCATCCCCCAAACGGCAAAAAAAGGTAACAGTTCAGCCCATGGGAAAAATAGCAGGGTGGCGACGCAGAAAGAATGCCGTACTCCCGCTTGGACAGCAGGAACTCATTCTCTGCCGTCTGCGGATTGCATTCATACGCGGAGATCAGCTCCCGCTCCTGCGTCTTCTCGGGGTTCATCGCGTAGGCCGTGCGGTCATGCAGGCATTGCGCCAATGTCTTGCCCTTGTTCCTGTGCATGGGGATGATCCTTGTGGTTGCTATTTTATCTCCTCGCTTCTTGAATACTCAGGTTTTCTATGCTATAGTAATGGTGCTACGCAACTGAACAAGGCTCTTTTAAGGAGAAATGCGATTTTGTCTTTCGGCAAAAACGCTTCTCCTACTTTGCGTTTCTCCTAAAGGGGCCAAAGGTTGCGTAGCGGCAGATGGAGTTCAGCGTTTTTCGGGCGTGCGGCTCTGCTGCACGCCTTTTTATTTTACCGGAGGACAAAGAGATGGAGAAATTTGGTACTGCCTATTTTGTAGATTTCCCGCGTGTGCTTCCTGACCTGATTCAACCGCACCTGATAGAAGCTGAGCGTCCGTATGAAATTGTGGCCACGGTCACGCTCGGCAAAATCGACTACGATAATTTTTGCGCCGACATGGAAGCGGATCGGCAGTTCATCGAGGACTATTCCGAGCTCTGCGGGACGGGCGAGGTTTGGAAATGCCTCTTCGTCTGCCAGCGCGGAAAACCGGGCGGCATTCTGGTCGTTCCGACCGACGAGTGCTATGTCAAGTACGCGGCGTATGTCGCGGAGTAAAAAATCTTGTGATACTCAAGTCAATCTGCTATAATGAACAAGACGAGCAAGAGCCGGGGCAACCTGTCTTTTGAGAGCCAGAGCCGGGGCGTTTGCCCTTTGAGAGCCAGCGCCCGTCACTTCTAATCTTGTTCGAGATGGGAAGCGTATATGCTGATATCCATCTTTCCATCGCTGATGTGGATATTGCGCATTTTACATAGCGAAGGGAGTCGGTCAATTGTGATAACAGCCTTTCCATTAGAGAGAAATGATTACCATGATGAATCATCATACGGAAAGCTGATTTGTAGTTTATGTTCACTGTCTGCTGACAAAGCAGAGTACCACATAGAGCCCTCGATAATAATTGATAATGAGGAATTCGCGATATTTATTCGAACTCAAGTCATACCTGATAACGATATTAAGAGGATTATCGAGCTAGTTCAAATGTTGAACATGAAGCAACTTGCAATCTATCCTAGTTTTTATAAAGACTGTCTTGTAAACCCAGAACCTATTATTGCAAATGCCACCCCTGAGAATCTTCAGAATGCGTTTAGCACTCTTTATAAAAGATGGAGTAGTGAAAAATCGTATGTGCAAAGGAAAATTCAACATATTGCCGATTCCGATACCTATCCAGCACTTTTAATTCAATCAAACCGTTTTGTAGAGCAAAAAACTATTACTCGGCATCCCCGCTCCGGGAAAGTGCTAGAAATCGGAGACGGAGCCGGAATTGTACACTGCTCTAAGGTNNAACATGATTCGTGCAATAGATGATCAAGAGTGCTCTCCAAAACGAATAGTTTATATTAATGATTGTAATTCAATCACTATTAGAAGATTAGAAGATTATTCATTAACTTCTGAAGCTAACAGCTATTATCTTCTTTCAAAATATGAAAATGGGACATTTTCTATAGAGGAAACACTGTACCGTTTATCACCTGATTTTATTTCCAGAAATGTAAACTCATTTGAATTAAGTGAAAGCATTCAATACAGAGGTCTACAAACTACTCCCCGAAGTATTGCAGAGGGGACAGCTTGTTTTCCGTGGACGCCGCTTTCAAGTTTGACAGGAGAATCTATTTTTCTCGCACTTGAAGCCTCTCCCGAAGATGTAGATGCTATAAAGAAATGTAGAGCTGCTGTCTTTTCCAGAGGTGGAATGACTTCTCATGGTGCTGTAATCTGTCGCGCATTGAGTATACCTTGTATTTCCGGCTCTCGCGATTTAGTTATTGACTGGAATAATAATCGTGCATACACAATTGATATGCGTGAGATTCATGAGGGTGATAAGATTTGTATTCTCTCCGGCCGCTGGACTCTTGGGGGCAACGTAATGCCGACTGTACAGTATTCAACATCCTGTACTTCTGGTACATTGAAGAAACTAAAGAAGTTGCTGTTGCCTTATAGAGAGGAGAAGAATCTTATGAAGCTTCCTTTAGATTTGCAATTTCATATTTCAAAGCTGATGAAAGCAATGAATGGAATTGGAGCATTTGATGAACATTTTGTTAATTGATGACGATCCATTATTCTCTCAAGAAGTATGTACACGACTTTATTCAGTGGGAAACACGGTAGAATACAGTGAATCTTTTGCCTCTGCGCTAGGATACATTGATGGCAATACATTTGATCTTTATATTATCGACTTAATGCTCCCACCAACATACTCAGATGAAGGCATACAATTACTAAAAATGATAACGAAAGAATCTTCGCGTAGTCAAGTTCTTATGATTTCTTCAAAAGATTCTGGTATGACTGTCCTAGTAGATCAAGCGTATCAATGTGGAGCAAAACGTTTTTTGGACAAAAGTGATGCCTCTTTTTTCAAGAGTCTTCTTCTAGTTGTTCAGGAGGTTAGAAAAGAAATGTCTAATTCAATATTTATAAGCCATGGTCACGCTGAGTTGCTAAAGTATCAACTTAAAGATTTTCTTGAAAACAAGCTAAAGCGAGAAGTAGTCATTTTATCTGAGCAACCAAACAAAGGATTAACGGTTGTCGAAAAACTTGAGCTTGCAAGTGAACGATGCGATAAGGCTATTATTCTCCTGACTAAAGATGATGAAATGGCAGACGGCAATAAACGTGGACGCCAAAATGTCATTCATGAGATAGGTTTCTTTCAGGGGAAATATGGAAGGAACAACGTAGTTCTCCTTTGCGAAAAAGGCGTTGAGTTGTTTTCAAACATCTCTGGAATTGTATACATTCATTTCGACAGGGAGCATTTTTCAGAAGTATTCGAATCTCTGAGAGAAGAGTTACAATGATCTCCAGCTTCATCCAAATGAAATTAAGATTCCTGTAACCCCGCTGCCGCCTATAACCGCAGCAGGCAAACCACCTTATTCAGCACAGCCAGTACCCCGACGGCGATCATCGGTATCCCGACAGGGCTGATCAGCAGCGCGAGGACGAAAAGGATGATCGCGTTCTTGACGGAGTAGGTCAGCACGGCCAGAGCCAAGAGCATCAGCAGACCGGCGGCGAGGCCGAGTATCTTGCCGGAAATCCAGAGCAGCAGCATACAGACCCATATAAAGACGGTGATCACGATCCTCACCGGCAGGAACAGCAGATTGAAAAACAGCCTCATGGTATCAGCCCCTTTCCGGCTCCATTATAGGACGGCGCTTTTCATTTCGCAAGGATGTCACGGTATCTGTGCGAGCCGCTGGAGAATCTGATTCATCGCGCCCCATATCAAGTCCAGTGAGGACGTCAGATCCGCTATATCCTCCTCGTAGATTCGCCCGTTGGCGTTGGCTCTCTTGGTGAGCTGGTTTGGATTGTTGCTCGTGTGCCGGAGGAGACTGCGGATTTCCTTCAGCTCCCGCTTTCCGCGCAGTCTCGGCCGCCAACTGCGCATAGAATTGGGTTTTACTCGGCATTGTCGCCTCCTCTTTTAGATTATTTGTCCGTTACTCTTCCTCTCCGTCAAGCACCGAATTCAGCTCCATGCCCCGGTACTCCTCGTCGCTCATGGCCCGGAGTTTTTCAAGGCAGGAATCGGTAAACGCCCGGAGTTCCTTGTCCTCCTCGCCGAGATAGCCGCGCATTTCCTCCAGCTCGTCGATCAGCCCCTGCCGGGTGCCGGATGCATTGTACAGGGCCATGAACTCCTGCTCATCGAACGAAATGCCGGTTCCGGTAAACTTTGCCATAGGTCACATCTCCCTTTCCGCGCTCTTTTTCGGCGCTGTCCGTTTTTTCTCCTGCGGCGGCTGGCTCTTGAGCCTGTCCAGAACCGAGGACTTTTTCTCCGGCTCCTCCTTCGCGCCGTTGTTGATGATCCCGTCGATCATGCCGTAGTCGTCCTCGGTGGACATTTCCGCCGCCTTGAGATAATTCTCCGGCTTGCGGAAATCCGGCAGCTCCTGAAAGCCAAAGCTGTCGCAGTAATAATAGGATACCCGACCGCCCTGCTTGATGGCAACGATGTCGCTGACGGACAGGCTGTGACCGCCGAAGTCTCCGGGTCTGGCAATATTGAACTTCTCAAAGAGCTGCTCGGGGTCGGCAGATTTAGTTATATGCAATACTTGACAAAATGATAATTTATGGTTATAATAAAATCGCGCTCTGAAAGGAGAGATGAAACATTGAGCAAAGAAAGGAACCCTTTCAGCATCAGGCTGGAAGAAATGCTCAAAATGCGCCGTATGACGCAAAAAGAGCTTGCCGAAAAAGCTGAGGTAACAGAAGCCGCTATGTCACACTATATTAACGGAGATCGCACACCCCGCTCTTCTGTCCTTGCAAGAATTGCTATGGCACTTGGCACAACATCTGAGTATTTAATGGAGGGCGTTCCGCAAAACCATGTTCATGAGATCGGGTATGCCAAAAGACTGATTGCGCGCAATGTCGATCAAATGACGACTGCGGAAAAACGGGAGATTCTGAGCATTTTACTTGGTAACGGAAAGGACTAAACCGCATGAGGCTTTCTGACGAGCAATATGAGTTCATTAAGGGGGAAGTTGTTGCTCTCTTTGAACGTTATGACGTCCGATGTATTCCTATCAGCGGCTTTGAACTGGCGTACAAGATGGGCATAATACTGATCCCTTACTCGTCGCTGTCAGATGAGCAGCAAAGCGCCGCTGTGAGTATCAGCACAGACGGCTTCTATATGGAAGACAATGACGGAAACGACAAAATTTACTATAACGATGCCATTACCTATGAGCGTCTGAACATGACAATACTCCACGAGATCGGTCATTGCGTACTTGACCATGAGGGCGAGTCCGAGGAAGAATAAGCGGAAGCCAATTTCTTTGCCAAATATGCCGCCGCTCCGCCCCCGTTGATCCATCGGATCAATCCGGAAACGCCGAAAGACATTGCCGACGTGTTCAACATTAGCTATGAAGCGTCTGAATATGCCATGGCCTACTATCATAAATGGTTAGTCTTCGGCGGCAAGGAATATACAGAATATGAAATTCGGCTGTTGCGGTTGTTCGACGTAGCGTGAATTTGAGAGGGGGAATGCGTTTGCTTGTGCATAAACAAGAAAAAGCGCTGCTGTGACTGTTACCAGCAATCATAGCAGCGCCCTTTCTCCGAATGTTGCCATTCGTAGATGGTTGCACATAAAGAATAGCATCATTCGGAGAAGATTGCAAGACTAAGAGGGCGGAAATTATTAAGTGTACCACGAAAAATCAAGTATCTTTTCCGAAAGGAGCTATTCTTCTATTATGGCACAAATGAATAATATGCGCAGCGGTTGTAAAGATGTGTTTCACGCTTTTCTGGTTGAGAACGCTCATTATGCCGGCGAGTTAGAGATTCCCTGCATTGAGCAGGAATCCGGTTTGCCAGACAGACTCATTCCCTTCTCAAAAGCTGTCGGCGGTACAGACTATGGCGCATGGATACATTTCTACGAAGATGATGTTGTGTTTGAGCGTCTGTGGAACGATCCAAAAAGGTATCTGCCGATTATGAGTCGTTATCAGGGTATCATTACTCCAGACTTCTCTTTGTATCGAGATATGCCGCTTGTCATGCAAAACTGGAATCTTTATCGCAGTCGTGCTATTGGTCATTGGGCGCAAGAAAACGGCATTCCGGTAATTGCAAACGTCCGGTGGGGCGATGAGCGAACCTATAACACCTGTTGTTTAGGCATCCCACATCATGCCACAATCGCAGTCGGCTCTCACGGCTGTATGAAGCTTGCAAGGGAACGAGCTTATTTCAGCCGGGGAATGGATTACGTCGTAGAGGTATTGGTGCCAAAGACAATCATCGTTTACGGAACCGCTCCCGATGAAGTTTTCCGCAAGTACAAAGATGCTGGAATCAAAATCTTGCAATTCGACAGCGACTGCATGGCTTCTCACCGAAAGGCGGTGAGCGACTGATGGGAGCCGGTGTGCATGGCGGTTTTGGAACGACAAAAGGAGCACAAAATCAATCCGGAAGCGCAATTTCTCTTCCGAAAAATGACGCTCAGCTGAAACATATTTTTTCCGGGAAAGCTGGTCATTTAAATGACACATCTGCAAATCGCAAACTGCTCACCGATTTGGCCAATGACCAGAGCAAATACGTTGGCACTGATAAATACGGGAACTCTTGGAACGTCGAGACGATCTCTTCCGGTGAACAAAACTGGGTACGTTATCAGAATGGGATAATCAACGAAGGAGGACAAAATCCAATACCGCGGTCATGGGATAACCAGACCGGTCTGAACAACAATCCTGTTAAGCGGAGGAAAAAGAAATGAACAAATTTGAGTTATTCTGTATGATCTTCTATGTCCTTGATGCAGAATGGGACGAAACAAAAGACCCCGACCTTGGAAAGTATTTGAGCGGTGCCAATCCCTTCTTGTTTTCAGATATCAGTTCTGCTGACCCAAACATTTATGCGAATTATGCAAAGGCGATTAATGAGCCTATAAGCATATCTGACAGCTTTCGTATAGCATCTAAATATGTTGCAGGCTTGGACTGTTCAGCAGCCAAAACAGCATTTTCTTCCATCGAAGAAGCAGAGTGGCTTGAATGGGTCAAGGATTTTCTTTCTCAGGAACATAAAGGGAAAGATTGATAAGCTTTGATTGTGGAGGATTGCAGCACTCCTTCTTTGCCAGCTTGTAGGCGCGTCTGGCCTGCGCCTCGCTCATGCGGATCGGCATAGCTCAGAACACCAGCCGGAAGCTCGGACTCTCGCCGTCGTCCTCCAGCAGCACCGTGGCGTCGCAGCTTTTCCCCTTCTTCTCGGAATAGCAGCCCTTCAAACGCGCCTTTCCCTCGTTGAGCAGCGCGGCGGCCACGGCGCTGTCGAGCGTCTTGCGCTTGTTCTCAAAAAAGCGGTTCTCCTTTCCATGGCGTATTCATCCGCGGTTTGGTCTATCTTCTTCTCCCTGAACTTGTTGCAGGGGTAGACACAGGGGTTCGCGTACATCCGGCAGCCGCAGCAGGGATGCCCTTCGGGGACGCGATACTCGCAGCCGATGGGCGGACCGGGCGGGATCGCCCGCATGATCCACGCGGGCAGACCCCGTTTTGCTCGACTCACGGCGCGTCCTCCTCGGCGTCGTACTGTTCAAGCTGCTCGGCGAAGTCCTCCTCTTCGTCCTCGTCCCCATAGTCGTACTCGTCCAGATCGACGCCGCCCTTTGTCCTGGGCTTGGCTCCCTTCTGTCTGCGGAGATAGAGGAAGACCAGCACAGCCAGCCCCGCCAGCAGGACAAGCAGCAGCGCCGCCCGCGGAGAAACCGCGTCCGCCTGCGCCTCCGGATGCTGGGTAGGAACAGGCGTCGGAACCGGCGTCGGCTGCGGGGTAACAGCGGGCTGCGTCTGCTGGTACGTCTCGCGTTCCTCATCGCTCAGCAGCGCCAGCAAGTCGGCCTCGTCCACCTGATTGAGAAAGTGGACGTTGCTGCCGCCCTTCTTGTCCCGTTCGATCACGATGTAGAAATAGTGGTTGTTCTTGGTCACGACGGTGAGGAATTCCTTCGCGCCGGCCGCGTCCCCTGAGATGTCGCTGACCAGCGTCATATTCCCATCCGGGGTGAGGGTGTTCGCGTTCTCCTCCGGCGGGATTTCGTATTCCTGGTAGTTCCCGCCCTCCGCGCAGGCGGGGATGGAAAAAGCCGCCATGCAGAGCACGGCGGCCAACACGCAGGCAAGCAGCCTGCGCTTAGTCAGGGTCATTCATGCTGTCCTCCTTTTTGCGTGGTTTCTTTGCGGGGAGCTGATCGGCAAAGCGCGCCGCGAGCTCCTCGGGCGTCAGGCCCAGCTCGCGCACAATGCCGACGATCTCCGTGTTCTCCAGCTCCTTGATCTTCGCGTCCCTGTTCTGGGTAACTCTGAGGCGAGCGAGAAATTTGTTGGAGTTGAAAGGCGGGAATTGCATAAAAAGTTGGGTAAACCTTCTGCGTTTGCGGATTTACCCAACTATTTTTACTATATTTCCGCGCCGTAGGGGTCGATCCCCTGATCGGCCAGCCGTGGGAGTCATTAAAAAACATTCCCCGGACTCAAGTCTCTTCTGCTCAACAGCTCATTTCTTTTTTTGGATATTCGGCTTTTTATTGCCAATTACACTATAAACATGTGTAAACACATCAGCGTCTTCCAGTTCCGTCCAGGTATAAGCCGTAATACCGGAAAAACCATCGTCTTTTTTGGAAATCCAAATTCCCTCCCTTGTCACAAGGACATAGGCACGAGCGTTGAGGAGCTTGGCATATGAGTTTGCCTGTCCGCGATCATGCTCCAGTTGTTTCTTATTGGGGATTGTCAGCTTTGCTTCCAGCACAATGTCGCCGCGCTCATTGTATTTGGTATAGACAGGGTTGACTACATAGTCAGGATACTTGCTTATTCCACGACCGATATGCACCGGCATCTGTCGGCACCAGTTCTCAGGTTTCCAGCCCAAACGCAGAAGAAGCGGCTCAAGAAGTTGAGTTTCTACATCACGTTCCAGTGACAGTTCGCCGCAGTTGATCTCCGTCCTCAAATCGATTACGGGTACATTCTCTGGTATGTCGCCCTTCAAACGCGCCATGTCCAACAAATGCATATATTCGCCTGGGAGCATCGGAGCGCCGTCCATTCGCCGCATATTCCCTTTTACCAGAGCAGTCTCTTTGAAAACCGGGTCAGCCTTCAATTCAGTAAAAGTAATGTTCGGAATCAAAACAGGATATCCATAACATACATAGCGGTCATGAAGACCCAAGGGGTCATAGAATCCGGGGGAAATCGCTCGCCAGACTGACGTAAAACAGCTATCCGGAGCCCAATGATAGAGTACGCCGATATCTCCCGGCTGCATATCCGGGCTGCCCTGACATACCCATTTCACGTCGGGCTCTTTCTCCGGATAGATATTGCCAACACCAAATACGAAAACATTGCGCGGCTCGGGAATATCCGTACAGGCCCATTCCGTTCCGCCCACACAAGCAGGCGCATATTCGTAGAGGAAAGCAAATAGTTCTTCGCTGGTTAATTCATTTTCGTTGGCAAATTGGATGAACACATCGCAGAGATCGGCATAATACATCATCCGGTCAAGGTGTTTTGTTTTCCCCGGAATAGGCGGCAGCTCAATATCAAACATATCGGCGATTGACAGCAAGACGATAAAGCAATGCTGGAACAAATATGGAAAAAACACACCCGGCTCGTAAAAAGTCCACACGTGGGTAAAAGCGATTAAATCATAGATATTGTGTGTATAAGCCCCTAGGGGACTTTTACAGGCAGGATCTTGTAAAAACTGCTCCCAGTATTCTTTAATCAAATCATGCACATTAGTTGGTTCACAACTGGGCGCGTCCGCCTCAATTTCATAATCGATACTGTTTTTCTCCAAGTCCTTTATCTCATCTATCGCCCATAGCGCAAAGTCATATGCATCCTGTACAATCCATTTATCCGGGCAAAACTTGCCGACAAGTTCTTTGATCAGATTCGGGTAATCATCAAGCTTTCCTTCCAGAAAATCCTGAAATCTATGTACAGTTTTCTCCCCGCCTGCTTTAAGATAAAGGTTCCATTGATACTTATTAAGTGACATTCCGCCACCCCTTTCGTTTTTCCAAAACCTTACTACCTTACAACATGATATCACAATCACAGTTGCGAATCATCGAGCCCCATCTCTGGTGAGTCCTAGAAGTTTCTCAAAAGTATGAAACACATCGGGGTTTTTGATTTCCGTCCAAGCTGCCTCAAAAACCGTCTCGGAATAGTCGTCCCTAGCCGACGTTACCCAAACCTTTTCTTTCGACGCAATCACGCTGTATCTCACCTTCAGCATAATCGCATAACTGCGTGCCTGCTTCTTCGTCTCATTGAGCATCTTTTCACTCGGGATCGACTTCTTCGCTTCAATGATTGCAAACGCCGAAACATGGCCGTTCGTTTTGTCAGGCAACAAAACAAAATCAGGGATCAAAGCATGATTATGATTGCCAATCTCAATATATAGTTGCTGTACGTAGTCATCCTTTGTATAGCCCAGTCTGACCAAAAGGGGCTTAATAAGTTTATCCTCTACGTCTCGTTCCCGGCATATCTCTCCGTCAACCGGATTGTCAGCCGATACGAAATGAAACACATTCTTAGCTCCGGCCATATCGACCAGACGATTATACTCAGACGGCAAAAGCTCAACACCGTTAACGCCCTGCATGTTTTTCCGGACGATAGACATTTGGGCAATTACAGGATCGTTCCTCATGGCTTTTAGCGTCACACGGTCAATATCAGTCTGTTTCACGATATATGCGCAACGATAATACCAAAAGAACGGATCAATGAACCCGATAGAACAAGCACGCCATACGGAGCTGACCGCGCTGACAGGCGATGTCATATACATCAATATCATATCACCAACGCGCGTGTGCTCATTACATTGCCATGCCGTGATTCCTGACGGTTCGCTCAGGAAAACATCATCCTCCGAACTGCCGATGAAAAACGCGCTCCTCGGTTCCGGTAAATCCTTGATGATATAACTATCCGTACCGCCGATATAATTCGGCGCGAAATCGTACAAAAAAGCCCACATCTCTTGCGGTGACAGATCATTTTCACGTCGAAAACGTATCAAAGCTTTACAGATTTCACCGTAATAGCGAAACCGCCCAAGATAGTCCCGTTTGACTGGTATCGGCGGAAGCTCAATGTCAAACTGATCCGCTATGATTTGTAAAACATTAAATGTATAACGGAAAAAATACGGCACAAGACAATCTGGATTGAGCCATGCATATAACGTTGTGTAATACGGCAAATTTGATACAAAGCATCCGAAAACTTCCTGATCTGTAATCTGACCGCTGTTATATTCCTGCATATTCTGCCTGATATCGTCGTATAGATCGTCCAGCAGAATATCAATGCTGTCATCGCATGAACGATCCTTATCACTGCCTGTTAAGTCATAGTCCTCAAACAAATCTTCAAGATCATCCTGAAGCCTATTGAGTTCTAACTCCATCGGACAAAACCTTGAAACCAACTGACGAATCCCAAGCGCGTAGTTTTCCGTGTGTCCGCAAATGAAACGATTGAACATCTCCACGACATCCGAACCGCCGGATTTTAAGTAGTTGTTCCAGACATATTTATTAAGCATCGCTATCACCTCTTATGGATACCCATCCGGTTTTTGAAAAAAGACCAAAAAAGCGAAGAGACACAGAGTCAGCTCTTTCTGACTCATAACACTGTGCGTCATTGAGGACGGTTCTTTGTTACAGTATCTCACATTCATGGTTGCGCGTCAACGAAAACTGTCCTTAGCGACTCTGAGAATCATCTCAAAAGCACGACTTGACGACGCCGTTGTTCCCGCGGGCGAGCTGTTCCCGGAGCATAGCGCTGTATTCCAGACGGATGGCGTCAAACTCGTCGCCGGTGAGCGGAATGGCGATATCATCCTCGATCTCGGCTTTCAGATTGAGGAAGGAGAGCTGGAAGTCCACCGAGCTGTCGAAGAAGTTGAGAAAGCCAGACCAGCCGTTGAAGATGATAGTCTTGTCCTCGGCCTGACTGAGCTGATAGTTGATGTCCTGAAACTGGACGGTTTTGGTGTAGTGCTTATCTGTGATCCGGCAGATGCCGTCCGGCCACATGCGCTGAAAGGGGATGCTGTCCTGCGCGGACTTCTCCTTGCGATCCGTTCGGTTTGCTCTGGCGATGGCCGCTCGGATCGCCTTTCTGTCCTTGCTGGTCAGCGTGCTTTTGGACAATGGCAGATACCTCCTTATCCAGATGTTGCTGCCGTTCGAGCACGGCGTAGAAGTTGTTGGTTTTGTATGGCCGCTGCTTGGGGCGCAGGAACAGCACGTTCACGATGTTCCGCAGCAGCTTTTCCAGCGGCTGACCGTTTTTCTCGTACATGGCCAGCAGAAAGGCCGGAACCATGACGAGCATCATCACCAGGGCGGCGGCGCTGACGCCGAGCCTGTCTCTGAGCAAAAAGAAAAGCGGCACGCCGACAAGCGCACCGCCGGAGAAACAGACGAGCTGCCTCTGGGTGAGATTGAAAAGAACTTTTGTTTTGATCTTTGAGAGATCCTTGGGGACCGGTACATAGGCCATAATGAGTCCTCCTTAATGTGCGTTGAATACAGAACGTGCTAAGCTGCTGGTCTTGAACAGCGAGAAGCAGAGCAGCACCGTGTAGCCCATGCACGTCCACATGGCCGCGCTGAGGTCGTCGGAGATCGAAATGCTCTGCACCAGCACCGCGTAGATCGCCACGCAGACGATGATGAGAAACGCCTGAAAGCCGAGCGCAAACAGGGAGCGGAGATAGTTCTGCCCCATGCCGCCCGCCTCCTTGCTCATCATGGTCGCCATCGGGATCGGGGCGACGGAGGTGACAAGGTAGATCTCGATCATGCGCCCGTAGGTGACGAGGAACACGCAGATCGTGATCGCGTGCATCGTGATCCCCACAAACAGGCTTTGGAACCAGAGGCCAAAGAGCTCTCCGACCTCCATGTTTTCAAGCCGCGCTTCCAGACCGTTCATGACGGGGGAAATGTCCAGATCGGTATCACCGACAATGACGCCGGCAGAGCGGCTGACGACGTTCTGCGCCACGTCAAAGACGCCCATGACGATGTTCCAGGTGTTGGTGACGATCAGCACCGCGGCGGCGGATTTGAACGCCCATTTGAAGAACATCCAGGTGTCGAGATCGTGGAGGTTGTTCTTTTCCGTGATGAGCTGGATCAGCTCCAGCGTCATCACGAAGGCCAGGATCAGACCGGCGATGGGGACGATGACCGTCTCCGAAAGATTCTGGATCATGGCAAAGACGCCGCCATTCCACGCCTGCGGGGTCGTCCCCACATTGCCCGCGATCTCCCCGATCTTCTGATTGGTGCTGTCGAACATCCCGGACAGGTTGCTCGTGATGCCGTCGATCAGGATTTCCTTCAGCCAGTCCGCGATTTTGGCCCACAGTTGATTCAATGTGGGGCCTCCTTTCCGCCCTCCCGCGAGACGCGGGAGGGCATGGATGGTTTATTGCTGCATCAGCCGAAAAGATTGGCAAGCAGCGGGACGAGGGTGGTGCCGATCAGGGCGACGCCGCCACCGGCGACAAGCTGCTTCATACCCTGGGACTTTGCTTATGTGTGATAAAGAAGTAATAGAAGTGCAAAAAATTTTGCCGTTCCTATCCGGCACTTGGCCATTGTGTCGGATAGGTCGGGCGTTAGGCTTCGGGCAAGTCAATCTTGCCGACAAAGCTGTAATAAATCTCAATGTCCTGCCTGCGGATGCCGTTCTCGTCATAGCTGCACTCATGCACGACGATTTTCTCAATCATCTCCCGCAAGAGGGTGGGGGTCAATTCCTCAAAGGCAAGGTGCTTTCGGACGATACCCATAAACTTTTCCGCATTGACGGTGGCGGCCTGCGACTTGGAAAGTTCCTCCTGCAAAGCGGCGGCGCGGTCTTTCAGTTCCCGCTGTTCCTGCTCATAGTCTGCCGACAGTTCCATGAAACGCTCGTCGCTGATTTTGCCGTTCACATTGTCCTCATACAGCCGCTTGATAATGCGGCTCACTTCGGCAATGCGCTCCTGCGCCTGTTCAAGCTGCTTGGTGGCTGCGGCGGTCTTTCTCTTGCCGCCGATCTCGTTCTGCTGGATCAGCAGCTTCACAAAACGGCTCTCGTGCTTGGCAGCATACTCCGTCACTTGCCGGAGATTGGAGAGGACACCGGCGGTCAACAGGTCGGTGCGGATAAAGTGCGCCGTACAGTCGCGGGTGCGCTTCTTGTAGCTGCCGCAGATGTAACAGTCCTGCTTGCGGTTCTTGTTCTGATACCGCTGCTGGTACATCACATGGCCGCAGTCGGCGCAGAACAGCATACCAGAGAACAGCCCCACTTCGTCATAGCGGTTCGGGCGTTTGCGCTGCTTGCGTAACTCCTGCACACGCTCCCATGTTTCCGTGTCAATAATCGGCTCATGGTGGTTCTCAAAAATGGCCTGCTTCTCAATGGGATTTTCTACGCTGTGCTTGGTCTTGTAAGAGGGCTTTTCCGTCTTGAAGTTTACCAGACAGCCGGTGTACTCCCGGTTTTCGAGGATATGAACGACGGTGTTCGTCGCCCATTTACACTCATAGCCGGGGTGGTAGCGGCGTGTGCTGCCTGTCCTGCGGTATTCCAGCGTCCCCGGCGTGGGGATTTGCTGTTCCGTCAGCATACGGGCAATCTTGGTCGGGCCGTTCCCCGCAAGGCAAAGCTGGTAAATCTGCTGGACAACCGGCGCGGTTTCCTCGTCAACGATATAGTTCTCGTCCTCGTCCATGAGGTAGCCATACACCGGCTTGCTGGTAACGGGCTTGCCGCTCATGCCTTTTGCTCTTTTAACTGCCTTGATTTTCTTGCTCGTATCTCTCACCAGCCATTCGTTGAACAGATTTCGCAGAGGGGTAAAATCGTTGTCCATGCCGCCGTTTGCGCTGTCCACATTGTCGTTGACAGCGATAAAACGCACACCCTTTTGAGGGAACAGCATTTCCGTGTAAAACCCTACCTGCAAGTAGTTTCGCCCTAACCGGCTCATGTCCTTGACGATGACCGTACCCACTTTCCCGGCTTCAATGTCCGCAAGCATGGCTTGAAATCCGGGCCGCTGGAAGTTCGCGCCGGAAAAACCGTCGTCGGTGTACCAGCGCAGATTGGTAAAGCCGTTCTGTTTTGCGTAGGTTTCGAGTATCCTTTTTTGGTTCGATATGGAATTACTCTCGCCTTGCAATTCATCCTCGTGGGACAATCTCGGATAAAGGGCGGTAATGAGGTTTTGGGTGGCTTGTCTTAACATAAAATCCTCCGTTTCCGACAGCCAGCCCCACTATTCCGTGGTTTCATTGTACCACGGAACGGCGGGGGCTGTACAGCGGCAAAAGCGTTAAATTTGCTTCTTTACAGCTTTTCAATTTTCCGATTTTTATGGTATGGGTTGTCGTCCCATATTTGCAGTAGAAAAGTTCATAACTCCGTGGTATACTCTGATTTAACAAAAAAATCAGAAGTTAAAGGAGAAAACATGAAGTATACAATAGATGAATTAACCGCGGCCAAAAGGCAAATTGATTCAACTCTGCACAAGCTAAGAGAAACAGTAAAAACATTTGAATCAAAGGATAATTCCGAGCGTTATAAATCACAAATCACATTGGCAAAGAGAAGAATAAAAGCCTTTGAAATTGCAAATTATTTTATAGAGAATGAGATTAAGAATTGCTAAAGCACTTCCGATTTTCGTTCCAGCGGTCATGCTCCCTGGCATGGCCGCTTTTCCATGCCCCGGTTCACGCCGGATAAGTCGGCTCCTGTGTAGCAGCGGCTTCCGCTTCCAGTACCCGCGCCATTTTGTCGGCGGCTGTGGTTGTGGTGTCTTTCTTGAAATAGCCGGACACGACAAGGACGGAATTGCCCATGCGGATTTCCGTCACACAGTCAGGGCGGCGGGTGGTGCGGGTGTCGTGCTGCTTGTTATCTGCCATAGGCAATACTCCTTTCAGTCGGTAATCAGTTTCTTCATGCTCTCCATTTTCCGCTTGGCGGTTTCCTGCCGGAAGTTGTCGCCGGTAAAGCGTACCGGGACGCACATGGAAAGCAGGCGGTCATAAATCCGGGAATGGGCGGTGTCCTCCGGGTTGTGCAGGTCGTCCAGCGTAAGGTTGGTCGTGACGATCAGCGGCTTGCCGCTGCGGTAACGGCTGTCAATCACATTGAACACCTGTTCCAGCCCGTATTCCGTCCCGCGTTCCATGCCGAAGTCGTCAAGGATCAGCAGCGGATAACGACAAAGGCGGGAAATGTACTCGTTGCGCCCCTCAAAGCTGGCGGCAAGGTCATTGAGGATAAGAGCAAAGTTCGTCATGCGGACGGGGATTTCTTTCTCCATGAGGGCGTTTGCGATACAGCCTGCAAGGTAGCTTTTGCCGGTGCCTACGCCGCCCCAGAACAGGCAGCCGATATTGTCTGTCCGCATATCTTCCCAATGCTCCACATACCGGCGGGCAAGCCCGGTCTGCGGGTTCCTGCCGTTGTCGTTCTCGAAAGTCCAGTCCCGCATGGTGGGGTCGGTAAAGCCCCGGCGTTTCAGTTCTTCCACGGTGTCAAGGTGTCTGCGCCGCTTTTCGGCGGCTTCCCGTTCCTCGCGGGCGGTTCTCTGGCAGTCGCACTCTGCCGGGTGGCGGTCGCGCCCGAAGATAGCGGCCTTATCCGGCGCAAAATAGGCTTCTTTCGGCTTGCGGCACTTGCCGCAGTACAGTAAACCGTCCTCGCCGGTGTAGTCCTCCGGCTCCGGGATGGTGGTCGTCATATTCTCCAAAACCGCGTTGATTTCATTCTTCATAAACTCTCGCCCTCCTTGCATGAGTAGTCTGGTATGCCCTTTTTAGGGGCTTCCTTTTTGTCGTTCCCCGCCCATATCCGCAGGGCGGCGGCATAGTTCTGGTAGCTTTTCCCGTTGGCGGCAAGGTAGCGGCTCATTTCCTCGATGAACCGTTCCAGCCTGTCAGGGTACTCTGCCTGCAACTCGTCGTATTCGGTCTGTGACAGAAAAATATTTCCATATCGGCCATAGGGCGCGGACGGCCCCCCACTCACTCCCTTTGTTTGGCTCTCTGTAAGGTTGTTTATAGTAGTTTGGTTAGGGGACGGTTTTCCGACCATCATAAGGTCGGTTTTCTGACCATCAGTAGGACGGTTTTCCGGCTCTATGAGGGGCGGACTTCCGGCCATCAGTTGGTCTGAAAACTGTACCTGTGGCACTGGCGGTACTTTGACATAAAGCCGGTTCGGTGCGGAGAAGCCGCCCCGTTCCCGTTCCAACAGCCCCGCCGTGTCCAGTTCATTAAGCGCCCCCTTGATGGTGGTGCTGCCTTTATCCAGTATTTCTGCTATCTCCGCGATGGGATAGATAATATAAATCCTGCCCTCGTCGTCCAGCCACTTGTTTTTCTGGGAGAGGGTGGAACGGTCTAACAGC
>LXOW01090996.1_pt1 | contig 24839 bp, 18 predicted proteins | sample 1368591 | NCBI WGS metagenome assembly LXOW01 (sample SAMN04884650, study PRJNA319009) | bovine gut metagenome | isolation source: Cow rumen | host: Bos taurus | place: Italy: Legnaro (PD) | collected 2014-07-09
CTCCAGATGCGCCAACGGCGTAAGTTTCCCGGTTCTGCCCAGTTCCCAGGTAACATCCAGCAGTTTTGTAACGGCTTCTTCCGCCTCAAACTTGTAGGCCACCGCCCACCGCGGGAATTTTTCCGTAAAGCCCATCTGCTCCCGCAGCGCGCTGTCCCCGACCTTGATCACCACGCCGTCGATCAGCCAGTCCAGGGACCCGCGTTTTTCCTCGATCTGGCGGATGCATTCTTCCAGTTCTTCCCGTCCCGTTCCGCTGCCGAGGTACGGACTGACCTGGAATCCGTTTTCCCGCAGGAAATTCAGCATTTCCGGCTGTGTTTTGTACGGGGGATTGTCAATGGTGCCGATCTGGTAGAAAAACGCGTCCAGGTGGCGGCTGGCCGTCACTGCGGGATCCAGGTTCCGCAGCGCGCCCGCTGCAGCATTCCGCGCGTTTTTCAGTGGCGCTTCCGGATGCTCCCGATTGTATTTCTCCAGCGTGCTCAGCCGCATGATGCATTCGCCCTGAACCTCCAGCAGGCCCTGGTAAGGGATCTTCCGCGGAACCGTGTGGATGGTCATGGCCTGCGGCAGAATCGCCTCCCCTTTCACGCCGTCGCCCCGGGTGGCTGCCTGGATCAGTTCGCCGTGATCGTAGGTAAGATTCAGCGTCAGGCCGTCAAATTTGTATTCCACGTAATACTGCAGGTTGTTCCTTCCGGCCAGTTTTTCCGTCCGGAGGATCCATGCGTCCAGTTCTTCCAGGCTCTGCACTTTGTCCATGCTCCACAGCCGGTTCAGGTGCACATGTTCTTCGAAGCCTTTCAGGGTTGTGCCGCCGACTTTCTTTGTGGGGCTGTCCGGCAGGCTTTCTCCCGTATCGCTTTCCAGCCGCCGCAGTTCGTCATACAGCTTGTCCCACTGCATGTCGGACATGTACGGGTCATCCAGCACATAATAGGCATAGGAGGCTTTGCTGATTTCCGCGATCAGCTCTTCCATCCTTTGCTTCTGCTCAGCGTTCATTCCTCTTCCTCCAGGCGGATAATCGGGGCAATGGACAGCGCCAGTTCCTTTTCCGCGCCATCGTCAAACTGAATCCGGACCCGCGCGTCCTTTCCGTTTCCCCATACTTCCCCGACCGTTCCCTTGCCGAATTTCGGATGACGTACGCGGTCACCCGCTGCGAACAGGGATTTCAGCGAGGAATCTTCCATATTCCGGGCTGCGCTCTGTACCGTCGTTCCGAACCCCTTCTGAACACCGGGAATATGATTCAGGTCCATTCCCTTGAAAGTCAGCTTCGGTTTTCCGGGAATCGGCACGGATTTCGGCGCCGCCGGGATTTTCACCGGTGTCCTTCCGTACCCCGTTCCGGAGCCGCCGGCAAAACCGGTTTCGTTCCGGCTTCCGCCTCCGAACCGGTCCGGTCCGGCCTGGCTGAAAGTAATATCCATCAGTTTCGCCGGTATTTCCTTCATGAAGCGGCTCGGCGGATTGTGGCTGTACTGGTTGTAAAGCATCCGTTCTGTCGCGTAGGACAGGAAAAGCCGCTTCCTCGCCCGGGTAATTCCCACATACATCAGCCGGCGTTCCTCTTCCAGCCGGTCTTCTTCCGCCATGCTGCGCATGCTCGGGAAGATGTTTTCCTCCATTCCGGGAATGAAAACATTGTCAAATTCAAGGCCCTTCGCGCTGTGAAGCGTCATCATGGTCACATAGCCTTTGCTGTCCGTTTCCCGGTCCAGGTCCGTCACCAGCGACACGTTTTCCAGGTAACCTTCCAGCGTGGCGTTTTCTTCGCTTTCCGCGTATTCGCGAAGGGAGTTCCGGAACTCATCAATATTGCCGATCCGGTCCCGCGCCTCATCCGTATCTTCCTTCCGGTACTGTTCCTCCAGTCCGGTCTTTTCAATCAGCGTATCAACGAATTCTGTCAGTTCCATGCATTCCTTCATGGCGCCAAGCAGCGTCATCATCCCGAAGAAGGCGGATACGCTGGCCCGCGCCCGGGATCCCAGGGATTCCGGCGGATCGTTCAGCACGCCGTATACCGGCACGCCCCGTTCCGCAGCCGCCTCCGTCAGCGCCTGCACCGTCGTGTCGCCGATCGCGCGCTTTGGAACGTTGATAATCCGAGCAAGGGAGATGCTGTCCGCAGGATTTACAATCACGCGGAGATACGCAAGAATATCCTTGATTTCCTTGCGTTCATAGAACTTCTGTCCTCCGAAAACCTTATATGGAATGCCGCTCCGCATCAGCATTTCTTCCGGCAGGCGGCTCTGCGCGTTGGTGCGGTAGAGAATCGCAGTGTCGCCGTAGTTCACGCCGGCGTTTTTCAGTTTTCGAATCTGCCCGGCAATCCACATGCTTTCATCATGTTCGTCCGCCGCACGGTAAACGGTGATTTTGTCTCCCTGTCCGTGCTCTGTCCAGAGTTTCTTGTCCTTCCGGCCATAGTTGTTGGCGATCACCTGGTTGGCCGCGTCCAGGATGTTGGAGGTGGAGCGGTAGTTCTGCTCCAGCTTGATCACCACGGCATCCGGATAGTCTTTTTCAAAGTCCAGGATGTTCCGGATATCCGCGCCGCGCCATCCGTAGATGCTCTGGTCATCGTCGCCGACAACGCACAGGTTCCGGCTTTCTGCCGTCAGCAGGCGGATCAGCTCGTACTGGGCCTTGTTGGTATCCTGGTATTCGTCCACCAGCACGTACCGGAACCGGTCCTTGTACTGCTGCAGTACGGGCGGATGGTCGGCAAACAGCTCCAGTGTCTTCAGCAGCAGATCATCAAAATCCAGTGCGTTCATGGTTCTCATCTTTTTTTCGTATTCAACCATGACATCGTGAATCGTACTGCTCCGCCGGTCCCGCGGGGACTGATGAAACCATTCGTCCGGCGTAAGGAGCCGGTTCTTCGCATCGCCGATCTTGGATTTTGTTTCCCGCACCGGGATAAACGCATCGTCCAGGTTCAGCTGTTTGTAGATTTCCTTCAGTGCCCGGGTCTGGTCGTCGTCATCATAGATCACGAAGGAACGGCTGTATCCGAGCTTTTCGATATCCCGGCGGAGAATCCTCGCGCAGGTGGAGTGGAATGTGCTGATCCACGCGTTTCCCGCAGCTTCCTCTCCAATGAGTTCCTCCACACGGGTTTTCATTTCTTTTGCTGCTTTGTTCGTAAAAGTCAGTGCCAGGATGCTCCATGCGGGAACCCCGTGATCGATCAGGTTCGCGACCCGGTACGTCAGCGCACGGGTCTTCCCGCTTCCGGCTCCCGCCAGGATCAGCACCGGCCCTTCCAGCGTTTCAGCGGCCAGCCGCTGTTCCCTGTTCAGCTTGCTCAAGTCCATGCGCGGCCTTTACTCCTTCTCCATCTTTTCGAGAATCCGGTTGTATCCGTCCGCGCCATAGGTCAGCGCGCGGTTCACCCGGGATATTGTTGCGCTGGAAGCGCCTGTCTCCTCGGCAATCTTCTGATACGTCTCCTTTTTCCGCAGCAGCTCCGCAACTTCCAGCCGCTGGCTGATGCTCTTGATTTCGGGAATCGTGCAGAGATCCTCAAAAAACCGGTATGCATCTTCCTCATCCCGGAGCAGGATCACTGCTTTCATCAATAAATCCGTCTGGTGATTCCTGATTTTTGGCTCAAACATCTCTGTATCCTCCATCGCAGGCCATTAAAATCCATTAAAATATTTTATCACAATAAAGTGTAAAAGACAAATCGGAATTCATCTGCAAAACGGCTCTTCCGGGAGTCTCTGAAGGCTGAAAATGCTTGACTTTTCGGGGGTTATTGACTAAACTTGGAAAATAAGTTCAGGAGGTGCTGCTGCATGGTCAGGATGGAAGAAATTTTCGGTATCAATGTTTTTAACGATTCTGTTATGCGCCAGCGTCTTCCGAAAGAAACCTACAAGGCGCTGCATAAAACCATTGACGACGGCCGTCGCCTCGATCCGGAGGTAGCCAGTGTCGTTGCCAATGCTATGAAGGACTGGGCGCTTGAGCACGGAGCCACGCATTATACTCACTGGTTCCAGCCGCTCAATTCCGTCACGGCCGAAAAGCATGACGCTTTCATTTCTCCGCTTCCCGGCGGCGCAGTGATCCAGGAGTTCTCCGGCAAGGAGCTTGTCCGCGGCGAGGCGGATGCTTCCTCCCTGCCCAGCGGCGGCCTGCGCTCCACCTTTGAGGCCCGTGGCTATACCGCCTGGGATCCGACTTCCTATGCTTTTATCAAGGATCATATCCTCTGTATCCCGACGGCATACTGTTCCTACGGCGGCGAAGCGCTGGACAAGAAAACGCCGCTCCTCCGCTCCATGGAAGCCCTGAACAAACAGGCCGTCCGTATCCTGCACCTCTTCGGCCGGATGGACGCCACCCGCGTCACGCCCACCGTCGGGCCCGAGCAGGAATATTTCCTTGTGGACAAGGATCTGTTTGACCGCCGGAGCGATCTGATTTTCTCCGGCCGCACACTGTACGGTTCCCGCGCTCCCAAGGGACAGGAACTGGGGGATCACTTCTTCGGCACTATCCAGACCCGGGTTCAGGCCTTCATGGCTGACCTTAATGAGGAGCTCTGGAAGCTGGGGGTCCTTGCGAAGACGGAGCATAACGAAACTGCGCCCGCGCAGCATGAAATGGCACCGATTTACGCCATTGCGAATGTCGCCTGCGATCATAACCAGATTACGATGGAAATGATGAAAAAGGTTGCATTGCGGCATAACCTGGTCTGCCTGCTGGCTGAAAAGCCTTTTGAGGGTGTGAACGGCAGCGGCAAGCATAACAACTGGTCCATGTTTACCAATACCGGCTACAACCTTCTGGAGCCCGGCGACAGCCCGCATGAAAGCGCCCAGTTCCTGCTGTTCCTGACCTCCGTGATCAAGGCCGTGGACGATTATCAGGATCTTCTCCGCGCTTCCGTCGCGTCCGCCGGCAATGACCACCGCCTCGGCGGCTGCGAAGCGCCGCCCGCGATCATCAGCATTTTCCTCGGCGACGAACTGACCGAGATTCTGGACGCACTGGAAGCCGGTGCGGATTACAGCGGCCGTGAAAAAACTGAGCTCACCGTCGGGGTCCATGCCCTGCCGAAATTCCCCCGTGATACCACAGACCGAAACCGGACTTCACCTTTCGCCTTTACAGGCAACAAGTTCGAATTCCGTTCCCTGGGTTCCTCCGCCTCCATTGCCGATTCGAACGTCGTCCTGAATACAATTGTCGCCGAATCCCTGCGCCAGTTTGCGGATGAGCTGGAGAAGGCGGATGATTTCCGCAGCGCTCTGCATGAACTGATTGTCCGCACCATTCGGGAGCATAAACGGATCATTTTCAACGGCAACAATTATTCAAAGGACTGGGTGGATGAAGCTGCCCGCCGCGGGCTGCTTTCCCTGCCCTCCACCGTGGAGGCGCTTCCCTGCTACACAGCGGAGAAGAATGTGCGCCTTTTTGAAACCCATAAGGTCCTCTCCGCTTCCGAGCTCCGCTCCCGCAGGGAGATTGGCCTGGATTCCTATGCGAAAATGATCAAGATTGAGGCGGAAACCATGCTGATGATGGGCCGCCGTCAGATCCTGCCGGCTGTCATGAAGTATGCGGGCAGCCTGGCTTCTTCCCTCAACAGCCTGAAGGAAGCCGGCGCTTCCGTAATGAACGGCCCGTCCCTCCTCTCCGGCCTTTGCGAAGGCATCGACCAGCTGAAGGACAATATGGATGCTCTGGCTGAAATTCTGAACAACAAGCCGGAACCAGAGTCGCCTGACCTTTCCGCCCGCTATATGCACGATCAGGTTCTCCCGGCCATGGTTTCCCTGCGCTACTGTGCAGATCAGCTGGAGCGCATTACAGACCGCTCCTGCTGGCCGTTCCCCACCTATGACGAATTGCTTTTCAGCGTACAGTAAACTCCCGGCACAATCAAAAAACCGGCGGATTTTTCCGCCGGTTTCTTTTGTATGAATGGATTATCCCTTGTAGCCGATCTCGTCCGCCAGTTTCTTTTCGATCACGACGGTGGCGTCCCGGTGCATCCGCATGAAGGTGCAGGGGCACTTCGGATCGATCTTGTCTTCGATCAGCAGCTTGGTGGCAGCTTCCTGCTTGTTGCCGCTGATGATCATCAGCAGGCGCTTCGCCCGCATGATGTTGCCCATGCCCATGGTCACCGCATGGGTGGGAACGTCTTCCTTGCTGGCAAAGAAGCGCTTGTTGGCTTCGATGGTGGAATCGTCCAGCGTTTCCTCATGCGCGCCGTCATACAGGGTTTCGCCGGGCTCGTTGAATCCCAGGTGGCCGTCCGGGCCGACGCCCAGCACCTGGATCTCGATATCGGTCTTGTCCAGGATCTCGTTGAACTCCTTCAGGTTCGCCGCCACATCGCCGGTTCCCTTGGCCACATAGGTGTTGTTCTTGTCGATGTTGATGTGGTCGAACAGGTTCGTGTTCATGAAGTAGCGGTAGCTCTGGTCATGTGTGCCTTCCAGGCCTACATATTCATCCAGGTTCACGCTGTGGATCTTGCTGAAATCAAGTCCCTCGTCCTTGCAGCGGCGGGCCAGTTCCTTGTACATGCCCACAGGGCTGCTGCCGGTGGCCAGGCCCAGCGTGCAGGTCGGATTCTCCCGCACGATCTTTTCGATGATGTCCGCTGCCTTCCTGGCGCCGTCTTCATAGTTCTCCGCGATGATAACCTTCATGTTCATTTACCCCCCTTGGTATTTTTGAACTTTTTTATTCGTGTTTTTTGGCAATCGTTCCGTTGTTCTTCCATATGCTCTTCTCCGGTACGGTTCCACGTACGCAGGAGGTGGGATAAACATTGGAATCCCTGCCGATAACGGTACCCGGATTCAGCACGCTGTTGCAGCCGACCTCAACCCGGTCGCCGAGCATGGCGCCGATTTTCTTCAGGCCGGTTTCAATCTTCTCTTCGCCGCATTTGACGACCACCAGCAGCTTGTCGCTCTTGACGTTGGAGGTGATGGATCCGGCGCCCATATGGCTCTTGTATCCCAGGATGCTGTCACCGACATAATTGTAATGGGGCACCTGTACATTGTCAAACAGGATAACGTTCTTCAGTTCCGTGCTGTTGCCGACGACACAGTTGTCCCCGACCAGCGCGCTGCCGCGCACAAATGCGCCGGGACGCACTTCGGTCTTGTGGCCGATAATGCACGGAGCGCCGATATAGTTATTGGGATAAATCACCGCGTCCTTCGCGATCCAGACATTCTCGCTGACCTCGTCAAATTCATCCTTGGGCAGCTGCGGGCCGATCTCCAGGATGAACTCCTTGATTTTCGCCAGCGCTTCCCATGGATAAACCGTATTCTCCAGCAGGGATGCTGCCCGGGTATGGGTCAGGTCGTACAGGTCTTTTGTCTTCAGCATTACTTTTTCACCTCGATCAGATGGCCGCTGTCCTTCATGGATTCAATGATCGCGTCCACGTATTTCTCGCATTCCTCAACAGTGCCGGCTTCCGCCATAACACGGAGTACCGGTTCGGTGCCGCTCTTGCGCAACAACACGCGTCCGCTTTCTCCCAGCGCTTCCGTGCATGCATTCACAGCATCCATAACCTTCTGGTCCGCCAGCGTGCCATCCTTGTCGTCCACCTTCACATTTTTCAGCACCTGCGGATACATCTTGCATCCATCCGCCAGAACGGACAGCGGCAGCTGTGTATCCATCATAACGCCCATCACCATGATGGCGGTAATGATACCGTCACCGGTCCGGGCATGCTTCCGGAAAATGATATGGCCGCTCTGCTCGCCGCCGATCAGGTGATCATACGCTTTCATGTTTTCGTATACATACCGGTCGCCGACAGCGGTCTTTTCATAGTTGATTCCGGCAGCATCCAGCGCCTTGTACAGGCCGAAGTTGCTCATGATGGTGGTCACGACGGTGTTGCTGGGCAGCTGGCCCTTGCTCTTCAGGTACTTGGCGCAGATGTACATGATCTTGTCGCCGTTGACTTCGTTGCCGTTTTCATCCACAGCCAGGCAGCGGTCCGCGTCTCCGTCAAAGGCAAAGCCGACATCCAGCTTGTTTTCCTTCACGAAGCTCTTCAGGCTTTCCAGGTGGGTGCTGCCGCAGTCCTTGTTGATGTTGAGTCCGTCGGGCTTGTCATGGATGACATAGGTCTTCGCACCCAGAGCATTGAATACCGCAGGTCCGATCATCCAGCTGGATCCGTTGGAGCAGTCCAGCGCAACCTTGTGATCGTCAAAGGGCCGGATGGCCAGGTTGGTCAGGTAGCCGATGTAGCGGTTCCGTCCGGTATAGAAGTCCACCGTGCAGCCGATCTTGTCCGCCACAGCAAAGGGAATCTCTTCCGTTTCGCCGTCGATGTACTTCTCCACCTCGTTCTGGAGGTCGTCATCCATCTTTTCGCCGTTGCCGTTCATCAGCTTGATACCGTTGTCATAGAAAGGGTTATGGCTGGCGGAAATCATCACGCCGCAGTCAAACCCCTCGGTCCGGGTGATGTAGCTGACACAAGGGGTTGTCGTCACGTGCAGCAGGTACACGTCAGCACCGGAAGACGTAATCCCGGCAGCCAGGGCGTTCTCATACATATAGGAAGAACGGCGCGTATCCTTTCCGATGACGATTTTTGCTTTGTCGTCCAGATGCTTTTTCGCGAAATACCAGCCAAGGAAACGTCCGGTTTTGAATGCATGTTCAGCGGTCAGGTTTTCTCCGGCTTTTCCGCGGAAACCGTCCGTTCCGAAATATTTGCCCATAAAACACCTCCGAAATTTGATCGTTTTTCTGCAGGCTCCCCCATTGGACCGTCGCGCGCAGATCAGATGTATTATAACGTCTTATTTTTTCTTTGTCAACAGCAGAAAAAAAGCTGCCTGCCAGGCAGCCCGAATCATTATCTGATAAGGTTTTATTCCGTTTTTTCTTCATTGCCTTCCGGCAGGCATTCCTGTTTCCCTTCCGGATTTTCAGGCATTCCCGCCAGCAGGCGCCGCTTCTTTTCCCGATTTACGAGAATCCGCTCCAGGATAACCATCCCGACGCCGACAATCAGGAACAGGTAGAAGGTGAAGAACCGCCAGGTCAGCAGCGCCATACCGATGATGCCGCTGTGGAAGATTCCCCTGAAATAGACCAGGAAGCCGCCTTCCTGCGCGCCGCTGGCACCCGGCAGGGGCGTATAGCTTGCGCTCAGGTAAAGCAGGCAGCTCAGTGTCAGCACCTGGTACCAGGGGGTGCCCTTCTGGCCGAACGCGTAATATGTAAATACAACCGTGGCAAAAAGCCCCAGCAGGCTGATAAAGCTGCACGTAAACTGGATCATGATCTGGCCTGGCCGCTTCAGCAGGTCCCGCATTGCCTTGTTGTAGGTGTCCAGAACCTCCGTGATCTTTTCAATCATGGCTTCCTTATTCTTAAGCAGGTGCATTTTATGCAGGAGGCAGGCCAGCCAGATGAAGAACCGCTGCACCCACATGCGCTTCCATGTCGCGAGGATCACCAGCGGCACCGCTGAAAAATTGATCAGCCACCCGATCCGGACGAGCCATATGGCGCCCTGCAGCTGTTCATACACGAAAGTCCGGTTGCACAGGAAAAGCACCAGGCCCATCGCAGAGACCATGAACTGGTTGGTGAAAAAGCGGATGGTAACGGCCATCGTCCCGTACCCTACCGGAATCCCTGCCTTCCGAAGGGAGTTTACCTGCATCGGCTGGCCGCCGGCGGCGCTGGGTGTGATATTGCTGTAGTAGAAGCCAATCAGGGAGACGTTGATTGATCGCCCCACGCTGATATCAAATTTTTCCCGGCGAAGGTAGCACCAGTAATTCAGTCCGTCGAACACCACGCAGACAATCCAGCACCCGAAGATGCCCGCCAGCCACCAGAAATCCATCTGTTGGATGGCGTTCATCGCATCCTTCAGTTCTGTATTGCTGAACGCAATAATCACCACAGCGGTAATAGAAGCCACAATGAACAGAAAACTCAGCGTTTTTTTGAGCTTCGTTGACATGCCTTCCTCCCGCTTCCGCTGCAATGCGTAATCATTAAAACCAAACTGAATTATTTTATCTTATTTTCATATATCTGTCAAAGCCGGCAGCTCAGNNCGCACATACCGCCCGGCGTATGCAGCTGGAAATACTGCTCATCCTCCCCGTTCCCGATGAAATCAGCAACTGCGTTTTCCGTCTCTCCCGCTTCGTTCCGGAACCGGACCGTGATCGCATTCACCTGCAGCTCCGTTTTCCCGCGGATCATCAGTGTCCATTCCTTCCCTTCGCCGAAATCCATCCCTTCGTAGCACAGGGAAACGTTGTTGCCGATCTTCCTTACCGCTTTCCCGCTGATTTCAAAGGAATCGCCGTAGATGGTGTCTGCTTCCCCGGCATATAGAAAATCCGTCGCCCGGCTCTGCTTCTCAAAGCGGAATCCTTTCATATGTACTTTGTCCCGCATCCGGAAACACAGGGTATGAATCCCTTTCAGCCGGCCGGGAAGGTGATAGGTTTCTTCCTGGTATACATTCCAGATGCTGGGTTTTTCATAGTGAAGCATCGCCAGCACCTTCCCGTCCTTCCTGGGATCCCCGTCCAGCAGTTCAATGTCGTAGGGATCTCCGTTCAGGGCAAAGATCGGCAGGATCAGCGTGTCCGATCCGGCATTTCCGAAGTCCACGCGGCTGAAGCCGATCATGCTTTCACCGTCCCGCGCAAAGGCAATACCCTTTTCGTTTCCGGTGCCGATCTCTCCTTCGTACAGGTCATACAGTCCCGCACTGACAAACGTGTAGGGGTCCATGGCCGGCTGTCCGACTCCCCGCACAGAAAAGCCGATCTGGCTGATCATTTCCGGATGATCCTCCGCATTTCCGCCCAGTGCACGCAGGATTAGGTCTCCGTCTCCCAAGCCCCGTACCCGCACCAGGTCCCCCTCCGTCTCCATTTCGGCATAAGGGGATTCAATCCCGGCTTCGTTTGTAATCTGCCAGTTGATGCCGTATCCCTGCGCGTTTTCCGGCAGCTGTTTCCACCGGAAGCAGCATACAGGGTGTTCCTTTGTGATGACGGGTTCATCCACCGCCGTAATCTCAATTTTGCGCACGGGAATCCGGCCGTCGTCCTTTCCTTCCGGAATCCGCAGGACGCAGGAGGTGCCGGATATGACTGGTGCCCCGTGTACCGGAATCACTGCTTCCGCCCGCAGGCCACCTGTGCTCTCCACAGTGATCTTCGCATCCTCTTTCAGGCCGTTGGAAGCGATGATCAGCAGCAGTTTCCCGCCGAACAGTCTCCGGCTGCTCTGCTTGTACCCGTCGGCATCAGTGGAATCTCCGTTGTCCGTGCCGGCAAGGTATGCTCCTCCGGACACTTTGATGCGAACCCGGTCACGGGCGTTTTCCACGGGATTGCCGTTTCCGTCCAAAGCCTGCACCGTCACAAAGGCCAGGTCCTGTCCGTCTCCCAGCAGGAATTCGTCTTCGGAAACCAGATGCAGCTCCGCCGTATCGCCGAAGCTTTTCCTTTCCTTCTCCTCCAGCACATTGCCGTTTTCATCCAGTGCCCTCGCCTTCAGTTCACCGCTTTCATACGGTACCTTCCAGACCGGCAGGCACTTTTCAGCATCGTCCGTCTGCACTTCCTTCATCCCGAGGGATTTTCCGTTTAGCAGCAGTTCCACCCGGGAATAGTTTGTCATTACCGGAACGTCGATCATCTGTCCCGGGTTCCAGTCCCAGTATACGCCAATATGGAGCACCTTCCTGTCGCTCCAGAGGCTCTGGAACAGGTAATAGGGATCTTTCGGATAACAGGCGGTATCCGCCTGTCCGAAGTAGCAGCTGCGGGTATGGTATGGTGTCGGTTCTCCGATATAGTCGATCCCGCTCCAGATAAACTGTCCCATGCTGTATCCGCACTTCAGGTCCGCGGTAATCATTTCCCGCAGGTCTGTGGCACCCCAGCTGGTGTTGCTGTTTCCCAGCGCGCTGCACTGTAGATCCGATTCGCTCATAATGCTTTTTTCAATCGGGAAATGATATATATTTCGGCTGCTCAGTACGCTGGCGGTTTCACTTCCGTAAATCACCCAGTCCGGATGCTTCCGGTGGTGTTCCTCATAGTATTTTTCGCCGTAATTGTATCCGGCAACTTTGACCACATCGGCGCATCGCTGTCCGCCTTCCCAGGGCATATAGTTGCATCCGAAGGTTACTGCCGCGTGGCCCTCCGGGTCATGGGCCCGCACCTGCTGCTTCAGTATGGTGCAGACTTCCGTGCCCCGCAGGTCCGCGTGCATGTCATATATTTCGTTGCCGATAGACCAGAGGATCACGCTGGGATGGCACCGATCCCTCCGAATCCATAACGCCACATCTTCCGCTTCATGTTCTGGGAAAAAGCGGGCATAATCGTATTCGGTTTTCGGCCGCTCCCACATGTCGAAAGCTTCATCATCCACCAGGATCCCCATCTCGTCGCACAAGTCCAGCAGCTTTGCGGCCGGCGGATTGTGGGAAGTCCGAAGCGCGTTCACACCCATATCCTTCATCAGCTGCAGCTGGCGTTTTGCCGCTTTTGTGTGGAAAGCCGCCCCCAGTGCACCCAGGTCGTGATGCAGGCAAACGCCCTTCAGCTTGATCTTCCGGTGATTCAGGATCAGACCCCGGTCCGGATCGTATTCAACGGTCCGCAGGCCGAATCGCTGTTCTCCCGTTTCCTCTCCGAAGGTATAGCGCAGTGTATAAAGCACCGGATGTTCCGGATCCCATGCTTCCGCGCCCTTCAGTCTGAGCGCAAGGTCCACATTCCCGTCACTGCTCTCCGTACTGCCAGACGCAACCTGCTTTCCTTCCGCATCCACCACGATGCAGCAAAACGAACTACGGTCTGTTTTAGACGTTTCTGCCTGAATGCGCAGATGCCAGTCTCCGCCGTCTTCCTTTTCTGTAATGTAAAAACTGTCCGGCACAATATGCTGCGCTGGCAGTTCCACCCAGTTGACGTCACGGAAGATGCCACTTCCGGAATACCACCTGGAATTCGGGCTTTGATGCCGGATGTAGACCATCACTTCGTTCCGTCCCGGCAGCAGCTCATCGGTTAGATCCGCGTGGAAAGCGGTATATCCATAGGCGTGGCTGCATACTTTCTTGCCGTTGACCAGGATATCACAGTCCATATAGACGCCGTCAAATGAAAGCATCGCGCATTCCGGAACCGCAGGAAGGTCAATTTCACGGCGATAGCACGCATCCGCGCTTTCATACAGGTCGTTATGCTGCCAGATCAGCCAGTCATGCGGAAGATCTACCTGCATCCAACCGGTTTGTTTCCCCGCTTCTTCTGCGGTGCTTCCCCCAGGCATCTTCAGGAATTCCCATCTGTCATTCAGCAGTTTTTTCATCCTTGTTATTACTCCGATCCCATAATTGATATAGAAGTTTACATATTTTCCTGTTTCAGTTTCCGGCTCATCAGATCCTGGACGATTTCCTTCGGATCGGCACCCTTTTCAATGATTGCCTGCACCGCCTCAATCAGCGGCATCTCCATTCCGTATTTTTCGCACAGGCGGATGGCCGCCGGCAAAGCGTTTACGCCTTCCACAACCATGCCGACTTCCTTCAGCGCTTCCTCCGGCGTTTTCCCCTGGCCGATCAGCATACCGGCCCGGTTGTTCCGGCTGTGATTGCTTGTCGCGGTTACAATCAGGTCCCCGATACCCGCCAGGCCGAAAAACGTCCGTTCGTTGCAGCCCATGGCCAGGCCTAGGCGCCGGATTTCCTCCATTCCGCGGGTTATCATTGCCGCCCGAGTATTGTCGCCGTATCCCAGACCCTTTGCAATGCCCACCGCCAGCGCTTCCACGTTTTTCAGCGCCGCGCAGATCTGCACACCGCGTTTGTCGCTGTTCGTATAGGGCCGGATACAGGATCCTTCAAACAGCTTCTGCACCTTCTGCGTAATCCCCGGGTCGTCTCCTGCCGCCACGATCAGCGTCGGCATATCCCTGGCGACTTCTTCCGCGTGCGTCGGTCCGCTGACGGCCACCGTCTCCGGCTTCCATCCGCCGCGCCGCTGTACCTCGTCCTCAATAACTTCCGTCAGCGTCATCAACGTATCCTTCTCAATGCCTTTGGAAGCGTTGATCCATACAGTTTCCTTTTCTGCGCATCCGGCAAACAGCGCTGCCGTGTCCCGGACGAAAATGGAAGGAACCACCATCAGAATATAGTCCGCGCTGGCGGATGCATCCGCGGGATTTGCCGTGAAGATGATTTCTTCAGGAATATACACGCCGGGCAGGTTCGGGGCTTCCCGCGTCTCCCGGAGCTTTTCCGCTTCCTCCGGAAATTTGCTCCATACGGTCACGTTCGCCCCGTTCAGGGCCAGTACCCGTGCCAGCGCAACTCCCCAGGTTCCCGATCCGAGCACCGCGATTTTCATTGTGCTTTTTCACTCCTGTTTTCCGTGTATTCAAGATGCAGTTCATTGGAGGAAGCGTATGCCCCCTGGATATCCAGCTGGTATTTCAGGTGGACGGATCCCTTCTGTTCGCCGATATCACACCGCACACCCCTGGAATAAACCGCCATATCCATCGTTCCGAAAGGGGTCTGGTATACGCCCTCAAACCGCTGGTCCGGAACAAAAACCATCGTATTGGAGTAATCCCCTTTCCGGGTCATCGTGACGCGGTTCTTCTCCAGCATCAGCGTTACAAGGGCTGTCGCGATCTCTCCCGTTTCCTCGTCCTGCTGCGACTCGGTATATTCGAGCACTGCATCCTCATGGTCTCCCATGCGGAGTTTCCCCTGGGTCATAAACTGAATCGGATAATCAGGAGCATGATCATACCTGGCAATCGCGAGAAGATTGACAAGTACCTGTTTCTCTTCAGCCATTGTTCATAAGCCCCTTTCATCTTTTGATCAATTTTACATCTTCCTTCCGGACTTCGCAACCCGGCGCCGTCTTCCCTTCCACTCTTTCCTTGAATTTCGCCGTCGGAAGGTATATCATTTTTCCATCAAAAATACGGAGGCACTCATGCTGCTGAAAGCGTTTGCGAAAATCAATTGGTCCCTCGACATCACCGGCGTACGTCCGGATGGGTATCACCTCATGGATATGGTGATGCAGCCGGTCTCCCTTGCGGATGAGATCGAGCTGTCTCCGGCGCCCGGGCTTTCCATCGTTACCAGCGGCTTCCCCGTTTCCCGGGCAGATGCTTCCAACCTGGCCTATCGGGCCGCAAGCCTCCTTCGCGAGCACTGCCGCGTGCAGCAGGGCGTTCTGATCCGCCTGCATAAAACGATTCCAATGGGTGCCGGCCTCGGCGGCGGAAGCGCGGACGCGGCTGCCGTCCTTCACGGGCTGAACCGGATGTGGAACCTGAATCTTTCCGCGGCAGATCTGGAGTCCCTGGGGCTGTCCCTTGGGGCCGATGTGCCTTTCTGCCTGCACGGCGGCCTGGTGCGCACCCGGGGCATCGGGGAACTGCTGGAGGATCATCCCTGCGCCATCAATTACTGGCTCCTTGTTTTCCAGCCCTGCCGCGCCCTGAGCACACGGGAAATTTTTGCCGCGTATCACGCCGCTTCCCCTGTGCAGCGCCCGAATACAGGCAGCGTTCTCACTTCTCTTGAATCCGGCAGTCCGGACCTGCTTGCCACATCCATCGGCAACGTGCTCGAGCCCCTTTCTGCCGCTGCCTGTCCGGAAATCCCGGAGGCGGTGGCCGCTCTGAAATCCGCCGGTGCTTTCGCTGCGCAGATGACCGGCAGCGGCAGTGCTGTCTTTGGCGCTTTCCGTTCCCGTGTCCTTGCAGAAAAGGCGCTTGCCTCCCTGCGCCGCAGATGGCGCACGATCCACCTTTGCCATACCCAGTCGGACAGCGTCCGGATCATGGAGGAATAATCTGATGAAAAAAACCCTTGGCTGCATCCGGAAGGCGGACACCGATTTCCGTCTGATTGAAGACGGGGACAAAGTCGCCATCGGCGTCTCCGGCGGGAAAGATTCCCTCCTTCTTCTTCACGCCCTCTCCCTGTACCGGAAGTTTACCCATAAGAATTTCACCCTGCTCGCCATCACCGTGGACAACGGTCTGGGCGCTCCGGATTATTCTGAAGTTGCGGCCCTGTGCAATTCCCTGGAAATCCCCTATATCATTCAGAAAACACAGATCGGTGAAATCATTTTCGAATACCGGAAGGAAAAGAATCCCTGTGCCCTGTGCTCCAAGATGCGCCGTGCCGTTCTGGCCAACACCTGCGTTGAAAACGAATGCAACAAGCTGGCTCTTGGCCACCACCGGGATGACGCCATTGAAACGCTGATCCTTTCCCTCTTCCATGAGGGCCGGTTCCGTACTTTCCATCCCTGTTCCACCATGAGCCGTACCGGCATTACGGTGATACGGCCCCTGGTCTACCTGCCGGAGAGCCATGTGAAGCACATGCAGAAAGTCCTGTCCCTCCCGGTGGTCCGCTCCACGTGCCCGGCGGACGGACATACCGAGCGGGAAACCGCCTCCCGGCTTCTTTCCACGTTGAAAGCAACTTTCCCGGATGCTGCGGAACGGATCCTGCATGCGCTGCAGCATGAACCTTATGAGCTCTGGCAGAAAATCCCGCCGGAATCGGATAACGAACCGTAATCCGGTTCTTTTTTTCTGTAATCAGAGGAATAATCCGCTCTGTTTTTCCGGTTCTGAAGGTTTTTTCTCTTTTTTTTCCAGTGCTGATATGGTATAATAAACCGATTTTGGACTTCAAGGAGATTTTTGCTGTGGGTGGGAAGAACTCGAACTTCAACCGCAAGTCCGGCGGTACTGGTTTTCTGATTACAGCGGGGATCATTTTCCTCGCGTTGAAGGGCCTTCCGGGCCTCCTGCTGGGGGTCGTGATCGGCGCTGGCGTCGGCGCAATTGCCAGCATCGTGGGCAAAAAGTTGGACACCACGACACATAACAAGCGCGACCGTGAGCGTGAAGCGCAGGAAGAGATCCTCCGCAAGCAGGAAGAGGAACGCCGCCGCCGCGAGGAAGCGTCCAAGATTCCGCTGACCGGTAATCAGCAGGCTGACGCCGTGATCCTCAAGGGCCAGGAAATGCTCAACACCATCCGGGACGAAAATATCGTCATCACGGATGAGACACTCACCGCCCAGATGAACACCCTGTCCGACAAGTGCTACCAGATCTTCCGCACTGTGTCGGATGAACCTTCCAAGGCGCCCCATGTCCGCAAGTTTATGAATTACTACCTGCCGACGACGCTGAAGGTCCTGGCGAATTACCGCCTCATGCAGCAACGGGGCGTCTCCTATCAGGATATGTCCCAGGCGCGGGATTCCGCAGTCCGCTGTATGGACATGGTGCTCACCGCCTGCCAGAAGCAGATCGACGCCCTGCATAAGGAAAACATGCTCGATATCTCCACCGATATCGACGTGATGGAGCAGATGCTCAAGCGCGACGGGTATATTGACAACGAGATCCTCGAGTCGCAGCGTCTTGGTGCCATTCGGACCGCGGCCGAGGCCCAGATGCGTACCTCGTCCGTTCCCATGCTTGATTTTCCCGAGGAAAATGAAAGCGAAGAGCCTTCATCTTCTTCTGCCAATACTGTCCGGGAATAATTAAAAGGAGGAATCCACCATGTCCGAACCCAATCTGATGCCTCAGCTTTCCCTCGTTCCTTCCGCTCCGGAACCTGAAGCTGCCGCTCCCACGGAAAGCATCCAGCAGTCCCCTGCTGCCGCTGCCGCGCCGGAAGCCGCGCCCCGGTTGGATGAAAGCCAGCTGACCGATGCGGAAAAGAAAGCGATTGACGATTTCATCAAAAAGGTGGATGTGACCAATCCCGATCATGTGCTGCTCTTCGGCGCCGACGCCCAGAAGCGGATCGCCGATTTCTCCCAGACCGCCCTGGACGCCGTCAAGACGCAGGAAACCGGCGAAGTCGGCAACATGCTGGTGAATCTGGTGGCCGAGCTCAAAGGCTTCCAGAAGGATTCTGAGGAACCCAAGGGCCTTGCGAAGCTTTTCCAGAAGGGTGAGGACAAAATCACGCGCATGAAAGCCCGTTATAACAAGGTTTCCGCCAATGTGGACACCATTGCCGGTTCGCTTGAAAGCTATCAGACCCAGCTGCTGAAGGACGTGGCCATGTTCGACCGTCTCTACGATCAGAACAGTGATTATTTCCATCAGCTGACGCTCTATATCATTGCCGGTGACAAGAAACTGGAACAGGTCCGCAACACCGAGCTGAAAGAGCTGCAGGAAAAAGCCGCCCAGTCCGGCGACGCCATGGACGCCCAGAAGGCCAACGACCTTGCCGCCCAGTGCGACCGTTTTGAGAAGAAGCTCTATGATCTGAAGCTGACCCGTCAGGTCTCCATCCAGATGGCGCCCCAGATCCGCCTCCTCCAGAATAATGACAGCCTGCTCGTTGAGCGGATTCAGTCCACCCTGTCCAACACCCTTCCCCTCTGGAAGAGCCAGATGGTCCTTGCCCTCGGTATGCATCATTCCCAGCAGGCCCTGCAGGCCCAGACCGCGGTGACCGATATGACCAACGAGCTGCTGCGCAAGAACGCCGAAGCCCTGAAGATCGGCACCATCCAGACCGCCAAGGAAGCGGAACGCGGCATCATCGATATCGAAACCCTGGTCCAGACCAATCAGGACCTGATCGATACCATCAACGAAGTGATGGAGATCCAGTCCCAGGGCCACGCCAAGCGCCTCGAGGCGGAAAAGACCCTCTACAACATGGAAGCCGAGCTGAAGAAAAAGCTTCTTTCCACCAATCTGTAATTCTGGTTGTTGTTTCGGCCCGGCCGTTCCTGCGCCGGGCCGTTTTCAGAATCATTTTACTGAAGGACAGGGTGTTGCATGCGTATCATCGGTTTGACCGGAAGTATTGCCTGCGGTAAGACCACCGTCAGCAATTATCTGATCTCCTGCGGTTTCCCCGTGGTGGACGGAGACCGGATTTCCAGGGACCTGACTGCCACAGGCAGTCCGTCCCTGCAACAGATCCGGCAAGTCTTTGGGGACGACATTCTTTATGAGGACGGTTCCCTCAACCGTCGACGCCTCGGCCGACTGGTCTTTTCTGATCCGGCAGCCCGCCAGCAGCTGGATGACGTGATGGCGCCTTTCCTGCTCTCCGCCACGCGGCAGCAGATTGAGGCCGCCCATGCTTCCGGCGCCAGGCTCTGCTTCCTGGATATGCCGCTGCTGTTTGAAAAAGGATACGACCGCTTTTGCGACGCAGTCTGGACGGTCTGGCTACCCCTTGATCTCCAGCTTTCCCGCCTGATGGCCCGCGACGGATTCACGCAGGAAGAAGCCATGAGTCGCATCCGTTCCGTCCTTTCGTCGGATGAGAAAGCTGCCCGTTCCACCCGTGTCATTGACAATTCAGGCTCTGTTGATCAGACCTTCACAACGGTTGCCACCCTTCTTGCGGAGGAGCTGAACGCTCCTGAACCTGCCGCCCGTCCGCGGCGTGCGCGGAATTATGAATCTTCAGTTCCCACCCCGGCGCCTGCAGCGCCCGCTGCCCCCGTCCGGGTTGCGCCTCCTGCGGAGGAAACAGTAACCATGTCCCGTCCGGAATCCGCGCGTTCCCGGCAGAAGCCCCGGAAAGCCGCCTGGCGTATGCCGGTCTGGCTGAAAACCGCGCTGATCTCCGCATCCGTCCTGCTGGCCGTCGGCATCACCGCACTGATCCTGATGAATGCCTTCCTCCACACCTGTGAGGAAAAGCATATTGCCGAACAGAAAAGCATTGACCGCCAGTATCCACTACCGGTAGCTTATATTCCGCTGATTGAAAAGTATGCAGCGGAATACAATCTTTCCCCTGCTTATGTGTCTGCGATCATCCGTAATGAAAGCTCTTTCAATGCAAAGGCGGAATCCGGTGCGGGTGCCCGCGGGCTGATGCAGCTGATGCCGGATACAGCCGAATGGATCGCGCACAAGCTGCAGCTCAGCGGCTATGCCTTTGAACGCATGCTGGATCCGGAGTCGAATATCCGGTTTGGCTGCTGGTACCTGAATTATCTCAGCCGTCTCTTCCGGGGTGATCCGGTGGCGGTCACCGCCGCCTATCACGCCGGCCAGGGACAGGTAAAAGTCTGGCTTTCCGATCCGCTCCTCAGTGAAGATGGCTACACGCTGACGCAGGCTTCCCTGCCGGAAGGGCCGACAAAAAACTATGTTGGGAGGGTAACGAGAGATTATGGAATCTACCAGGAAAAATATTTCACGCCTGTTGAGCTTCCTGCTGATCCTGATCCTGCTGCTTCCGGCTCCTGATGCTTTCGCCGCAGAGCTCGGCAGCAGTATCACCATTTCCATTCAGTCCTCCAAAACGCTGATGGTCCGCCCCTTTGAGCCGGTGGAGTATGATATTCTTTCCGCGTATCATGCCGTTTATGAATCCCTTGTAACCATTGACGATGATTATCTTCCCCAGCCCTGCCTCGCAGAAAGCTGGGAGGAATCCGCTTCCGGCAAAACCTGGACCTTCTACCTGCGCCAGGATATCCGCTTTTCAGACGGGACGCCCCTGACTGCGAAGGATGTGGTGGCATCCGCTGAATATATTCTTGCCAGAGCCAACGACGAAACCATCGTTGACAAGGGGTATTACCAGAACCTGAAACGTTTCGTCGCCTCCATTACCAACAAGGATGATTATACCGTCGTTGTCAAGGCGACCAGCGACCGGCAGAATTACGGCCTGCTGTATCAGATGACTTTTCCCGTCGTTCCCGCGGCTTATGTGTCTATGGACAACCCTCCCGGCAGCGGCCCGTATGTGATTACGGAGTTCCACGCCGGCGAGCGGATGTGGCTTTCCGCCAACCCCAACTGGTGGAAGACGAAACCCCAGGTACGTGAAATCATGTTCCAGTTTGAAAACACTTCCCGTGCCGTCGTCGAAAGCTATGAATTCGCCCAGGTGGAAGCCTGCTTCACCCGTTCCGTTGCCGGCGCGCAGCATAAGACCAGCGCCAACTCCCTCACCATGTCCTACCGCACCAATCAGCTCGAATGTCTTTATATGAACAATAAGTCCTATGAGCTTACGCCGGAGGTGCGGCAGGCCATCCGCAACCTGATTGACAAGAACAAAATCATCCAGACCGCCTATCTCGGTCTAGCCGTTCCCACAAATTTCCCCTTCTATCCTGGTACCTGGATGTATAATTCCAACCTGGACGCTTCCTTTACCCAGGATGTGGAGGAGGCGAAGCGCCTCCTGGCGGAAGCCGGCTGGGAAGATATTGATGAAAACGGCATTCTGGACAAGGCGGACGCCAACGGCGACCTGAAACACCTTTCCCTTCGCTTTTATTATTATGAGGAACCGGATAACGATGTCCGGGAGGAAGCGATGAATATTATCACCGCTGCCCTGGCGGAAGTGGGGATTGAGTGCCGTGTCACAGCCATGACCATGACCGGTCTGCAGGAGAAGCTTCGCGGCGGTTCCTTCGACCTGGCGCTGGTCGCCTTCCAGATGGATGTCACCCCGGATCCCGGTTTTATGCTCATGAGCACCAATTACCGGGCGGGCAATTACTGCAAATATACCAGTTCCAAGATGGATGAACTGTTCAAGAGCCTCCGCAAGCAGACCACCCAGGAGGACTACCGCCAGAAACTGATGGATATCCAGTATCAGTTTTATGTCGACTGCCCTTTCATCTGCCTCTACTGGCGCACCGGCAACGTGATTACCCGCTATATGTATACCACCTGCCGGGATGTCCGGGAATTCGAGCTGCTGCGCGGCATTGAGTCTTTCTTTACCAACTGACATGATACAGGAGAAGTCATATGAATTGGATTGAATGCATTGTCCATACCACCACCCTCGGCTCGGACTGGGTCTCGGAGCTCCTGATGGAGCTTGGAGCCACCGGCACCATGATTGAGGATAAAGCGGATATTCCGGATCCCTCCAAGCCGCACGGTATCTGGGAAATCATCGATCCGAAGCTCCTCGATGAGATGCCGGAAGATGTCCTGGTGCATGCCTGGTTCACGCCGGATGATTCCTTCCCCGGTCTTTTCCGGCAGCTGCAGGAGCAGCTCACCGCCATGCACGCTTCCCAGCCGCTGTACGGTTCCCTTCTGGCGGATACGCGCACCGTTTCCGAGGATGCCTGGGCTGAAGTTTGGAAGCAGTATTACAAACCTTTCTACGCGGGAAAGCATCTCGTGGTCAAGCCCACCTGGGAGCCTTTTGATCCGGCTCCCGGCGACAAAATCATTGAGATCGATCCGGGAATGGCTTTCGGCAGCGGCACCCATGAAACCACCGGCATGTGCATTTCCCTCCTGGAGGAAACGATCCACGGCGGTGAAAGCATCATCGATGTGGGCACCGGCAGCGGTATCCTGGCCATTGCGGCCGCGCTGCTTGGGGCCGGCCGTGTCCTGGCCATCGATATCGATCCGGATGCTGTCCGCGTCGCCGGGGAGAATGTGGTCCACAACCAGGTGGAAAACATCGTGGAAGTCCGCGAGGGGGACCTGCTGAAGAACACGCAGGAGACCTGCGAAATCTGCGTTGCCAATATCATTTCCGATATTATTATTTCCTTCGCCGCTCCCCTCCGGAACCATATCCGTCCCGGCGGACTCTTTATCTGTTCCGGCATTGTCCGGGAGCGCACGGAGGAAGTCCGTGAAGCCCTTCTACGGGCGGATTATGAAATCCTGAAGACCGAACACCGCGGCGAATGGACCGCGTTCCTTTGCAGGAGGAACAGCTGATGCATCGTTTTTACGCCGATCCGGCTCAGTCGGACGGGCAGCTTTTTGTGCTGGACGCGGAGGACGCGCGTCATGCCGGCAAGGTCCTGCGCCTCCGGCCGGGCGACGAAGTGGAGGTTTTCTGGAACGGACAGCGTTTTCTTTCTGCCCTGGAGTCCCTTTCCGCTGACCGCGTCACGCTCCGTCCCCTCTCTCCGCTTCCCTCCACGGAGCCTTCCCTTTCCGTTACGCTCTTCCAGGGGCTTCCCAAGAGCGACAAAATGGACTGGATTGTGCAGAAATCGGTGGAGCTGGGTGTCTCCCGGATTGTTCCCGTCGTCTTCTCCCGCTGCGTCGTCCGCCTCGATGAAAAGGAGGGCACCCGCAAGCAGGAGCGGTGGCAGCGAATTGCCAGGGAGGCCGGGAAGCAGTCCGGTCGCTGCCGCATCCCGGAAGTTTGCGCTCCGGTCTCCTTGTCCGCGCTGCCCGCTTATTTCAGCGAGTGCGGCCGGGTGGCCGTTCCCTGGGAAGATTGTGCTTTAGGCGGCCCGCTGGCGTTTGCAAAGGAAAATCCCTCCCTGTCTTCCCTCGGAATCGTCATCGGGCCGGAAGGCGGCATTTCCCCAGAGGAGATCAGCCTTCTTGAGGGGATGGACTGTGTGTGTATCACCCTCGGCAGGCGGATCCTGCGCACGGAAACAGCCGGTCTTGCCGCCCTCAGCGTCTTCTTCGGACTATATGGGGAAATGGAGTAATTGATCATGCCCACCGTTGCCTATCATACGCTTGGATGCAAGGTCAATCAGTATGATACCCAGGCCATGGAGGAACTGCTCTCCGCCGCCGGTTTTGAGACCGTTCCTTTTCCCTCCGCCGCGGATGTCTATCTGATCAATACCTGCACCGTCACCGGTACAGGCGATAAGAAAAGTCTTCAGCTGGCCCGCCGCCTGAAGAGGGAGCATCCGGGCTGCACCCTGGTGCTCTGTGGCTGCCTGGCTCAGCTGCGCGGTGAAGAGCTTCTTTCCGCCGGCGCGGATCTTGTCATCGGCACCCAGTTCCGCAGCCGTATTGTTCCCCTCCTGCAGGAAGTGATGGCCTCCGGCTGTCCCTGCTGTGCCGTGGAGCCATTCCCGGATCATATGCCCTACGAACCGCTGCATATTACGGATTTCGGGGAGCGCACCCGTGCCGTCCTGAAAATCCAGGAAGGCTGCCGTAACCGCTGTTCCTACTGTGTCATCCCCTCTGTCCGCGGTCCCATCCGGTCCCGCACCCTGGAAGATATCCGTACGGAAGCCGCCCGGCTGGCATCCGCCGGCTTCTGTGAGATTGTCCTGACCGGCATTTTGATTTCTGCCTACGGGGAGGATCTGTCTCCCCGATGCAGCCTGCTGGATGTCCTGCAGATCCTGGAGGAAACGGACGGTATCCTTCGTGTCCGTCTCGGTTCCCTGGAGCCGAATATTGCGACGCCGGAGTTCGCCGAAAGGCTCGCTTCCTTTCGGAAAATCTGCCCCCAGTTCCATCTGGCCCTGCAGTCCGGCAGCGACAGCGTCCTGCGCCGCATGCGGCGGCAGTACCTGACCGCCGGTTTCCTGAAAGCCGTAGAAAACCTCCGGACTTTTTTCCCGGATGCCGCTTTCACCACGGATATCCTGACCGGTTTCCCCGGCGAAACGGAAGAGGAATTCGCCGAAACGGAAGCCATGATCCGGAAGATCGGCTTTGCCCGGATCCATGTTTTTCCCTATTCGCCCCGCCCCGGCACCGTAGCCGCGGATATGCCCGGCCAGCTCTCCGATGCTGTCAAGCAGGACCGTTCCCGCAGGCTGATCCGTGTCGGCCGGGAAGCAGCGCTCTGCTACCAGCGCGGATGGATCGGCAGGACCACCCTCCTTCTTCCGGAGGAAGTGGTGGATGGCTGTTGGGAAGGCTATTCGCCGGAATACCTGCGCATCCGCCTCTCTCCCGGCGCCGACTGCAGGCAGGGCGTTCCTGTCCGGGTCACAATCCAGTCTGTCTCTCCGCAGTTT
>LXOW01158882.1_pt1 | contig 24824 bp, 19 predicted proteins | sample 1368591 | NCBI WGS metagenome assembly LXOW01 (sample SAMN04884650, study PRJNA319009) | bovine gut metagenome | isolation source: Cow rumen | host: Bos taurus | place: Italy: Legnaro (PD) | collected 2014-07-09
AGATGTGTATAAGAGACAGGTGTAAACGACGTTCCGAGGGCTTCGTTTAATGAGGCCTGCCACCAGCGGCGGGCGTGGAACTCTTCGAGCGGCCAGCGCAGACCGGTAGAGGTGATGGCGCTGTCGGGATCCATGACGAAGATGGAGACCTGCTGTCGCGGGAAGCTCTCAAAACGGCGCTCACCACGTATAGCGACAAAACGGCCGTGGTCGGTGAGCATCTCGATGTCGGCACCCGGATGCTCCTCGGCAAAGGTGACCAGATAGCTGATGTTGCCCAGCGTGTGGTCCTCACGCTTGCCGGTAGCTCCGAGAATTGAGAATTGAGAATTGAGAATTGAGAATTTTGAAGTGGCCCAGGCCATGGCTTTGTGGAGGTCGTTGTAGTCCTGCTCGGCCACATGTATCCAGCGGTCGCCCAACGCGGCCTTGTCGGCCTCGGAGAGCGAGTCGCCGTCGCCGATGACCACGAAGTCTGTTGATACGTTGATACGTTGATACGTTGATACGTTGTTGCGAGTACCTATCAACTTATCAACATTTAACTTATCAACCCACTGGTTATAGGCGCTGTCGCAGACCACGACGAAGTCGGCCTCGCTGAGGGTGCGGAGCGGTACGGGGTGCGTCGGGAACTCGCCCGCGGCTAAGATTACTACGTTCATCTGTTATTTCTTATGACAGCGAATTATACAAATATAAACAATAACATGATGTTTAATTATTTATAAAACGTGGTATGTCCCTCGAATTTGTTGAGCGAACACGGATTAAACGGATAATACGGATAATGCCTGCGGCAGCGCTTGCCGATGGGCAAGCAAATATCCGTTCAATCCGAGATATCCGTGTTCAAAAACAATCAATGGTATCATGTTATTATTCAGTGTCACTTAACAAAGCTTCGCATTCATAATAGCTAACTAATTTCTCGGAGACTATCTGCGTAGCTTCGCTTAATTCGAGTCATTCGCCGTTCTACTTTCTTTCCGCCAGCGGATGACGCCGAGGATGCAGAAGACCTCGAAGACGACATAGAGTATCGCCGAGGCGTAGTTGCCGGTGAGGATGAAAATGGCTATCATCAGCGGTTCCACCAGCATCCAGCAGAACCACTGCTGCCACCATTTGTGGGCCAGCATAAGCATGCCCACGATGGTCAGCGCCGACGAGATGCCGTCGAGTAGCGAGAGGTCGATGGTGCGACCGCTGGAAAGCGTATAGGTGGCCTGATTGAAGAATCCCAACAGCCAGGTGAGCAGGGCGCTGAGCAGCACGACGAGGACGGTAATCTGCCACCAGTAGCGCGGCGGACAAGAGGAGATCTGTCGCTCGCCACCGTGGTCACGCTTCCGTTTGTGAATCGCGCCGCGCCACACCAGAAGGCCGTAAAACGACATCAAAAAGTTGTAGACGCAGATGGCACCGTTGGCATAGATGCCGTTGGTGAAATCAATAACGGCGTAGAAGGCCGACATCAGCAGGCTCAGCGGCCAGAACCAGCGGTCTGCCCGGTACTCGCTGACGATGTAGAACAGACCGATGACGGCACCGAAGACTTCGAATGTTGAGAATTGGTAATCGAAAATCGAGAACTCCTGCATGGATTTGTTTTCCTTGTCGCTGGGTGGGAATTTTTTCCGCCTTCTGCGTAAAAAAAAGGGCGTACACGGGGGTACGCCCCTACGTATTACATCATATTCTTGTGTATTGTCTTAACTACTCAACTATTGTCTACTTAACTACTAATAAATCCTCAGAATCTATAGATCAGTCGGCCCATGAAGTTGATGCCAGGTTGCTGGAGCCAGGCGCGGTCGTGGTAGTAGTATGTGGTGCCCGGGGTACTGTAGTCGTCCATCCAGTCCGACGCCCAGGCACTGAGGCGATATTTGCGGTCGAGCACATTGTTGACCACCAGCTGTGCCTCAATCTCGTTGTTACCACGCAGGTGCCACGTGTAGGAGGCCTTGACGTTGAGCAGGAAGTAGGGGTCGATGGCATAGCACTCGCGGCTGGTGTTGTCGGCATACTGCTTGCCGACATATTTGCCGATGAGCTGCAGCTTGGCATCCTTGAATGGCGAGAAGGTGGCGATGGCGGCGCCCACCACGGCAGGCGACAGCGCCAGGTCGGTGGTGCCGGTGACGGCACGCTGTTCGGTGTCGCCCGTCTCGAACTCGAAATAGGTAAGGTCCATCACCTTGTTCATACTCAGTGTCATATTGGCATCCATGCGGAACCATTCGGCAAACTTGTAGCCACCCTCCAGTTCGACGCCGAGTCGGTAGCTCTTGTCGACATTCTCCATCAGCGCGTAGCCTGTGAGCACGTCACCGTTGGGTGTCATCTGATCCTTGTAAATCATTGCATAGAGGTTGGTGCTGAAAGCCCAACGGTTGTGGGCAATCTGATAGCCCAGCTCGAGATCGAGCATCCGCTCCGCCTTGATGGTGTCGTCGTTGGCAAAGGCACTCATGATGTCGAAACGGATGGGCTCGCGGTTGCTGATGCCCGCCACAAAATAGATACGCTGGTGGTCGTTGATACGGTAGTTGACACCCAGCTTGGGATTGAAGAAAAGATAGTTGTTGGTGAAATCGAAATCGCCGTCCTTGGCCGTTCCCGCCAGCACATCGTCGCTCTGTCCGTAGATGCGGTGGCTGACCATGCGCAGCTGCATATCGGCGTAGGCGTTCAGGTCGGCGGTGAAGTCGTAGGTGGCTTTGGCGTAGACCGAGTTGTCCCACTTGTCGGAATGGTTGTTATACCACTTGTGCGGCACATCGGCGTGCAGCGACGTGTCGCGCACCCAGATGACCTTGCCAAACTGGTCGCCATCGTAGAAAATCAGGTTGTCGCCCAGCGTGAAACTGAACTTCTCGCCGCTGTAGTGCACCGCCGCATTGGCCGTATAGGTGTAGTTGTCCATCTGCTTGCGGAACACCACATCGCTCAAACCATAGTAAGCGGGTACATTATAATAGCTCCATGCCGTCATGTACTGCTCGTAGTAGCCGCCGCCGTGCATCACGTCGAAAGCGCCCTTGAGGCTCCATTGGTCCGTGAACAGGTGCGACACATAGAGCTGATAGTGGCGCTGCCAGTAGTTGTCGGTCTCGTTGGGGTAATACATCGTATTGCCGTCCATGTCGTACTCGCCCGCCGAATTGTAGGTGGGGTCCTCGTCGAGCTGTTCGGCCGTGGCGCCGTTCCAGGCGATACCCGTGGTCTGGTTGCCGATGATGGTGAGCAGCTTGATCAGCGTGCGTTCACCATACCAGCTGACGCTTCCGAAAAAGCTCTGCTGGTCGGTGCCCCAGCTGCGGATATAGCCGTCGGAGGTCAGACCGCTGTAGGCCATGTCGAACGACAGCCCGTTTTTGAGGATGCCGCTACCGGCCGTGATGCTGTACTGCCGTGTGTTCCAGCTTCCGAAGCCGAGGTCTGTCTCTCCGTAGGCCTTATTGCGGGCGTTGAGGGTCTGCATGTTGATGGCGGCACCAAAAGCGGGGCTGCCACCCGTCGAAGCACCGAGGCCGCGCTGTATCTGCAGGCTCTGCGCCATGCCACCCAGGTTGGGGATGTTGTACCAAAACACCTGCTGACTCTCCGGGTCGTTCAGCGTGATACCGTTGAGGTTCACGTTGATGCGGCTGGGGTCGACGCCACGGATGCGGATGTAGGTGCCGCCGATGGTGCCATTCTCACCGCTGGCCACCACCGAGGGCTGGGTCTCCAGCATGTAGGGGATAGACACTTCGCTGCGGGCATCCTGCAGCTCGACACGGTCGAGTGTGCTCGTGGTCAGCGGCGTCTTGTTGCTCACCCGCACGTCACGGATGATCACCTCGTCGAGGGCTTGCACCGTGTCCTGGGCACGGAGCGTCGTGGGTTGATAACTGAATGTTGAAAATGCGAACACGCAGCAGGCTATCATCTGCTTGCGGCTGAATCGTGTGGCCATACGTAACAGATAGCGACCACCAAAAATGGTTTGTTTTTTCATAGTCATTTCCTCCGCCGGTATTATCCGGTTCAGGTTCGAGGGTCTGTTCTCAGCCGCGCCAGCCTGTACCAACGCGACACCCCTAAACTTTTGATTTGTTTTTTCTCTTAAAACGGCTGCAAAGGTACGAAAAAAATAGTGAATAGTGATTCATGAATAATAAATTGACAAATCACCACATTGTAATTTTTCGTATTTTTGCAGATTAAATTAATGTATTACAAGCGCGATGAAGTATCTGATTGTCGGATTGGGCAACGTGGGCAGCGAATATGAAGGCACGCGGCACAACTGCGGTTTCATGGTTGTCGACGCGATGGCCAAAAGCGCCGGCGCCAGCTGGACGCTGGAGCGCCACGCCTACCGTGCCGAGATCCGTCACAAGGGACGCACGCTGGTGCTCATCAAGCCCACCACCTACATGAACCTCAGCGGCAAGGCCGTCAACTACTGGCTGGCACAGGAAAAGGTGCCGCTGGAGAACCTGCTGGTGATTGTCGACGACCTGGCGCTGCCTGTCGGTGTCATCCGCATGAAGAAGCAGGGCTCCCACGGCGGCCACAACGGACTCGCCGACATCGAGGCCGCACTGTACAGCGCCAACTACTGCCGCCTGCGCATCGGCATCGGCTCCGACTTCAGCCGCGGCCACCAGATAGACTATGTGCTGAACAGCTTCAGCGCGGAGGAGCACGCTCTGCTCGACCCGCAGATCGAGCGGGCCGGCGAGGCGGTGAAAGCCTTTGTCACCGTGGGTGCCGACCGTGCCATGACCGAATACAACAAAACACCCAAGCCCGACCCCGCTGCATGAACCTGACGCTGGACATAGGCAACAGCCACATCAAGGCGGCGCTCTTCGACACGGAGGGACGGATGGTGCGCCACTGCGAGCAGCTGGAGCTGTCCACGCCTGCCGACTGGCCGCTGCATCAGATTGACGCCGCCATCGTCTGCGCCTCGGGCGAGACCCCCGACCTGTCACGTTGGCTGCCGGCATCGGTGACCCCTCACTGGCTGTCGGCCACCACGCCGCTGCCCATCCGTATCGACTATGCGACTCCGCAGACCCTGGGGGCCGACCGTATCGCCGCCGCCTGCGGCGCCTGGTCGCTGCATCCGCAGGGCAACAGCCTCATCGTCGACGGCGGCACCTGCGTAACCATCGACTTCATCGACGCCGACGGCGTCTACCACGGCGGCGCCATCCTGCCCGGCATGGCCATGCAATTTCAGTCGCTGCATACTTTTACGGCGAAATTGCCGTTAATAGAATACGACGGCATGCCCATGGCAGACATCGACCTCTGCGGACAGAGCACACGCGAAGCCATCACGGCCGGCGTGGTGCGCGGTCTGCACTGTGCCATAGCAGGATTTGTGGAGCACTACCGCAAACGCTACGACGACCTGCGTGTCTTCTACACCGGCGGCATGCCCACCCTGCCTGAACCCCGGGAACCCCACCTGGTCATGGTAGGGCTGAATGCAATTTTGAATTGTGAATTTTGAATTGTGAATTGAAAATTGAAATAAATAAACTATATAGTAGCACTAAACTAGTAGGACTAGTTGAACTAGTAGCTCTAGTTGAACTAGAAAAAAATAACCACTAACTGCTAACCGCTAACCGCTAATGAAAAGAAACCCTATATCTCTCATCAGGCTGCTCGCCGTCGCCATGCTGCTCGCGGGTGGCGCGACAGCGTGGGCGCAGAACGGCTTCAACCTGCCCTACTCGCAATTTGGATTGGGCTCCACCCAGTCAATCTACAACGCCCCGCTGGGTGGCGGCATTGGCGGCACCGTGTATGCCACGCGCGGCTACAACTACATCAACCCCTACAACCCCGCGTCGTATGCCGCCATCGAGACGGAGAGCATGGTGCTCGACATCGGTCTCTCGATGCAGCGCTACAACCAGCGTGACGCCGCCAACAGCAGCCACGACTTCGACGGCAACCTGTCCCATCTGTCCCTGGCTTTCCCGCTCACCCGCTGGTGGAAGACAGCCATCGGACTGACGCCCTACAACGACACCGAATACGAGAGTACGACTATCAACACGATGTCCGACGGCTTACAGGTGAAAACCATCTTCGACGGCACGGGCAGCATCTACCGCGCTTTCTGGGGCAACGGCTTCAACCTCACCCCGAAGCTGACCGTCGGTTTCAACCTCAACTACCTCTACGGCGACATCGACCGCGGACTGAAATACGACATCCAAGGGTCGGACACCAACCACTACGCCGACTCGCGTCGTGTGAAGCACACGCATATCAGCAGTCTCACGCTCGACCTCGGCGCCCAGTACCGCATGGAGCTCGACGAGAAACGGACGCTGACCTTGGGTCTCACCCTGGAGCTGCCGCGCAACCTCACCACCCACGACACCGCATGGGTCTACACGCTGGTCGAAGGGTCGGAGACGGCCAACAGCATCGTCGACTCGTCGCACTATGAGAGCAGCGCCAAGCTGCCCTTCGGCATCGGGCTGGGTGCGACCTACGACTACGACCAGAAGTGGCGCATCGCCGCCGACCTGCACTACAGTCCCTGGCATGGCATGAAATACGAAGAGGGGCTGACGCCGTCGGTGTTCCCGCAGAGCGCCATCGACTACATCCCCAACTACAGCGCCGCGCTGGCTTTGAGCTGGCTGGGCGACGCCAACGCCAGCAGCTACTGGAAACGTATCGGCGTCAGTGCCGGCGTACACTACGACTACGGCCGCATGGGTCTTTCCCTGACCACCGGCAACGAGCGCATCGACGAGTGGGGCGCGGGCATGAACTTCTCCTTCCCCATCCGCAAAGGTCGCAGCAAGATACAGCTCAGCATGGGCTACAGCAGCATGGGCAAGAAAGAGATGCTGAAAGTGGAATGCTTCACCTTCGGTCTCACACTCAGCAGCTGCGAGCAATGGTTCACCAAAAGAAAATACAACTAATCAACACTGTATAAAATCCATACACTATGAAAAAGCATAAAATCTTCCTGATTGGAGCCGCCCTGTTAACGATGGGCGTCAACGCCAACGCACAGTCTCCCAACTGGGGCTGCGACGCAGAAACACAGCAACAGATGCTGGAGCATGTCTCCCTCTACCAAGAGAGTATGAAACAGTACACCGCCTCGAAAGACGCCCGCTACTGCGCCGAGGCCTACCCACACTGGAAACTCATCGTGGCCAACTGCCCGAAACAGAGCGTCAACCTGTATGTCCGTGGCGTCGTCATCTTGAAAAACATGATGAAGCAGGCCAAGACTCAGGATCAGCGCGACAGCCTGATTGACGAGCTGATGCGCATGTACGACACCCGCATCGCCAACTATGGAGACACCGCCAACACCCTGGCCAAGAAAGCACTGGAGCTGGAGTCGCTGCGTGGTGCCAAAGGCGTGAACGAGTACTACCCCATCTACGCCCAGGCTGCCTCGCACGGCGACATGCAGGCGGAATATGCAGTGAAATACATGGAAGCCACCATCAAGTATGTGCAGTCCGGCTATGCCGAGCCCACGCTGGTGGTCGACAACTATGACATCGCCTCGGAGATGCTGGAGAATGCCCTCGACGAGCAGGCCGCCGACAGCGTCAAGGCCGCCAAGATACGTGGCTACATCAGCGGTGTGGAATCGGCCTTCGCCCCCTATGCCGACTGCGGACAGCTGGTGGAGATCTACAGCAAGAAATTCGAGTCCGACCCCGAGAACGTCACGCTGCTGAAGAAAATCACCAACATCATGATGAAGAAAGGCTGCACCGAAGACCAGCTCTTCTTCCAGGCCACCGACAACCTCTATCGTTTGGAGCCCACCCCCTCCACCGCCCTGCGTATGGGACAAATGTGTGTGTCGAAGAAGGACTTCGCCAATGCGGTGAAATACCTGACCAACGCCGCCAACGACCTCGAATCGCCCAAAGACCGCTACAAAGCTTGCATGCTGCTGGGTGTGGCACAGGAAGGACATGGCAGCTATGCCGCCGCCCGCTCGGCCTTCTACCGTGCCGCCGAGAACGACCCCAACAAGGGTGAGCCCTACCTGCGCATCGCCTACCTCTACATGTCGCACCACTCCAACGACGACGGCATGAACGGCCGCAGCGCCTACTGGGCAGCTTGCGACAAGGCTGTGCGTGCCAAGAACGTCGACCCCTCCATTGCCGACGAGGCCAACAAGGTCATCAGCAAGTGCTCCTCCTCCTTCCCCAAGAAAGAGGATGCCTTCATGCTGAACCTGATGAACGGCCAGGGCTACACCGTGGGCGGCTGGATTGGCGAGAGCACCACCGTGCGTACACGATAAGCGCACATGGCCACCGCCCAATTGGACTGATTAGTCTAATTGGGCTCATAATCCTCCGTTAATGAAACGTCAGAACCTGATACTACTGTTATCTTTGTGCACCCTGCTTCTGGCAGGATGCACAAACAGTATTGAAAAGGTACGTTTCTTCGACCGCAAAGTGCTGCCGCAGCAGGCGCTGACCAACGCCCAGATTCTGCGCAGCCAGCACGGACAGGTGCAGAGCGCCATCAACGCCCCCACCATCGAGCAATACAACGAGCCCGACGCCCGTACCATCTACCCCAAGGGCATCTACGTAGTCTTCTTCTCCGACAGCGGCGACACCAACGGCAGCCTGCGTGCCAACTACGCCATATCGTGGGATCAGCCGGCGGTGATGCTGGCGCGCGACAGCGTGGTCATCATCAACTACCAGTCGGGCGACACCGTCTATCTGCAGGAGCTGGTATGGAACCGCGAGGCGGGGCGCATCTTCAGCAACTACCCCTTGGAGGCCCACAACGGGCAGCAGGTCACCTACGGCGACTCGTTTCACTCCGACGACTCCATGCACCACATGCAGATTATCAACCAGCGCGGCGTCTTCGTGCTGGAAGAAGAGGAGGAATGAAGTAAGAAGGAAGAGCTAAGAAGTAAGAAGTAAGAACTAGTAGTACTAGTAGAACTAGAAAAAAAACTAACTGCTAACTGCTAACCGCTAACTGCTAAAAAAATGCAACTGACAGTAAAAGAGATTGCCAAAATATTGAAAGGAACGGTCGAGGGCGATGAAAACGCCCTGGTATGGAAGCCTTCGAAGATTGAGGAGGGCGAAGAGGGCAGCATCTGCTTTCTGGCCAACCCCAAATACACGCACTACATCTACGAGACGCACCCCACCGCCGTCATCGTGGACCGCAAGTTCCAACCCGAGCACCCCATCACCGCCACCCTTATCCGTGTCGACAACCCCTACATGTCGGTGGCGATGATGCTCCACACCTGGAACAAGATGAACCGGCAGCCCAAAGGACGCAGCTGGCGCAGCTCCATGGGTCGCGGATCCCGCAGGGGCAAAGGCGGCTACATGGGCGAATACGCCGTGGTGGGCCGCAACGTGCGCATCGGCGACAACGTGATGATCTACCCGCATGTCTATATCGGCGACCACTGCACCATTGGCGACAACACCATCCTCTACTCCGGTGTGAAGATCTACCGCGAATGCGAGGTAGGCAAGAACTGCATCATCCACTCGGGGGCTGTCATCGGTGCCGACGGCTTCGGCTTCGCCCCCACCGAGGACGGCAGCTACTCGAAAATCGACCAGATCGGCAACGTCATCATCGAGGACGACGTGGAGATCGGCGCCAACACCTGCATCGACCGTGCCACGATGGGAAGCACCCGCATCCAGCGAGGCTGCAAAATCGACAACCTCTGCCAGCTGGCACACAACGTGGTAGTGGGTGAAACCACCGCCATGGCGGCACAGAGCGCCGTGGCCGGATCAGGCAAGGTGGGCAAACACTGCATCATCGCCGGACAGGTAGGCATCGTGGGCCACATCACCGTGGGCGACAACGTCACCATCGCCGCACAGAGCGGCGTGACGCGCGACGTGAAGTCCAACTCGGTCATGCTGGGCAGCCCCGCCATGGAGGCCAACAAGCAAAAGAAGATTTTCATCTTCCAACGACACCTTGAAGAGATTGTCAAACGCCTGGACGCGTTGGAGAAGAAACATGAAAAGTAGAAATGTCCTGCTGTTTTTTGCCGCTGTGTTGGCATTGCTGGCCGCAATCTGCGGACTGCTGCCGCACGATGGCATCAAACTGGGCGGACATGACCTGAATATCCCTTCCCTCGCACAAGTCCTTCATCCCGAATACGAAACGGCGGACACCGCAGTCCTCGACCCCGAGGTTGTGGCATTGCTGCAACAGCACCAGGACTCCCTCGACCAATACCACCAATGGAGAGACAGCAGCGACTACCGCTTCTGGATGCCCGGCGACGACGAGACCTTCTTCGACGGCCTCTTTGCCGCCATGGAGACGGCAGCGCAGCAAGGCCGCTGGCTGCGTGTGTTGCACTATGGCGACTCGCAGATTGAGATGGACCACATCACCAGCCGGCTCCGCAGCCGACTGCAGGAGACCTTCGGCGGCAGCGGTCCGGGCTTCGTGCCCCTGCAGACCATCGTGCCCACGCCGGCGGTGACACAGTGGAGTTCCCGCAACCTGCCTCGGCTGACGCCGCTGAGCGACAGCCTGGCGGTACGCTCCACCGGCAACTACGGCTTCATGGCCCAATGCTTCCGACTGGACGGCGACGTCACCACCAACCTCCGCCTCGGCAACAACAAACACTGCGACCCGCGCATATACCAATGTTCACAGGTCGGCGTGCTCTACCGCGAGCGCGGGTCGTCGCTCCGCAGCCTGCTGACCGTGCGGGCACCCTACCGCAGCGACGCCGCGACGGCCGACACCCAGCTGCTGTCGACCGACCAGCTGGTGGGTCTGCACCTGTGGCGTACCGACAGTGCGGCGACACGTCTCCAGCTCTCGCTCAACGGATCGGCCGACATCTACGGCGTGATGCTCGACGGCGACCCCGGTGTGATGGTCGACAACATCCCCCTGCGGGGCTGCTCCGGCACCATCTTCACCCAGATCAACAGCGACCTGCTGGCCGACGCTTACTCGCTGCTCGACATCGGACTCATCATCTTGGAATTCGGCGGCAACTCCATACCCTACATACGAGGCGAAAAGACACGCAACAACTACTGCAAGGAGCTGGGTCGGCAGATAGACCGCATGCACCACTGCTGTCCACAGGCAAAGATACTGTTTGTCGGACCCGCCGACATGTCCACCTCCATCGGCGACCGCTATCAGAGCTACCCCCACCTTGAGACCGCCATCGAGGCGATACGCGACACCGCCATGGCACACGGCGCCGCCTACTGGAGCCAATACGACGCCATGGGTGGCCACAACGCCATGCTGCGCTGGGTGCAGAAAGGATGGGCCGGCAAGGACTACATCCATTTCTCACAGCGCGGTGCCGACGAGATGGGCGACCTGCTGGCCGACGCACTCCTCAACATGTACCGCTACTACCGTCTACGTCGTAATCCTCCACAAGTCAAACCATGAGAAAAAACGCCATAGCGCTGCTGACCTTCTTTGTCGTGCTGGCCATCGTGCCGGTGCGGGCGCAGGAGTCGCGCTACAGCTTTGTACGCTATGACGCCAACCGGTTGCACGGCGACAGCACCTCGGCGACATTCGCCCATTTCGTGCAACGCTGGAACGCCGTCACCCAGAGCGGCAAAGGCAACATCCACATCGTGCACATCGGCTCGTCGCATGTGCAGGGCGGCACCTTCCCCCACCAGGTACGCATGAACCTGCTGCGTCGCAATCCCACGCTGGTGGGACCGCGCGGCATGATCTTCCCCTACTCGGCGGCGGCCAAATGCAACAACCCCGCCGACTACCGTGTCCACTGTGTGGAGAAAGTGGAGCTGTGTCGCAACGTCTACAAAGAGCCGCAGGTCGAGCTGGGGCTCTGCGGCATCGCCGTGACGGCCCACGACAGCACCACCACCATCGCGCTGGTGCGCAACGAATACCAGGCCGACTTCACGGTGAGCCGTCTCGTCGTGCTGGGCTACTCGCCCGACGGCGTGGTGCCGCGACTCGATGTCGACGGACAGCTGATGATGCCGCACAGCTGCAACAACGCGCTGCGCAGCTTCACCTTCGTGCTGCCGCACAGCGTCGACTCACTGGCCATCGTGCTGCCCTGCGACTCGGCACAGCAGTTCCACCTGACGGGCGTCTATCTCGACAACGACCGCAGCGGTGTCAGCTACCACTCCATCGGTGTCAACGGCGCCGCCCTCAATGACTACCTTAGATGTCCCTGGCTGACGCGCGACCTCAGCATGCTGCAGCCCGACATGGTCATCTTCGGCATCGGCATCAACGACGCGGCACAGCCCGACTTCGACTCCGCCGTCTTCCACGCCGAATACCGGCGACTTGTGGACTCGGTGCGCAGCGTCAACCCGCGGTGCGCCCTCGTCTTCATCACCAACAACGACAGCTACAAAAGCAGCGGCAGAGGTCGCCGAAAGAAGTATGTCGTCAACCCGCAGGGCGAGGTGGTGCGCCAAGTCTTCTACCGGCTGGCGGAAGAGACCGACGGCGTGGTGTGGGACCAGTTCGAGGTGATGGGAGGACTGAAATCCATGATGCAGTGGCAGCAGGCCGGACTGGCCCAGCGCGACAAGGTGCACTTCACCCGTGAGGGCTACCAACTTATCGGCGACCTGTTCAGCGACGCCCTGCTGAAGGCCATAGAGAGAAAACAACCATGAGTCTGCTGCGCAACATATTCGCTTTCGACGACAGTCATCCGCTCCTCTTCACGCAGATCGACTTCTGGGTCTTCTTCCTCTTTGTCTATGCGCTGTTCGCCCTCATCGTCAGCTTCCGCGAGAAACAGAGCGGCACCCCCATGGGTCGCGCGCGGCGCCTCTGGCGCAACGGTTACCTGTTCGCCGTCAGCCTGCTCTTCTATTACAAGACATCGGGACTCTTCGTCCTACTGCTGGTGGTCTCCACCCTGCTGGGCTATATATTAGGCATCCTCTTTGACAGATGGGCGGCACACGTCGACAGCGGCGCACCGCACTGGCAGCGGCGACGCAAAGCGCTGATGATTGCCGGCGTGACGGCCAACCTGGGCATGCTCTGCTATTTCAAGTACGCCTATTTCTTCACCGACATCGTCAACACCATCGCGTCGACGCACTACTCCATCGCCACCGTCATCCTGCTGCCGGTGGGTATCTCTTTCTTCACCTTCCAGAACATCAGCTATATCGTCGACGTCTACAAAGGCAAGGTGCGCCATGTGGACAACGTGCTCGACTTCGGCTTCTACACCTCCTTCTTCCCACAGCTGGTGGCGGGTCCCATCATCCGTGCCGACCAGTTTGTGCCGCAGCTCTACAAGCCCTGGTTCCTCAGCCGCCGCCAGTTCGGCATCGCCGTGTTCTGGATCATGAACGGCCTGGTGAAGAAGATTGTGCTCAGCGACTTCCTCGCCCTCTCCTTTGCCGACCGAGTGTTCGACAACCCGTCACTCTACACCGCCTTCGAGAACTTCTCGGCCCTGCTGGTCTACTCGCTGCAGGTCTATGCCGACTTCTCGGGCTACACCGACATCGCCATCGGCGTGGCCATGCTCATGGGCTTCTACCTGCCCGTCAACTTCAACTCGCCCTACAAGGCCACCAACGCCGCCGGCTTCTGGAAGCGGTGGCACATCTCGCTCTCCAACTGGCTCAAAGACTACCTCTACATCCCGCTGGGCGGCAACCGCAACGCCAGCTGGGGCACCTTCCTCATCCTGGGCCTCATGATGCTCGTGGTGGCACTGATGGCCCACACCGCCTGGGTCTGGTGGACCATGGCGGCGGTGGCGGCGCTGCTGGCAGGCTGGTACCTCCTGCTGCCACGACGGAGAAAGAACCTCACCACCAACATCAACAACTTCGACACCATGCTGTTGGGCGGCCTCTGGCACGGCGCGTCGTTCAACTTCATCACCTGGGGTGCCCTCAACGGTGCCGGCATCCTCTTCTACAAATGGTGGAAAACGCTGGGACCGGCCGTCCGCATCGTCACGGTATGGGTGCTGTTTGCCATCGCGCAGCTGACCCACCACCTCTGGCCGCTGCCCCTGTTCAGCATGGCGGCCTTCGCACTGACCGTGATAGCCATCGCCATCACCCTACTCAACATCTGCCCCCTCCTCAATAGACCTAATTCTCAATTCTCACTTCTCAATTCTCAATTAACAAAGGTCTGGAACGTGCTGCTCACCTTCCTCTTCATCAGTTTCACCCGTCTCTTCTTCCGTAGCGGCTCCAACCTCGACCCCGCCACGGCCAACGAGGTGGCGTGGAGCACGGCCACCCAGATGGTCAACAGCATCGGCAGCATCTGGAACCTGGCACAGATACCCACCATCGTGAGCCACTACAGCACGGTCTTTGGGCTCTTTGCGCTGGGCATGGCCGTCCACTGGCTGCCCGAGCGCTTCAAACGACGCTACCGGCTGTGGTTCGCCTCGATGCCGCTGTGGGCGATGGCGCTGGTGGTGACAGCCATCGTGCTGGTCGTCATGCAGTTTGTCTCCGCCGACCTGCAACCGTTTATCTATTTCCAGTTTTAAAGATTATATAATAATGGAGTTAAAAAGGGAGTTAAAGAGGGAGTTAAAAAGGACAAATGAAAATTTAATTTGTGAAGCTGTGAAAATGTGAAGTTGTGAAGTTCTTAACATCTTAACATTTTAACATCTTAACGTCTTGTTATCTGTGAAGCGCTTAACTTCCATTTTTACTTCCCTCTAACCATTAAACGTTAAACATTAAACGTTCCCTAAATGAAACCCCATCCCGAACTACACAACCTGCTGGTGCTGCTGCGCAACCTGCTGCTGGCCTATGGCGTCTACATGCTCTGCCGGCTCTGCTTTGTGTGGGAGAACTGGACGCTCTATGCCGGTGCCGACCACCACTGGTGGCGGCTGCTCGTTGGCGGACTGCTCTTCGACTCCTCCGCCATCGCCTACACCCTGGCGCTCTACATCGTGCTCATGCTGCTGCCTGCCCCTTGGCGCTACCGCCAGTGGTGGCAGCGGATGTGCCGCTGGCTCTTCGTGGTCGTCAACGGCGTGGCTGTGGTAGCCAACCTGGTCGACGCCGTCTATTCGCAGTACACAGGTCGCCGCACCACCTCGTCGCTCTTCTCCGAATTCAGCAACGAGAACAACCTGGGCGGCATCGTCGGCGTGGAACTGCTGCGCCACTGGTACCTGGTGCTGGCGGGAGTGGCACTCATCACCGCACTGTGGTTCCTCTACAAGCAGCCCCGTCTGGAAGCGCCACAGAAAGGCGAGCGGCTGCGCCGCTATCTGGCGACGACAGTCATGCTGCTGGCGGCGGTGCCCGTCTGCATCATCGGCATGCGTGGCGGCGCCAGCTATCACCGTCCCATTGCCGTCTCCGACGCCAGCCGCTTTGTACAGCAGCCCCAGGAGGCCAACATCGTGCTCAACACCCCCTTCGCCATGCTGCGCACCATCGGCAGCACCACCTTCACCAACCCCGCCTACTTCACCCCCGACCAACTCGACAGCCTCTACACTCCCCTCCACAATTCAACTTCCAATTCTCAACTCTCAACTCTCAATTCTCAATTCTCAATTCTCAATTCCAAAAACGTCGTTATCCTCATCCTCGAAAGCTTCGGACAGGAATACTTCGACGTCTTCAATCCCCAGCTCTCGCCGAGGGGCTACACCCCCTTCCTCGACTCGCTGGCGGGCGTCAGCCTCACCTTCAGCCAGTCCTTCGGCAACGGCCGCAAAAGCATCGACGCCATGCCCTCCATCCTGTCGTCGATACCCATGTTCGTCGAGCCCTACATCCTGACGCGCTATGCCAACAACCGCGCCACCTCGGTCGCCGGACTGCTGCGCACCGAGGGCTACCGCACCGCCTTCTTCCACGGTGCCGACAACGGCTCCATGGGGTTCCAGGCCTTCGCCAACGCCACGGGCTTCGAAGACTACTACGGCATGACCGAATACTGTGCCGACCCGCGGCACCGCGGCATGGACGACTTCGACGGCAACTGGGCCATCTGGGACGAGGAGTTCCTGCAGTACTATGGCGAGATGCTCGACACACTGCCGCAGCCGTTCTGCACCGCCCTCTTCACCGCCTCGTCGCACCATCCCTACAACATCCCCGACCGCTACCGCGACAGCCTGGCGACACCGGGCCACCCCATGTACACCTGCATCCGCTACAGCGACCATGCGCTGCACCGATTCTTCGCCGAAGCCAGCAAGAAGCCGTGGTTCCAGAACACCCTCTTCGTCATCACCGCCGACCACACCAACCACACTGAGCTGGCCGAATACCAGACGGCGCTGGGACAGTTCCGTGTGCCCATCCTCTTCTTCGACCCCTCGGGGCGGCTGCCGCGCGGCCGACAGGCAGCCATCGCACAGCAGATCGACATCATGCCCACCCTGCTCAGCCTCCTCGGCTACGACAAACCCTACATNNGCCGTCAACTACAACAACGGCATCTACCAGTACGTGCGCGACAGCACCCTGCTGCAGTTCGACGGCAGCCGGCTGGTGGGACACTACAACTACATCGCCGACCCGCTGCTGCAGCACAACCAGGCCGACGGCGGCAACCTACCGCAGCCCCACCTCGACCACCTCAAAGCCATCATCCAAAGCTACATGCAACGGATGATAGAAAATAAGCTCACCGCCCCAAAAGAAAACTGACCTATAGTTACTATAGTCACTATTAGGAACTATAGTCACTATACCCCCTAAATCTCTCCCCTGCCATGTCCCTCAAACCTACCAAAGCGCCTATCCTGGCCGTCATCTGGAACCTCTGCCTGGTTTATGTTGTCTACATGCTCTGCCGCGTCGGCTACGTGCTGGAGAACTGGCACCTTTTCGGTCCCGGCTTCGGTGAGCTGTCGCTGGGCGCACTGCTGGCGGGCAGTCTTCGCTTCGACACCTCCGCCATCCTCTACACCAACAGCCTCTGGGTCGTGTTGACGCTGCTGCCGCTGCGTGTCCGCTTCAGCAAAGGCTGGCAGGTGGTCTGTCGCTGGCTCTTCGTGGTCGTCAACGCCCTGGCGGTAATCGTCAACCTCGTCGACGCCGTCTATTCGCAATACACCGGCCGCCGCACCACCGCCACCTTCTTCTCCGAGTTCAGCAACGAGAACAACCTGGGCAGCATCGTCGGCGTGGAACTGCTGCACCACTGGTACCTGGTGCTGGCGGGAGCGGCACTCATCGCCGCACTGTGGTTCCTCTACCGACCGCTGACACGCGAGGCAGGCCCGCGACGCAAAGAGATCAACAGTCTGTTCCGCAAAGGCAAGACAGTCAAGATACCCACCGCCCTGCCGTCGGCTGTGGCACTGCTACTCTATCTGCCACTGGCTGTCATCGGCATGCGCGGCGGCGCCTCCACGGCGATACGACCCATCACCATCAGCAACGCCAACCAATACGTCAACACCCCCAGCGAGGCCGCCATCGTGCTCAACACCCCCTTCTCGCTCATCCGCACCATCGGCAACACCACCTTCAGCGACCCCGGCTACTTCACCCCCGAACAGCTCGACGTCCTCTACTCCCCCCTCCACACCCCGACTGACGAAATAACGAATCCCCCAATTGACACACTAACACACTCCCACATTCCCGCACTTGCACATTCTCCCAATATCGTCATCCTCATCGTCGAGAGTCTGGCGCAGGAATACATCGGCGCCTACAACGACTACCCCTGCGCCACCCCCTTCCTCGACTCGCTGATAGGCCAGAGTCTCACCTTCGAGCAGTCCTTCTGCAACGGTCGCAAGAGCATCGACGGCATGCCCTCCATCCTGTCGGGCATCCCGATGTTCGTCGAGCCCTTCTTCCTCACCACCTACTCGCTCAACAACGTGAGCTCCATCGCCGGCGAGCTGGCGCACTGCGGTTACAGCTCGGCCTTCTTCCACGGGGCCGAGAACGGCTCGATGGGTTTCCAGGCCTATGCCCGCACCTGTGGGTTCCAGCGCTACTATGGTCGCAGCGAGTACAAGACCGATGCCCGCTTCCACGGCGACGCCGACTTCGACGGCACCTGGGCCATCTGGGACGAAGAATTTCTGCAATACTATGCGCTGACCATGAGCGAGATGCAGGAGCCGTTCTGCACCGCCGTCTTCACCGCCTCGTCGCACCACCCCTTCCATATCCCCGTGCGCTATCGCAAAGACTTCACCCAGCCGGGGCATCCCATGCACACCTGCATCCGCTACGTCGACCATGCGCTGCAGCAGTTCTTCGCCACCGCCCGTCGGCAGCCATGGTATGAGAACACCCTGTTCGTCATCACCGCCGACCACACCAACGTCACCGAGCATCCCGAATACCAGACCGCGCTGGGACTCTACCGTGTGCCCATCATCCTCTTCGACCCCTCGGGGCGACTGCCGCGCGGCCGACAGACGGCCATCGCCCAGCAGATCGACATCATGCCCACCCTGCTGGGCATCGTGGGCTACGACAAACCCTACATAGCCTTCGGCAAAAACCTCCTAGCCAACATCCCCGACTCAACCCTCAACTCTCAACATTCAAAATTCAAAATTCAAAATTCAAAATTTAATAACTGGGCCGTCAACTACAACAACGGCATCTACCAGTACGTGCGCGACAGCACCCTCCTGCAGTTCGACGGCAGCCGGCTGGTGGGACACTACAACTACATCGCCGACCCGCTGCTGCAGCACAACCAAGCCGACGGCGGCAACCTACCGCAGCCCCACCTCAACCACCTCAAAGCCATTATCCAAAGCTACATGCAACGGATGATTGGGAACCAGTTGAAATGTGACGAGTGACAAGTTACTATAGCGAAAACTTGCTGGATTGAGTAATTATTCGCAAATTTGCATTGTCAACAAGTTTGCATAACCACATAAAAAATAAACCCATGCTTACCCAAGAAGAATTTGAAATACTGGTGCTGCTCTATGCCGCCAACATCGATGGCAACCTCCACGAGGATGAGAAGGAGGCCTTGCTCAACAAATTTGACGCTGCCACCTTCGAGAAGATGCACAAGCAGTTCAAAAAGATGAGCGACATGGAAGTGCTCGCCTGCATCAAGGAAAACAAAGAAAAGTATGTCTCCTCAGACGCCGACCGCCAGCAACTTATGGACAGCATCCGCGACGTGATTATGGCAGACCGTCGCCAGGCTGCCATGGAAGGTCACCTGCTTCGGGTGATATCCAAACTGCTGAACTAAGGCAGATACAAGAATTTCCGTAATCATCAAAACATGTTGCCAGATTACGGATAATTTTGTATCTTTGCAAATTGCATTTTGTAGTATATTGATGGCAACGGAACCATGTCTGACTTTGACGCTGTTATAACTGGNNGTTATAACTGGCATCCAGAACAAGGTGAAGCGTTTGCAAGAGGAGCGAGACGGATTGCGAGCAGCGTTGGAAGAGCAGGAGCGACGTTGTCGGGAGCTACAAGAGGCACTGGACAATCAACATATATCATTAACTAATCAAGAAGAACAAAATCAAATAATTAACCAAGGGAATACGCTGGTATTGAAAGGCGATCCTACCGAGATACGACAACAGATTGCTCAAGTGATACAGACCATCGACAACGCGCTAAACCTACTCTCTGACAGCCAATAAGCTCAACCACCCAAATGGACTCCGAAGCCACTACCGTTTCTATACTGAACCGAACATACAAGCTCAAGAGCGACAGCAAAAAGGCTGCAGAATTGCAGAAAGCCGCATCCATGGTCGACGAGGCCGCTCGCAAATACGGAAAAATGTACGCATACCGAGACTATCAAGATTTGCTGGCCATGGTCGCCCTGACACAGATGGAACGACTGCTCAACATTGACAATCTTCTGACCGAACAGATCGGTTGACAACCACACCCGCGCTGAGGCTGAAACAGTTTGTAAACTCAACACCTACTTCTACAAACCGAGTAAGCTCATGGGTGGGTAGGACTCGGTTCGAAAACGAACTGACACGCCGAGCCACCCGGCACTCAAATCTTATCCATTTCGAGTTTATCATAACTCCCGGAGGTCTCAAGCGCGGGTTTTTTCCTCTCATCGCCAGCCCGTTTCCCACCTAACACTCACTATTATCACCATGACAGTACTATTCATTATCATCGGAGTTGTTGTCGGTGGCGGACTGGGTGTCCTGATCACCACCAACATCCTGCGCAACCAACTGCTTGCCAAGAGCCAAGCCGTGCTGAAAGACGCCGAAGAGAAAGGCGAAGTTATCAAGAAGGAGAAAATCCTGCAGGCCAAAGAGAAATACCTCCAGTTGAAGAGCGAGCACGACAAGCAGGTGAGCGAGCAGAACAACAAGCTGCAGGCTGTCGAGCAGAAACTGAAACAGCGTGAGCAGGTGCTCACCCAGAAGGTCGAAGAGCTGCAGAAGAAGAGCAACGAACTGAAGGGCGTCAGCGAGAACCTCAACAACCAGATCGAGGTGCTGCACAAACGTCAGGCCGAGGTGGAGAAAATCTACAAGGAGAGCATCTCCAAGCTGGAGCACATCGCCGCCATGACCGCCGAGGAGGCCAAGCAGAGCCTCATCGACATGATGAAGGAGGAGGCACGTGCCGAGGCTTCGAACAGCATCATGGACATCGTCGAGGAGGCCAAAATCACCGCCAACGAGCAGGCCAAGAAGATCGTCATCCAGTCCATCCAGCGCACCGCCACCGAGCACGCCGTCGAGAACACCGTCAGCGTCTTCAACCTCGAGAACGAGGAGGTGAAGGGTCGCATCATCGGCCGCGAAGGTCGCAACATCCGCACGCTGGAGAACCTCACCGGTGTGGAGGTCATCGTCGACGACTCGCCCGACGCCATCATCCTCTCGGGCTTCGACCCCGTGCGCCGCGAAATCGCCCGTCTGTCGCTCCACAAGCTGGTCACCGACGGCCGCATCCACCCCGCCCGCATCGAAGAGGTGGTGGCCAAGACACGCCGACAGATCGAGCAGGAGATTGCCGAGGTGGGCAAACGCACCTGCATCGACCTGGGCATCCTCAACATGAACCACGAGCTCACCCGCATGGTGGGTCGCATGAAATACCGCTCGTCGTATGGCCAGAACCTGCTGCAGCACTCGCGCGAGGTGGCCAACCTGGCGGCGACCATGGCTTCGGAGCTGGGTCTCAATCCCAAGCTCGCCAAACGCGCCGGTCTGCTCCACGACATCGGCAAGGTGCCCGAGAACGAGCCCGACCTGCCGCATGCAATGCTGGGTATGCAGCTGGCTGAGAAATACAAAGAGCATCCCGACGTCTGCAACGCCATCGGCGCCCACCACGACGAGACGGAGATGAAGAGCCTCATCGCCCCCATCATCCAGGTGTGCGACGCCATCAGCGGTGCCCGTCCCGGCGCCCGTCGCGAGGTGGTCGAAGCCTACATCAACCGACTCAACAAGCTGGAGGAGATGGCCATGACCTACCCCGGCGTGGTGAAGACCTACGCCATCCAGGCCGGCCGCGAGCTGCGCGTCATCGTCGGCGCCGACAAGATCAACGACGCCGAGGCCGCCAAGCTCAGCTACGACCTGTCGCGCCAGATCCAGAACGAGATGACCTATCCCGGCCAGATCAAGGTGACGGTCATCCGCGAGACCCGCGCCATCAACTTTGCAAAATAAAGCATGTCACTCCTCGCCATCCATTGGAACGTCGACCCCGTGATGCTGCATCTCGGTGGCTTCAGCCTGCGCTGGTATTCCATCGGCTTCCTGCTGGCATTCCTGGTGGGCTACCTCATCTTCTACCGAATGTGCAAACGCGAGAAGGTGGAGGTGAGATACCTCGACAGCCTGGTGTTCTACATCTTCGTGGCAACACTGGTGGGCGCACGTCTCGGCCACTGCCTGTTCTACGAACCCGACTTCTTCCTGACGAGTGAGCACTGGATGGAGATCTTCCTGCCCTTCAACCTGCGCACGGGACAGTTCACCGGCTACCAGGGACTGGCGTCACACGGCGCCGCCATCGCCATCCTCATCGCCATCTGGCTCTACAACCGCCGCTTCCACGTCAACGTGTGGTGGCTGCTCGACCGACTGGTCATCATCATCGCCCTGGCCGGCTGCTTCATCCGACTGGGCAACCTCATGAACTCGGAAATCTACGGTGTGGAGACCACGCTGCCGTGGGGCTTCATCTACGAGCGCAACGGCGAGACCGTGCCCAAGCACCCCACCCAGCTCTACGAGGCGCTGAGCTACCTGCTCATCTTCCTCGTCAGCTACGGCGTCTACCTGCGCAAAGACGGCAAGCTGCACAACGGCCGACTCTTCGGCTGGTGGCTCATCGCCCTCTTCGGCGCCCGCTTCCTCATCGAGTTTCTCAAAGAGGAGCAGGTGGAGTTCGAGAAAGGCATGGCGCTCGACATGGGTCAGTGGCTCAGCGTGCCGTTCATCTTGGCCGGCATCCTGCTGGTCCTTCTCTCCCACAAAGGGCTGCTCAAAGAGGGAATACTCGAGAAGGGAGATAAAGACAAATGAATGGTTATTGGTTATAGGTTATGGGTTATTGAGAGTTGAAATTAATGAATGGTTATTGGTTATAGGTTATGGGTTATTGAGAGTTGAAATTAATGAATGGTTATTGGTTATAGGTTATGGGTTATTGAGAGTTGAATTTTCAGGAGTTACGATAATACTTTTTAGTTTTTACCTTTTAGTTTTTAGTTGTATGAAACGATTGATTCTGGTTCGTCACGGCGAGAGCGAGTGGAACAAGTTGAATCTATTCACCGGCTGGACCGATGTAGACCTCACCGAGGCGGGCATCCGCGAAGCCTACGAGGCAGGCAAACTGCTGCTGGCCGAAGGCTACCATCCCGAAATATGTTTCACCTCTTATCTGAAACGTGCCGTCAAGACGCTCAACGAGATTCTCGACGCCATGAACATGGACTACCTGCCCGTGCAGAAAAGCTGGCGTCTCAACGAGAAGAGCTACGGCGCGCTGCAGGGCCAGAACAAGAAAGAGGCCGCCCAGCAATACGGCGACGACCAGGTGCTGCTGTGGCGCCGCAGCTTCGACACCCGTCCGCCGGCACTGACCCTGGACGACCCGCGGAGCCCGCGACGCGAGGATCGCTACAAGGAGATTCCCGACAACCTGCTGCCGATGACCGAGGCGCTGAAAGACACCATCGAACGACTGATGCCCTACTACCAGGGCACCATCCTCAAAGCCTTCGAGAAATACAACGAGGTGCTGGTGGTGGCCCACGGCAACTCGCTGCGCGGCATCGTCAAAGAGCTCAAGCAGATGAGCAACGATGAGATTATCAAATTCAACATGCCCACCGCCGTGCCCTACGTCTTCGAGTTCGACGACAGAATGCAGGTCGTGTCGGACAAGATGATCGGCGACGCCGAGGCGATAGCACAGAAAATGCAGAGTGTAGCCAACCAAGGGAAAGCCAAATAGGCTCACCCTTCGGTCGAGGCAATAACAACGTCAACGTCGAGGATTAATCCTCAATGTTGACGTTTTCAATTTTAGCGCGGGCTTCCAACACAGCGAGGTACTCCTCCATGGCGCGAACCTGGATGGTATAGATGCTGCGCGGGCAGTCGGGGGTGAAATCCAGCTTGTTCTCATCCCACAACTTCAGGACGGCTTTCAGGTTGCTCAAGCGCAGTTTGACATGATAGTACTCCGCACGGAAACGGTTGCGGTAGTCGCTGTCCAGCATCAGTTTTGTAATCTCAGCAAGTGTCATAAATATATGGTATTGATAGTTATAAGATTCCTATCCGTAAAGTTCTTTAACTCCCTATTTAACTTCCACTTTAACTTCCTTTTATTACTCCCACTTTAACTCCCTATTTAACTCCCACTTTAACTCCCTATTTAACTTCCTTTTATTACTCCCACTTTAACTTCCTATTTTAAATACAAATGTACTGATTTTTTGCCAATAGCATAACATCCGTACAGAAAAAAAGAAAAAAAACAGCAATCCAGCGTGCAAACCGTCAAGCAATCAAAAAATATTCGTATCTTTGCAGCCGATTTCGCAAGGAAGGCAGAGGTCTTATAGAAATCGAACAGCATACGGAGAGGTGGGTGAGTGGCTGAAACCAACAGTTTGCTAAACTGTCGTACTCGATTAGGGTACCGGGGGTTCGAATCCCCCCCTCTCCGCCAGAAAAAGAAAAGACGTCTTCGGGCGTCTTTTTTCTTGACATCGACCCGGGATATAGCGTAGTCCGGTTATCGCGCCTGCTTTGGGAGCAGGAGGTCGCCTGTTCGAATCAGGCTATCCCGACAAAGCAATTATGAATTACGAATTTTGAATTCTGAAGAGTACACATTGAACACTAATTCAATTTTCAAAATTCAAAATTGCAATACGGTTCCGTAGCTCAGCTGGATAGAGCAACTGCCTTCTAAGCAGTAGGTCCTGCGTTCGAGTCGCAGCGGAATCACCACCGCACCAGGAGCCCCTGAACAGGGGCTCCTGGTGCGGTTTTTAGAAGAGGGGGATTAGACCCATTGGACCCATTAGACCCATTGGACCCATTAGACCCATTGGACCCATTAGGTTGCGGTTTGGGGTCAGAAAAAAAGCAGGAGCCACGCGAAAGCGTGGCTCCTGCTGGATTCATAGGGTGTGGGTTGGGGGGAAGGGCGCTTCCCCCTACCCTACGATTAGCGTTTCACAACCTTGCGGAGGACGACGCCTTCGGGCATCGTGACGCGCAGGGTGTAGGTGCCGTCGGCCAAGCCGGAGAGGTCGAGCGTGTTGGTGTTCTCAAACAGCGCCAC
>LXOW01350358.1_pt1 | contig 24789 bp, 20 predicted proteins | sample 1368591 | NCBI WGS metagenome assembly LXOW01 (sample SAMN04884650, study PRJNA319009) | bovine gut metagenome | isolation source: Cow rumen | host: Bos taurus | place: Italy: Legnaro (PD) | collected 2014-07-09
CATATCAGATGCGTGACGCGGCCGCCCTTTGTAACGGCAGATACGATTTTCGTGCCGTAGAGTATTCTCACGCCTTCGCGGAGCATAAGGCGCTCGCATTCGAGAGCGAAAAGAGGCCCGTTGTATCCGGCCTTGAATCTTTTTTCGATTCTTTCCTCTATGCTTCCGTCTTCGAGCCAGGGCTCGGGATAGTCCTTCTCCGCCCCGTGAGCAATCGAGAGGCGGAGCAGCTCCTCCGGCAGTCCGAAGACCGCCTGATGCCCGCGGCCGTCGCAGAGCGGCAGATAATATGTGACAAGTCCGAGCGTACAGAGGCCCCCCGGCATATACTCTCCCTCAATCAGTAGAACGTCGGCGCCACGTCTCGCGGCCGAAACCGCGGCGGCGACGCCTGCTATTCCCCCTCCTGCTACCGCAACGCCTGCAGAGTGCGTCACAGGCGTGGAGAGCGATTCTTTTATGATTTTTTCAGCTTTACTATCCATTTTCCGTTCCTTCGGGTTTGCATGGAGTGATACGGAAATATTATATCACATTTCGGGAGAAAGTTCACGCCGGACAGCGAAAAAAACTCTGCTGCCGTCCTGTTTTTGAAAATATATCGAAAAATCCGTGAAAAAAATTTGACAAAATCACTTTTTATGTGTATAATATTTTCAAATAATATTGTGCGCGCCCGTGAACGGACGCGCCTCGCATAAAAAAAGGAGAGCGAAAATGAAAACGACGAGAATTCTCTGCCTCATCATTGCCGCAATAACGGCGCTTTCGCTGTTTTCCTGCGCCAACGGCACGGAAAACGAAGTCACCACTCCATCGGCGACCGTAACGGATAATTCGCCCGTAGCAGACGTCACTACCGAAAAATCGCTTTACGACGACAAGGGCTTCCGGCTCGACGATATTCCCGAAACGCTGAAGCTCAACACGACGCTGAAAATGCTCTACTGGAGCGATTTCGAGAACGTCGAATTCTTCGTAGAAGAGGAAAGCGGCGACCAGATCAAGGACGCCATCTTCACGAGAAACCTCCACGTTGAGGACCGTCTGGACGTTCAGTTCGAATACCACGGAACTCCCGGAAACTTCCAGAACCGCGACGCATTCGTCGACGAGGCGATAAACGCCAAGAACAACGGCGACGAGTTCGACATCTACGCCGCCTATTCGATGACGACGGCCAACCTCGCGCACCGAGGACTCTGCCGCGATCTGCGCAAGCTCGGCACGATTGATTTCTCGAAGCCCTGGTGGCCCGAGAAGCTGATAACCGAAGGCACGATATACAACAAGCTCTTCTTCGCATCGGGAGAACTCTCGACGAATATGCTGTATATGATGTACACCTTCTTCTTCAACAAGGACCTGCTTGACCAGTACAACCTCGAGTCGCCCTATGAACTCGTCGACTCGAACAGCTGGACGTATGAGAAACTCTTCGAAATGTCAAAGGCGGTCGAAGACGCCGGAAGCGTCGGAGCTACCGACAAAATCTACGCCTTCACGACCTCGTCCGACGTACATCTCGACCCCTTCTATTTCGGAGCCGATCTGAGAATTCTCGAGCGCGACGAAGACGGCACTCCGATTATTTCTCCGAAATTCACCAGCGTCCGAGCTCAGGACGTCGCCGAGGCGGTACAGAAATACCTGCACCAGAGCTACTGCACCTGGACCGATACGTCAAATCTTTTCGCTAACGGATCGGTGCTTTTCACGACAAACCGTGCGAGATACGCGTCCGCCTCTCTGTCCAGCGCTTCCTTCGTCTACGGAGTCCTTCCGACGCCGATGTTTGACGCCGACCAGAAAAACTACGTCACTATCCTCGGCTTTCCCTACACTCTTTACGCCGTAGCCGATTCGAGCCCCGATCCGAACGCCGCTTCGGCCGCGCTCGAATGCCTGGCGAGCGAGGGCTACAGAACGATAACCCCCGTTCTCTTTGAGATTTCGATGAAGGTCAGATACTCGACCGACAACGATGCCTCGAGAATGTTCGACATCATCCGCAACACCGTTTCCTTCGACACCGGAAGAATATTCACCTCCTCTCTGAGCAACTACCCCTACAGCGTATTCCGCGGAGCGGTCAAATCTGCCACCGGCGGAAAGACCTATTTCTCCGAAGCGAAGGCGGCCGCCTCCCGTATGAAGTCGATGGTCTCCGATCTGCTCGGCGGACTCGCAACCTACGACAACTGATATTCAAAGCCGATGCTTTACGAAATAGGCAACGGCATACTCACCGCCGCGGTTTCATCCCGCGGCGGTGAACTTATGCGCCTCGGCGCCCGCGGACGCGATTATCTCTGGAACGGCGACCCCGCCTTCTGGGACGGACGCTCGCCGAATCTCTTCCCCGTCTGCGGACGGACGACAGGCCTGCACTACTTTCTCGACGGCAGAGAATACTCAATGCCGGCACACGGTTTTCTCAAAGATCTCGATCTGAACGCGAAATCCGCAAAGCCCGATTCGGTCGTTTTCGAATACGTACCCGACGAACAGACGAAGGCGCTCTATCCCTTCGACTACGCCCTGCGGATCGGATTCAAAGTCGAAAGCAATAAGTTACGCTACTCGATAAGCGTTAAAAACACCGGAGAGCGGGATATGTATTTCGCCTGGGGCGGACACCCCGGATTTTCACTCCCTCTCTGCCGGGGATTCGATTTCGAAGACTATTCGATTATTTTTTCAGAACCATGCTCGCCCGTCGCGATGGAGATAACTCCCGACGGTTACGTAGGCACGGGAAGGACGCCCGTCGAACTCGAAGACGGCGTCAGACTCGGCCTGAGGCGTTCATTCTTCGCCGTCGACGGTCTCTTTATGACCGGCGCCTGCCGCTCTCTCGTTCTCGACGGACCCGGCGATACCGCTGTCGGAATGGAGTTTCCCGACTGCCCGACGCTCGGACTCTGGACGGCATGCGGCGGCGCCGCGCCCTTCATCTGCATCGAGCCCTGGTCGGGAACACCCGACAGGGCGGGAACCGTCTGCAAACTTGACGAGAAGCCGGATATGATAAGACTGAAACCCGGCAGGACCTACCGCGGCGGATACTCGATTTCGATAATCGCGAAAGGCTGAGATCCATGAAATACGCAATAAACGACGGCGGATTTCAGGGTCACGCGAAACTCCTGTCGAAGATACTCGGAGAAAAGACGCGTGAGATTCCGGGGGAAATCAATATAACGCTGAGAGTCGACTCCTGCGGAAAGAATCCCGACGGCTACAGGATAGACGGACAGGGTCGCGACTTCACGATCGCGGGCTACGGAGAACGCGGACTCTACTACGGGATCGGTAGATTTCTGCATTCCGCAAAATATCTGAAGGAGGGCTTCTTCCCTGCCGCGACAGAGGGCGACGTCTTCCCGGAATGCTCCTTCAGAGCGACGTATTTCTCGATTCACTTTTACAACTGGTACCAGCAGGCGACTGCCGACGAACTCTGCGAATACGTCGAGTCGCTGCTTCTCTGGGGGTACGGCGCGATCGTCGTCATAGTCCCGGTAATCAATCTGAACTCCTTCGACGAGCCCCTCTTTTACGACTCTGTCGCAAAAGCTTCAAGCGTATTTGAACTCTGCAGAAAATACGGTATGGACACCGGGATAATACTTGGATCGAACCAGGGACTCAAGAGCGCTCCGCACGAATTCGACGCCGATCTTTCATACAACCAAAAGCACCGCGGACACGCCGGCCGCAATCTCTGCATATCGAACCCGGAGGCGCTCGGGTACATGCGCGACCTCTGGAGACGGATGCTGCTCGCGTTCAAGGACACGGGTATCGACTATATACTTACCTGGCCCTACGACGAGGGCGGATGCGGATGCGAAAAGTGCAAACCCTGGGGCGCGAACGGCTACTGCCGCGCCTTTGAGGCAATCCGCGAAGAGGGATCGAAGATATACCCGCAAGCGAAATATATCATGTCGACCTGGGACTTCGACGCGACCGAGGACGAGGGAGAATACTCCGGCCTCTACGCGAAGATGCGCGACCGCAGCGTCCTGCCCGACTACATAATGGTCGACAACCAGCACGAGTATCCGCGCTACCCGCTCGAGCACGAGCCCTTGCAGCCTGTGCTCAACTTCCCCGAGATCAGCATGTGGGGACTCTATCCCTGGGGCGGCTTCGGGGCCAATCCCTTGCCCCGCAGATTCGAGCGGCTCTGGAGACAGACGCGGCATATTCTCGACGGCGGAATGCCATATTCCGAAGGGAAATACGAGGATATATCGAAAATCCAGTGCGTCGGATACTACTGGAACCCCGAACGCTCATACGCAGATACGCTTTCAGAATACTCGGGGTTCGAGTTTCCGGGAGCAGACCCCGAAAAAATCGTCCGGATATGCGAACTGATCGAGGAAAATCACGTAGGAGTCTATTCGGGGCGCGAACCCGACAGAGAGGCGTACGAAAAAGCGGCTGAACTCGCCGCCGAGGAAAACGCGAAACTGCTGTTCGGCGCGGAAAAATCCTGGCGCTGGAGAATACTCTACGCGAGAACGGTTCTCGACAAAAAGAGATTCGATTACTATTACGCGCATAAAAACGACGATCCGCTGATGCTTCGGCTGCTCGTCCGCCACTCGGGCGATATGCTCAAACCCGACGCGGAGGCGCAGGCGCTCTTCCGCGAACTCTGCGCGTACTACGGGTGCGTCGATTACAACGGCGAAAACCAGTGGACTCACCCGCCCGTCGACGGCGGATACCCCGAAAAACGAATCTGAAACGCCGATGCGGCCGCAGGCAGGGGAAATATCCCCGCCCGCGGCCGTTTTTTTCCTTTCACTATTGCAATATCAAGAGATTTTTGATATAATATATATACCAAATATTCTTATTTCAGGTTTCGGCTGTGAAATAAGGCCATACCAGCCGGGGAGCCAGCGGTGCCCTGTACCCGAAATCCGCTGTACGCGGGGGTGGATCCCCCGGACGAGGACGGATCCGACGCGGTCTGCGATCCGTATCCCGTGCTGAAGAGCGGGTCCTGCGCAATCGGGCACTGTGAATCATGTCAGGTGGGGAACCAAGCAGCATTAAGCAGCCGGTCCGGTGTGCCGCGGGGGCGCCTGCTCCGAGCGGGAGACGGAACTAACGCGCGGCGGTGAACTTCGACTTCGGGGTGTATGGTCTTATTTCGCAGCCGATTCGATTGAAGCGGCTTTTTCGAAAAAAAGGAAAAACGTAATGCATCAGGCACTTTACAGAAAGTGGCGTCCTCAGACCTTCACCGAGGTCTGCGGACAGGAACACGTCACGAGGATCTTGAAATACGAGGTGGCGCAGGGCCTTCAGAGCCACGCCTACCTCTTTTGCGGATCGCGCGGCACGGGCAAAACCTCCTGCGCGAAGATCCTTTCGCGCGCCGTAAACTGCGAGTCGCCGAAGGACGGAGATCCCTGCGGCGTCTGCCCCTCCTGCGTCGCGATAAGCGAGGGGCGCACGACAGACGTGCTCGAGATGGACGCGGCGTCGAACAACAGCGTCGACGATATCCGCACGATTCTCGACGAGGTCATGTTCACTCCCGGCTCGCTGAAATACAGGGTGTATATCATCGACGAGGTTCATATGCTCTCGCAGTCGGCCTTCAACGCGCTGCTCAAAACGCTCGAAGAGCCGCCGTCTCACGTGATATTCATTCTGGCAACCACCGAAATCCAGAAGCTGCCCGCGACGATTGTATCGCGCTGCCAGCGCTTCGATTTTCACCGCCTTTCGACGGCGGACATCAAAAACCGTCTGCACGTCATAGCCGACGCCGAGGGTATAGAGCTCGACGAGGACGCGTCCCTGATACTCGCGCGTCTCGCCGAAGGCGGCATGCGCGACGCGATAAGTCTGCTTGAACTCTGCTCTGCGGGCGGAGGGCGCGTAGACGCGAAAAGAGTCTCGGCGGCCGCCGGCTGGAGCGGAAGAGGCGCAACGTCCGCATTCGTCAGAGCCGTAGCCCGCCGCGACACCGCAGATCTGTTCAGACAGATTGCAGAAAAGGATTCCTCCGCTTCTGACATAACCGTCTTCTGGCAGGAGATCATATCATACTACCGCGATATGCTCGTAATATCGACCGCAGGACGCTCGGGGGCCGCCGCATACCTCGATCTGACCGACTCCGAGTGCGAAACGCTGGCGCAGGACGCCGCGATGTTCACGAGAGAGGCGCTGTCATACCAGTGCAAAAAGATCGACGAGGCGCTGACGCTGATGCAGCGTCCGGGCGTCAGCCGCAGAATTCAGGCCGAGCTCTGCGCCGTCCGTCTTTGCGACGAACGCCTCGACGCCTCGACCGACGCGATACTCGCCCGCATAGCGGCGCTTGAGAGCGGCACGCGAACGTCCGCTCCTGCTCCGGCTCAGGCGCAGCCCGCAACTCCCGCGGCGAAGGCGGCGAAGGCGGCTCCTGCTCCCGAAGCGCCGGCGGTTCCCTCCTCCGAAGCGAAAGCCGCTGCGGCTCCTCCGGACGGCGCTGAAAAAAAGACGGCCGACTCCCCGGCTCCTGCCGCGGATAATGCGCAGACGCCTTCCGTCAGAGTGAAAAACTGGCCCGACGTCATCGAAAGATTCAAAGCGGCGGCTCCGGGTCCCGCGGCCTTCCTCCAGACCTGCCGCGCATACGTAACGAACGACGGCGGCGCAACCAAGGTTACAGTTTATTACAAAAACGAAGTCACCCGCATGCTCCTCTCGTCTCCCGAGACGCTGAAAAAATTCTGCATGGCTCTCGAAGAGGCGGCGGGAATCAGCGTCGCTCCCGGAAGCATAAACTTCGTTCAGAGCGCATCCGACGAACCGGCGCCCGACGAGCTTGCGCAGGAAATCGAATCATTTATTAAATTCTGATAAATCCAGACCGAAAGGCGGTTATCCGCAATGAAAGCAAGAATACCTAAGGGAATGGGCGGCGGCCCGCAGAACATGAACGCCATGATGCGCCAGGTGCAGCAGTTCCAGGAGGAACGCGAGGCGCTGGCGGCCGATCTCGAATCGAGAGAATACGAAGTCGCTGCCGGCGGAGGAGCCGTCAAGCTCAAAATCGACGGCACAAGGCGCGTCACCGAACTCAAAATCGATCCCGAGATCATCGATCCCGACGACCCCGAGACGCTTGAAGACGTCATCGTAGCGGCCGTAAACGAGGGAATCTCCCGCGTCGACGCCGACGCTGCGTCCGAGATGAGCGCTCTCGCCTCGAAGTTCGGAATTCCCGAGGGAGCACTCTGATGCCTCAGTCGGGTTCGATCCGCTCGCTTGAACTGCTCGCCGAGCAGTTCGGTCGTCTCCAGGGGATCGGCAAAAGAACGGCGATGCGGCTCGCCTTCTCGGTAATCGATCTCAGCGACGAGGAAGCGGAGAAATTCGCCGCTTCGATAATCGAGGCGAAGAAAAACATCCACTGCTGCCCCGTCTGCCAGAATCTGACCGATCTCGAGATCTGCCCGATCTGCTCTGACGAGACGCGCGACCGGGGAACGATCTGCGTCGTTTCCGACACGCGCTCGCTGCTCGCGATAGAAAAAGCCCGTGAATACCGCGGACTCTACCACGTTCTTCACGGACTTATTTCGCCTATGCAGGGTATCACGCCCGACCGGATCAAAATCCGCGAGCTCTTTGCGCGGATCGGCGCCGACAGCGGGATACGCGAGGTAATAATCGCGACGAATCCTACGGCCGAAGGCGAGGCGACGGCGATGTATATCGCGCGCTTACTCAAGCCGTCGGGAATCCGCGTCACGAGAATCGCAAACGGCATTCCGGTCGGAGGCGAACTCGAATACGCCGACGAATACACGCTGGCGCGCGCATTCGAGGGACGCACCGAGTATTGATCCGCTTCTTCAGGGCTGCAGAATCACGTCAGCCCAGAGAGGCCTATGATCCGAATATGACTCGGTTACGGTGCCGCTGTCCGCGACTTCGAATCCCTTCGAGAGAAGGATATTGTCAATACTGCTTGATTTTGACGGGAAGGTGACCTGCTCGCGGCCGTAGTCGTTGACCATCGTCGCGGCTCCGATAACGCCGAACTCGAAGAAGTCGGCCGAGTTGAAATCCGCGGTGACGACGAAGCGCCGGCTGTCGTACAGAAGAGCCGCCACCTCTCGCAGCTGAGCCGCTCTCAGCGAATTGTCCTCGTAGGAAAGATGAGTGTTGACGAAATCGATCAGCACTCCGTCCACGTCAATCACGGCATGTCCGGCGGCGCGGCCCTCGTAACTGCCCGACTCAAGCTGTACCGTTTCGTATGAGACTATCGGATATTTCGACAGTATCAGCGTGCCGTATTGCCCGCCCTTGTAATCGATTGCCCGGGTGAATTTGTAATATGGCATTCCGGCCGACTTCGCGATGATGCGCGGCTGGTCGCGCCCGCCCGAGCGCGTGTTGAGATAATCGACCTCCTGGACGCCGACTATATCGGCTTCCATGGCCTTTATCACCGAGGCGATATTCTCTTCTCCCTCGGCGGCGTGTTTGATGTTGTAGGTGGCGATTCTCAGTCTTTTCGGCTCGCCTTCGGGCTCAGCCGTCGTCGTTATTTCGACAGTCGTCATTTCAGTCTCCTTTGAGGTGTTCTCTGTCGAGGATAGTTCCCCGGCTTCGCTGCCGCTTTCCGCGGCGCTTGTTGAATTATCGGTTCCCGCATCGGGTTCTCCGCGCGACAAGCATCCGCAGACGGACGCCGCCAGCAGGATCGATATTATCAAAGCCGCGGCCGTCAGTAATTTCTTTCTCATTTGCTTTTTTCCTTTCCCCGCTCCGTACGGGCGGGAAAGCAATACAGTTTAAGCCCTTTTCAGGGCAGGGGCCGGATTAACGGCGAATTCGCCGGAATTCAGGATCCGCCCCGGATCCGCATCCTATGAAGAAGAACGTCAAAACAGTAAAGTTCGGCGGCACGTCGCTCTGCGACGCCGAACATTTCAAACTTGCGGCGGGGATCGTAAAATCGGATCCCGACCGCAGACTGGTCGTCCCGTCGGCTCCCGGCAAGCGCTTTGCCGGAGACACGAAGGTCACCGACCTCTTTTACGAGTGCTACAGACTATCCCGCGACGGCAATCCGTCCGAGTTTGAGCGCTGCTATTCCGAAATTTGCGGGAGATTTTTATCGATCACCGCGGGGCTCGGGCTCGATTTCGACATTTCGGGCGAGCTCGAGTTCATCCGCCAGGCGATACTCCACCGCTCGGGCCGCGACTATGCGGCGAGCCGCGGCGAATACCTGAACAGTCTCATCATGGCCAAATATCTCGGCTTCGATTTCATCGACGCCGAAAACGTCATATTCTTCAGAGACGACGGCCGGCTCGATTCGGATAAAACAGACGCGGCCCTCAGAGAGGAACTCGCCCTTCACGAAAGAGCCGTTATCCCCGGCTTCTACGGACTGATGCCGAACGGCACCGTCCGTACATTCTCGCGCGGCGGTTCGGATATCACCGGCGCGATAGTCGCGGCGGCGAGCTCGTCCTCTCTCTATGAGAACTGGACCGACGTCTCGGGATTTATGATGGCGGATCCGCGTATCGTTCCCGACGCTCACGTTATCCGGGAGATCACATACCGCGAACTGCGCGAGCTCTCATATATGGGCGCGACGGTGCTTCACGAGGACGCGATTTTCCCCGTCCGCAACGCGGGCATTCCGATCAACATCCGCAACACGCTCGATCCGTCGGCGCCCGGCACCATGATCGTCGGCTCGGCCGAGAGCTTCGACCACGACAGAATCATCACCGGAATAGCCGGCAAGCGCGGATTTTCGGTAATAACCATTGAGCATCATCAGATGCACAGCCAGATCGGCTTCGGCCGCAGGGTACTCGAAACGATCGAAGAGCACGGTCTGTCCTTCGAGCATCTTCCGTCGGGCATCGACACCATGGGCGTCATCGTCCAGTCGGCCGAACTCAACGAAAAGCGCGAAAAGATCATCGAGGCGCTCTCGCGCAGCGTCCGTCCCGACAGCATAACCGTTGAAGACGGAATCGCCCTGATCGCGGTCGTCGGACGCGGAATGGTCAAATACAAGGGCACCGCGGCGAGAGTCTTCAAGTCGGTTTCGGACGCCGGCGTCAACATCAGGATGATCGATCAGGGCTCGAGCGAACTCAATATCATCCTCGGCGTCGACGAAGAGGACTTCGAGCGCGCCGTCAGCGCCATTTACAGGGAGTTTGTAGCTTCTTAAACGGGATTTATCAATCCATCTTTTCACTCAGCTGTCTGCCGCCGAGCAGATGGAAGTGGATGTGCTTCACCGACTGGCAGGCGTCGGGACCGCAGTTGCTGATTATCCGGTAACCGTTTTTGAGTCCCTCTTGTGCGGCGATTTTCGGTATTGCCTCGAATACGGCGGCGATCTCCGCGCTGTTTTCGGCGTTCACTTCGTCGGCCGAGCAGATATGCTTTCTCGGAACGACGAGAATATGCGTCGGCGCCTGGGGATTTATGTCGCGGAAGGCGAATACGCGGTCGTCGGAATAGACGGCCGCAGACGGGATCTCACCCGATATGATTTTGCAGAAGATGCAGTCCATTTTTCTTTTCCTTTCGGTTCCGCCGCGAAGCCGCGGCTGACTGATATTGTTGTTATTATTATACCATTTCAAGACGGTTTTATCAATATGAATCGCATAAATTATTTTGACGTGCACACGCATATATTCCCCGAGGCGATCGCCCCGGCGGCGACGCGCAATCTCGGCAGGTTCTACGACTTCAAGGTCGACGGAAACGGTACCTCGGCAGAGCTCGGCGACGTCTCGCTGAGAAACGGCGTCTCGGGCGTTCTCGTTCTCTGCACCGCCACGTCGGCGCATCAGGTCCGGAAAGTGAACGAGGTCGCCGCCGCCGAGTGCGCCGGGATGCGTGAAAGAGGACTCGACGTCGAGTGCTTCGGAAGCTATCATCAGGACGAAACCGATCCCGACGGCGTCTTCGAGCAGGCCGAACGCCTCGGTCTCCGCGGATTCAAGGTACACCCAGACATCCAGGGCGTCGATATCGACGACGAGCGCCTCTTCCCTCTCTACGCATACTGCGAGGGGCGCCTGCCCGTATATCTTCATATGGGCGACGGCAGGCCTCAGTACAGGTTTTCCGAGGCGCGCCGGCTTGTCCGGATAAAGGAGAAGTTCCCGCGCCTGCGCGTCGGAGCCGCGCATCTCGGCGGATACACTGCGTGGGAGGAATCGTATATCCTCGCCGGAATCCCCGACGTCTGGTTCGACACCTCAAGTTCGGTCTGGGCGATAGGTCCCGAACGCGCGGGAGAGATGATTCACATGCTCGGCGCCGACAGATGCATGTTCGGAACCGACTACCCGGTCAAGCTCGCCGATACCGAAATACCGCTTTTCGAGCGGATCGAGCTGACCGACGCCGAGCGCGAAGCAATAGCGCGCGGCAACGCGATGAGATTTCTCGGAAGAAATGGGTAAGTTCGACGGCGTTCTCCTGATGTCGGATTTCGACGGCACACTCGCCGTCAATGCGAAGATCAGTCCCGAAAACCGCGACGCACTCGCGTATTTCATGAGCGAAGGCGGACTCTTCTCTCTCGCGTCGGGGAGATTTTCAACAATAATCGACACCTTCGACCCCGCCTGCAGGCCGAACGTATACTGCGCGGCTCTCAACGGCGTCGAGATATTCTCTCCGGATGACGGCAGAACCGTCGAATACACGCAGCTTGTCAGAGAGAAGGCGTCGGATTTCACCGCGCGTCTTGTCGACGCCTGCCCCGAAATCTACGGCGTCTGGGTTCATACGCTCTCTGAAAACGAAAGAGTCGAGCCGGCGAACGCAGCAGAGGCGGCGAAGACTTTCGGCAACGTGCTGACAAAAATCGTTTACAACGTTCCGACTGAAAAGTCGGACGAATACTTCTCTGCCGCGAAGAAGCTCGGCGGGAAGGATTTCTTCGTAATACGCAGCTGGATCAACGGAATAGAGCTGCTTCCGCTCGGCGCGGGAAAGGAAGACGCGCTGCGACGCATCCGCGAACTGCTCGGTCCGCGCGTGCGCCTGACCGTCGCCGCGGGAGATTACGAAAACGATACCGGAATGGTACGCGAGGCGGATATCGGATACGCCGTCGCAAACGCGGTGCCCGAAGTGCTCGCAGCCGCCGACAGAATTACTCTCCCCGCCGCAGGACACGCCATCGCTGCGATAATCAGCGATATCGAAATTATAATTCAAAACATATCCTCAAACATCTCGGGATAAGGGATCTGTACCGCTGATTTGGACTGAATCAATTGTCAGAGTGCGCATCGATTTTGCACCCCCTCATCCGACCGCGTTCGCGGCCACCTTCCCCCGCCAGGGAGAAGGCAGAATAAAGGAGATTGCTTCGGATAAGAAAGCCGGTTCTACGTGCGCATATGACGTTTTCGGGCCGAACCTGACATTCCTCTGCGCGAAATGTCAGGTTCGGCCCCTACGGGCAATTGCCATTATTTCAAGTTCAGAAACGTTATAACAATCACGCCGGATTGTGTTATTCGTTATCGATTATGCGCTCCCCTCGGGGCGGGCGCCCGCTGAGGCGCCCCTACAGTATCAAATAATGCATACAGCGTAACAATCATTACGCTGTATGCATCATTCTTTAATGCGCCGCAGCGCAATTCATGCCGCACAGCGGCAATTCATGCAGACGCAGTCTGCAATTCATGCGGCGGCACGCCGCAATTCATGCGCGAAGCGCAATTCATTCGCGCTTTGCGCGCTTTCATTAGCCCCGCATCGCGGGCGTCCTCATTCCAAAAGTTTCGGGGCTGCCCTTCATCCTGACGGACTTCGGGCAGCCCCTGTCTTCGAGAGCGGAATTATTTGTATTTACGCTTTCTCGCTGCTTCGGATTTCTTTTTGCGCTTCACGCTGGGCTTCTCGTAGTGCTCCCTCTTGCGAAGCTCTGCCAGAATCGCGGAGCGGGCGCACGTTCTCTTAAAGCGGCGGAGCGCGCTGTCAAGCGACTCGCCCTCTCTGACTTTAACTTCAGGCATCCTTATCCCTCCCCTCGTATCCTTGCGGTTTTTATCTGTTTTTTCAAACAGCTCGAATATTATATCACATTCCTCAAGGAAATGCAACAGTTTTTTTTATCTTATTAAGGCAATACCGCACAATTCGTGTGTGGAGATTGCCGAGTAATTTCTGTGCCTGTTTTGGCTGAGAAATCGCAGGAAAACAGGCGGTTTTTCAAGATTTCGACGCCAAAACAGGCGCGGAAAGGGCCGGCGAGATCCGTGCATCGAATTGTGCGGTATTGCCTTAACTTATCTTACGACGATATTGACTATCCTGTTCGGAATGCAGATTTCCTTGACGACCGTCTTGCCTTCGATGAAGGGCAGGACGCGGCTGTCGGCCTTGGCGGCGGCTATCGCGTCGGCGGCCGGGCAGTCCTTCGGAAGCTTAATGATTCCGCGCAGCTTGCCGTTGACCTGGAGCGCGACCTCGACGACGGCGTCGACCGTCTTCGCTTCGTCGTACTCGGGCCAGGGAGCGAGCGAGCAGAGCCAGTCGTGTCCGAGGCGCTCGTTGATCTCTTCGCAGAGGTGAGGCGCGACAGGACAGAGCAGTCTTATAAACGTGTAAAGCTCGTCGCGGGTCAGGTGTCCGACTTCGAATATCTCGTTGATGAGTCCCATCATAGCGGCGATAGCTGTGTTGAACTTCATCGCCTCGAAGTCTTCCGATACCTTCTTGACCGTCTTGTGGAAGGAGGACTCGAGTTCGGGAGTCGATCCCTCGCCTTTCGAGATCACGAAGAGGTCGTCGACTCTCTCGAGGAAGCGCTTGCAGCCGCGCACCGAGCTCTCAGACCAGGGCGCCGCCGCGGCGTAATCGCCCATGAAGAGGATGTAGGTGCGGAGCACGTCGGCGCCGTACTCGTCGATGACGTCGTTCGGGTCGACGACGTTGCCCTTCGATTTGGACATCTTCTCGCCGTCGGGGCCGAGGATGAGGCCCTGAGCCGTGCGCTTTGCGTAGGGCTCGGGCGTTCCTACGGCGCCGATATCGTAAAGGAACTTATGCCAGAAGCGCGAATAGATCATATGGCGCGTGACGTGCTCCATGCCGCCGTTGTACCAGTCGACCGGCATCCAGTAGGCAAGCTTTTCGGGGTCGGCAAGGCAATCCTTGTTGTGAGGATCGATATATCTGAGATAGTACCAGCTCGAACCGGCCCACTGAGGCATCGTGTCGGTCTCGCGTCTTGCCGGACGGCCGCACTTCGGGCAGTCGCACTTGATGAATGACTCGATCGCGGCGAGAGGAGACTCTCCTCCCTGCCCCGGCGCGAACTCGGTGACTTTCGGGAGTTTCAGAGGAAGCTGATCCTCGGGTACGGCGACCATTCCGCAGTATTCGCAGTGGACGACGGGTATCGGCTCGCCCCAGTATCTCTGGCGGTTGAAGGCCCAGTCCTTCATCTTGAACTGGACGCCTCCCTCGCCGATGCCGCGGCGCTCGAGCTCGGCGATCATCGCCTTTATCGAATCCTTCTTGTTGTCGAGTCCGTTGAGGAAGCCCGAGTTGACCATCACGCCGTCGCCGGTGTAGGCGCCCTTTTCGATGTCTCCGCCCTTGATGACCTCGATGATGTCGATGCCGAACTTGCGGGCGAACTCCCAGTCGCGCTCGTCGTGCGCGGGAACCGCCATGATCGCGCCGGTGCCGTAGCCCATCATAACGTAATCGGCAATGTAGATTGGTATTTTCTTACCGTTGACCGGATTGACGGCGCAGAGTCCGTCGAGCTTGACGCCCGTCTTTTCCTTGACCAGCTGCGTGCGCTCGAACTCTGTCTTCTTCGCGCAGACGGCGCGGTAGGAGGCGACCTCGTCCATGTTTTTGATCATAGACGAGTATTCGTCGATCGCAGGATGCTCGGGGGCGATGACCATGAAGGTCACGCCGAAGAGAGTGTCGGGACGCGTCGTGTAGATGCGGAGCTTGCCGTCGGTTCCGGCAAGATCGAAATTGACGAAGGCGCCCGTCGATTTGCCGATCCAGTTGACCTGCTGCTGCTTGATGTTCGGCAGATAGTCGACCGTGTCGAGTCCGTAGAGCAGTCTGTCGGCGTATTCGGTTATGCGCAGATACCAGACGTCCTTCGACTTCTGGATGACGTCGCTGTGGCAGACGTCGCACTTGCCGCCCTGCGAGTCCTCGTTCGAAAGAACGACCTTGCAGGACGGGCAGTAGTTGACGAGGGCGGTGTCGCGGAAGGCGAGGCCCTTCTTGAACATCTGAACGAATATCCACTGCGTCCAGCGGTAGTAGTCCTCGTCTGTCGTGTCGACGACGCGCGACCAGTCGAATGAGTATCCGACGCGCTTCAGCTGAGAGGTGAACTTCGCGATGTTTTTGTCGGTCACCTGTCTCGGGTGCATACCCGTCTTTATGGCGTAATTCTCGGTCGGCAGGCCGAATGCGTCGAAGCCCATCGGGAAGAGTACGTTGTACCCCTGCATGCGGCGCTTGCGGGAGATGACTTCAAGTCCCGAATAGGCCTTGATGTGTCCGACGTGCATGCCGGCTCCCGACGGGTAGGGGAACTCGACCAGCGCGTAGAATTTCTTTTTATCCGAGCCGGGTTCGCCCGGATCGGCGGCGCGGAAGGCGCCCTCCCTGTCCCAGCGGTCCTGCCATTTTTTCTCGACTGAAAGATAATCGTATTTCATAACGTCGCTTTCCTCGATTTCAGTTCTGATTTCCGGCCTCGCCGGGAGTCACGCGCAGGGCGTTAGGGAAGAGCCGCTCGAGACTGTATCTCTCCCTCTCGTCCGACGTGAATATATGGACCATAACAGGTCCGTAATCGAGCACTATCCATTTCTGGCCGTCGCCCTTTCCGTCGCGGCTTAGGGCTTTTACGCCGCAGAGACCGATCCGGTATTCGACCTCGTCGGCCAGCGCGCGAAGATGCGTCGCCGACATCGCGGTCGCTATCACGAGGTATTCGCAGAGGTCCGTCCTGCCGTCGAGTCTGAGCAGCGCCGGATCGCCGGCGTTGCGGCGGTCGAGGACCTCGCGTATCCCGGCGGCGAGCGATTCGGGTTCGGCCGTTCCGTCTTCGCAGAGAGCGAGAGCCGGACGGTATTCTTCGTTCTGCGCCTCAGGGGCGCCGATTTTTTCTTCGAAGTTTGTTTCCATAAGGTTTTCCGCCTTTTCTTCGTCTATGAATTCCCGGTGTCGGGAGTAATGATTGCGTATCTGTATATTCTTTCAAATTCGTCGTCGCCCTTCTCGACGAATATCTCCTCCGCGTCGAATGACGCCTCGGGTATGTCGTTCGGGTAGACGTTGAAATATTTGTTGACAGCTTCGAGAGAGGCGCTCCGCCCGAGAACGTAGAAGGACAGTCCGTACTTTGAGCTGTTGAGCGCGCGTCCGGGAGCCGTCAGAAGCGTCGTTTTATCCGAGCCGCCCGTCAGTATCCTCTTTGCAAAGAAGAGAGCGTCCGCGGCGTTCATATCAGTCTTCACAAGCGGGAGGACTTCGTTTATTATCGCGGCCGCGGCCTCGACCGTGAGATTCTCTCTGACAGTCGACGCGAGAGCTTTGAGAAAAATCTTCTGAGCGTCAAGCCGCCCGAGATCGCCGTCGGCGTAGCCGCTGCGGTATCTCACGAACTGCTCGGCGTGCTCGCCGTCGAGCAGCTGCCGTCCGGCTTTGAGGTGAATGGAAAGGTTCTGGTATGGGTCCTCGTAGTCCATATCCCGCGGGACGTCGACGACAACCCCTCCGAGAGCGTCCACGGCGGCGCGGAAGGCCGAAGTGGATATCTCAACCGTATAGTCTATCCTCACGCACAGCGAGGCCGACAGGAGCTCCCGGGCCGATCCCTCTCCCGAAACTCCGAGCAGCGAGAAAGCCGAATTGAGCTTTCTTCCCTCTCCGTTCACGCGCACGTAGGTGTCCCGCGGCAGCTGCATCGCGCAGAGTCCGCCGTCGGGATCGATCCTGAGCAGCACCACCGTGTCGCAGAGCCCCGACGTCGGATCCCGTCCGACGCAGAGCAGATTGTATCTCTCTTCGTCGGCGGGACTGCCTTCTGCGGCGGTCGAGGCTTCTCCCTGCGCCGTCGTCTCGGCTTCGGTTCCTTCGACGTCGGGTCCGGTTGCCGGGCGGTATCTCGAAATCCTGACCGCAGCGAAGACTGCCGCGATAACGACTGCCGCAGCGGCGACCGCTACTGCGATATTCGCGGCGCGTGAAGAGCTGCGGATCAATTCCTTCCCTCCGCTGCGGCGCGCTCGCGAAGCAGACCGTTTCTCGCCTCGTTCGTCGCAGGATGCACCGGTGTGCCGTCTTCGATCAGCGTTTTCAGCGTCATATCGAATGAGAGTATCAGCAGGTCGCGCAGATGCTTTTCAAGCTCGTCGGGCGTCATTTTTTCGGGCCCGGCGTTCCAGAAGCGGGAGCGGAGCTCGACGCAGTCGGGCCAGGTACGGTAGGGTTCGATATAATCGGCGAGATAGAGTATCTTTTCGGGAAGCGACATACTGTCTCTCCCCGTCGTGTGCCATCTGACTGCCGAGAGCAGATCGGGGTCGCAGAAGAGCGGCATCGTCGTGCGTATAAGGCATTCCCCGGATATCGCGTGCAGCGTCTTCGGCGCGGCGAGCTCGATTTCCGTCGGTTCGACGCCCGATTCCCGCAATACGCGAACGTGTTCTTCGACCGTGTATTCCTTCGTAACGTCGTGCAGCAGCGCGGCGGCGCGCATCGTGCTCTCGTTCTCTTCTCCGGGAAGGAGCAGCCGGCAGAGCCGCGCCGTCTCAATCTCGACGCCGAGAACGTGACGCGCCCTCTTTTCCGAAAGCCCGGCCTTGACGCTCTCGCGGAGCCGGTCAAGCTCTTCGGGACTGTAGTATCTCATAATTACTTGGTTAAATCAGCTGAAGTATCCTGTGCTCGTCCGAGTCGCGGTAGAACACGGCCTTTCTGCCTATCACCGTGACGATCTCCGCGCCTGTGGCGGCTGCGAGCGCCTCGGCGGTCTCGCGGACGTCGGTCGGGCAGTTTTTGAGCACCGAGATCTTGACAAGCTCGCGCGAGGTCAGAGCCGAATCGAGCGTCGATACCGAATTCTCTCCGACTCCGTCCTTGCCTACCTGCATTATCGCCGGCTGTCCGGCGGCTATCGAGCGCAGTTTCGCGCGGAAAGCAGCGGTCATCTTATTTTTTACTCCATCGTTTTTTTCCATAGTGCCTCCTTCGCGGCGGCAATCCTCTCTTCGAGGGCCGCGCGCAGTCTCCACACCGCGTCGGCGCGGTGGCTGACTTCGTTCTTTTCGCCGGGGCCGAGCTCGGCGAACGTCTTTCCGAGCGGGTCGTACCAGAAGAGCGGATCGTATCCGAAGCCCCCCTCGCCCCGCGGAGATACGAGTATCTCTCCGCCGACGCTGCCCCTGACTGTAATCGGGGGACCGGCGAGCAGCGAACCGTCGGGAAATACCGCGCTCATCGCGCAGACGAATTCGGCTCCCCTGTCGCGCACTCCCTGCAGCTTTTCGAGCAGCAGCGCGTTGTTCGCGGCGTCGTTATGTCCCTCGCCGGCAAATCTCGCCGAGCGTATGCCCGGCGCTCCTCCGAGCGCGTCGACGCAGAGTCCCGAGTCGTCGGCGATGGCAGGCAGACCGGTAAACTCGGACGCCGCCTTCGCTTTGATCAGCGAGTTCTCCTCGAAGCTTTCGCCGTTCTCGTCGATTTCGCCTTCAAAACCGCAGTCGTCAAGCGTAATCAGTTTGAATCCGACTCCGCCGATATCCGGTCCGAGCAGTTCTTCGAGTTCGCGGATCTTGCCGCGGTTTTTCGTAGCGATTACAATGTCCATTGACTGTTGTCTTATTCCTGTTCGGAGAAGATCGCGTCGACGAAATCGGCAGCACGAAAGGGCTGCATGTCGTCGATTTTCTCTCCGACTCCGATGAACTTCACCGGAAGGCCGAGCTCGCTGCCGATAGAAAGGACGATACCGCCCTTCGCGGTGCCGTCGAGCTTGTTGAGCACGATGCCGGTGAGCTCTGTAACCTTTCCGAACTCCTTCGCCTGCGAGACGGCGTTCTGGCCGGTCGTCGCGTCGAGGACGAGAAGGTTCTCGCGCGAAGCTCCCGGCAGTTCCCTGTCGATCACGCGGTTGATCTTCGCCAGTTCGTTCATAAGGTTCGTTTTATTCTGAAGACGTCCTGCCGTATCGACGATCAGCACGTCGGCGCCTCTGTTTTTCGCGTAGGCGGCCGCGTCGAAGACGACGGCTGCGGGATCAGACCCCTCAGACTGTCTGATCATAACTGCTCCGGCTCTCTCGCACCAGACGGCGAGCTGGTCGGCGGCTGCGGCGCGGAACGTGTCGGCGGCCGCTACGACCACCGTCTTTCCGTCCTCCTTAAGACGCGCTGCAATTTTTCCTACCGACGTTGTCTTCCCCGCTCCGTTTACTCCGGTGACGAGTATTACCGAGGGCTTCGTCGAAAGATCGAGTCCGCGATCCTCGCCGATCATCCCCGTGACGATCTCGCGCAGCGCGGCGACGACGTCCTCGCGGGTGCGCAGGCGTCCGTCCTTGATTCTCTCGCGGAGTCCTGAAATAATCTTTTCGCTCGTTTCGTATCCGACGTCGGCGCATATCAGCTGCTCTTCGAGCTCCTCGAGAAGATCCTCGTCGACTCTGACGAAGTTTCTGAGTATTCCCGAGATTCCTCCGAAAAGCGCCTCTTTCGTGCGGGACAGGCCGGATTTCAGGCGGTCAAGAAAGCTCATTCCAGAGTTCTCCCTTCTTCTCGGCTATCTCGGCGACGTTGAGCTCGAGCACCTTCGAGATGCCCGACTCCGGCATCGTCACGCCGTAGAGGCGGTCGGCCGCGTTCATCGTTCCGCGGCGGTGAGTTATGATGATGAGCTGAGTCGACTCGGAGTATCTTCTGACGTACTGAGCGAATCTTTCGACGTTAACCTCGTCGAGCGCCGCCTCGATCTCGTCGAAGATGCAGAATGGAGTCGGATTGACTCTCAGTATCGCGAAGAATAGCGCGATGGCGACGAAGGACTGCTCGCCTCCCGACAGCTGCATCAGCGATTTGATGATCTTTCCGGGAGGCGCCACCTTGATCTCGATGCCCGACTCGAGTATGTTTTCGGGATCGGTCAGTATCAGCTCGGCGGTTCCTCCTCCGAATAGTTCGGAGAATGTCTGCTTGAAATTCTCGTTGATCGAGTCGAAGGCGCCGGCGAAGATCTTCTTCATATCGGCCTCGATAGAAGCGATGACCTTCTCGAGTTCGGCGCGCGTCTTGTCGAGATCGGCGAGCTGAGCGCAGAGTTCGTCGTAGCGCTCCTTCTCCTTCTCGTATTCTTCGATCGACGCGGGATCGCAGTTTCCTATGTTGCGTATCTTGTTGCGGTATTCGGTCTGCAGGGCGAGCACGGCCGGACGCTCTTCGGCGGTAAGCGGCGGATAGCTGCATTCTACCGCTTCGGCGCGCGTCATTCCGTGGTCCTCCCAGAACTTGTCGGTCATAGCGTCGAGCTGCGAGCGCAGCGAAGCGAGCGCCGTCTCGGCCGAGAGTTTGCGGCTCTGGAGAACGTCGCGTCTCGACTGCCTGTCGGAGATCAGACGCCTTATCTCGTTGAGCTTCTGCTCATATTCGAGACCCGTCTTTTCGTGTCCGGCTCTGACGCTGTTGAACTCTTCGATCTCGCGGTTGCCTTCTGCAAAGTCTGAGAGGCAGTCCTCGAGATGCTTACGCATATTTTCAAGATTGACGGCGGCCAGTTCCGACTCGGTCTTTTTTCTTTCGGAATCGGCCCGCAGCGACGCCGCCTTTTCGCGCGACATCGACGCCATCTGCTTCAGACTTTCGATATCCCTGCGGGTTTCGGAAATCTTAACCGTGATTGCGTTGACTTCTTCGTTGAGCTTCTCGCGGCGTGAAACGGCGTCCGAACGGCGCGAATCGGCGTCGAATCTGAAGGCGTCGAGCTCCGACGCTCTGTTTTCGAGTTCGCGCCTGCGCGCCTTGAGCTGATCGCATTCGCTGTCGCGGGCCGCCTTCTCGCTGGCCGACGACGCGATGTCCGCCCTGAATTTTTCGAGCAGTTCGCGGTCTGACGCGAGCGACTCTCTCTGTTTTTCAAGCTTTGCGCGCTCGACGGCGGCGAGCTTTTCGATAAGCTGCCTCTCGCCGTCGTCGTTTCTAATGCGCGACGTGACCTCGTCGAGCTGTACTCCGACCTTTTCGGCGTCGCCCGTGAGTTTTTCGATCTTCGCGGCAGTCGCGCGGAGGTCTCCCTCCATCCTCTTTATGTCGTCGGCGCGGGTCAGGATGCCGCTTCCGGTTCTGACCGAGCCGCCGGTAAATGATCCGCCGCGGTTGATGATCTGTCCGTCAAGCGTCACGGCGCGGACGGTGTATCCGCCCTTTTTCGCCATGGCGGTCGCATTTTCGAGATTGTCGAAAACGACCGTCCTGCCGAGCATCGAGGTGAGTATGCTTCTGAATTTGGAGTCCGCGGTGCAGAGATCCGACGCGATCCCGACGTATCCCGGGAATGAGGCGGCCGCCTCCATCTCCCTCGTCGGAGCGTATCCTCTGACCGAGGTCAGCGGATAGAATGTCGCGACGCCGGCGCCTGCGCGGCGCAGATAGTATATGCAGTCGTGCGCGGTCTGTTCGACCTCGACGACTATGTTCTGTATCGACTGTCCGAGAGCCGTTTCGACGGCGGTGACGTATCTGCCGTCGACGCTGATTATCGACGAAACCGGACCGTAAACCCTGCCCGACGTCGATAGCGAGCCGTCCTTAACGGCGCGCATCACCGTGCGGACGCTGTTGACGTATCCCTCGAAATGCTCCTCCATGCGGCGGAGCGCCTCGATCTTTCCGCCGAGCGTCTCCTTCGCGACTTCGAGCGACTGTATCTCTGAATTGAGCTTGTCGAGCTTTTCCGAAACTCTCGTCTGCTCTGCTCCGGCCGAGCTGAGATTCGATTCGAGAGTCAGGAGTCTGATTTCGTACTGCCTGATCTTTTCCTCGCTGTCGCGGCATTCGGCTTCGTGCGCGTCGGCCGCGCGTTCACGCTCGTTCAGTTCGCGCTTTACGCTCTCGCCGCGGGTCTCTTCCTCGCTGCCGGACTTGCCGAGCATCTCGATTCTCGCCTCGGTGTCCGAAAGCTCGGCGCGGCAGGCGCTGACCTCGTCGAAGGCCTCGGCGATCTTCGCAGCGAGGTCGTCCGCTTCGGCCGCCGCCGCGGCGGCTCCGTCGCGCGCCTTCTTCTCTTCGAGCGTCATGTCGCCTATCGAAGCGGAGAGAGATTCGGCGTTTTCATCCTTTTGAGCAGCAGATTCGTCCTCGGCTGCGGCTTCGGCGAGCAGTCCCTCGGCGTCGGCCGCGGCGGACGCCGCAGCTTCCTCAAGGTGGCTGATCTGCGTTCTCGTAACCCTGATTTCGGAATCGAGTTCGTGGTTCTCGCCCGTCTTCTCCCTGATCTTTTCGATCAGAGCCGCGGCCTCGCGCCTCGATTCGCTGCCGAGCTGTTCGAGCCGGTCCTGCTGAGAGGAGAGTCCGGCGAGCTCTTCCGCGTTCTCTTCGAGTTCGCGGTCTGCGGTGCTGCCTTCGGCTTCGGACGAGGCGATGTCGCGTCTGAATTTTTCGGTATCGTAAAGCCAGAGACGGACGTCCGCCTCCTTCTTTATTTCGCTGTATTCGACGAATCTCTTCGCCCTGACGCTCTCGCGCTGGAGAGACGCGAGATGCCCCTGCATGATGTTGAGGGCGTCGCGCACGCGCTCGGTATTGAGATTCGCGGCTTCGAGTTTTCTCTCGGCCTCGTTCTTCGTGTGTCTGTATTTCGCGATTCCGGCGGCGTCCTCGAATATCTCGCGGCGGTCGTCGCTCTTCTTCGAGATGATCTCGGCGATTCTGCCCTGCTCGATTATCGAGTAGCCGTTTCTGCCGATACCGGTGTTGAGGAACATCTCGTAGATGTCGCGCAGACGCACCTCGCGCCGGTTGATGAAATACTCGCTCTCGCCGCCGCGGTGATAGCGCCGCGTAACGGTGATCTCGTCGTATGGTACGTCGATCCTGCCGTACTCGCCCGAGTTGTCGAAGGTCACCGAGACCTCGGCGTATGTCATCGGCTTGCGGCTGTCGGATCCGCCGAAGATGATGTCCTCCATCTTCGTGCCGCGCATGCTCTTCGACGAAATCTCGCCGAGAACCCAGCGCATGGCGTCCGAAATATTTGATTTTCCGCTTCCGTTAGGTCCGACGACGACCGTCGCGCCCTTTTCGAAAGTCAGCTTGGTCCTGTCGGGGAATGATTTGAATCCCTGCAGTTCGATCTGTTTTAAGTACAAGTCTGCCTCTTTCGCCGCTTCCGGCCCGCACAAGCGCCCCGCGGCTGAAGTTTTTTCAAAGAGTTATTATTATATTATATCCTATAAGCCCGTTTTTTTCAAGGACTTTTATCCGGCCTATCGAGTATTTTTCGCGCAGGCGGAGGATATTTCTGCGGTTGAGCCCGACGGCGGCAGAAGTCCTGCCCCGCGGAATGTTTATCACGATCTCGCGGGCTCCCGCGAATCCTCCCGATTCGACGGCGGCGCACTCCCGCCTGAAGAAGACCTCCGACAAACTCATCTCGCCTATCGCGGGATGCGACGCGCCGGCCGCAACCTCGTCGGGTGAGGCGAGATTTTCCGACGCGCAGAGCCCGACTCTGAGCAGCTCGACGCCGCGCGAATCGAATATTTCGAGCAGATCGGCGCATCTCTCTGCCGCCTCTTCGTTTCCGAGCGGGAGGTACTCCCCGTCCTTCATCATCTGTTCGAGCCGCGTTCCGCGGAATACGACGGTCGGGTAGATTCTCGCCGCGACGCAGCCGGTATCGCATATCATATTCGCGGTCGTTTTCTCGTCGTCCGGCGTCGACAGCGGAAGCCCGACCATCATCTGGCCGACGGCGTCGAGCCCCGCCGCTCTGATTATTCCGACTGCGCGCTCACTGTCGGCGGCGGTGTGTCCGCGGCGGGTCGCCGCGAGCACCCGGTCGGACATGCTCTGTATGCCGAGTTCGACCGTCTTCATCCCGTACCGCCTGAGCAGCCCGACCGTCTCTTCGTCTATGCAGTCCGGACGCGTCGAGCAGCGTAGCGCCGACGCCCTGCCCGATTCGACGTATTTGTAAGCGTATTCAAGCAGTCTTGTCATCAGGCCGCGGTCGATCGCCGTAAATGATCCCCCGAAAAATGCGATTTCCGCCTCGTCTCCGGGTGTCACCGTAGCCATCGCGCGGTCGAGTTCGGCGAGAGCATCCCGCTCGTCAAAAAACCGTCTGCCCGAGATTGCTCTCTGGTTACAGAAGACGCAATCGTTCGGGCAGCCGAGATGAGGTATGAAAACGGGTATGTTCTTGTGTCTCTGACGTCCGGGAGTTTTCATTCTTTTATGACCCCGCAGCTGATCAGCGCCTCGCGCGCCGCCATCTGCTCGGCCTCCTTCTTCGTTTTTCCGCGTCCGGTGCCGAAAACGTTGGTATCTATTCTCGCCTCGACGGTAAAGACCTTGTCGTGATCCGGCCCCTCCTCGCCTACTTCGACGTATTCGAGCATCTCGCCCTTCGACGAGCTCTGAACCGCCTGCTGGAGGATCGTCTTGTAGTCGGCTCCCTGCCACTCCAGGAGGAGTCTTTCGAGTCTGACTTTAACGGCGG
>LXOW01219249.1_pt2 | contig 24764 bp, 21 predicted proteins | sample 1368591 | NCBI WGS metagenome assembly LXOW01 (sample SAMN04884650, study PRJNA319009) | bovine gut metagenome | isolation source: Cow rumen | host: Bos taurus | place: Italy: Legnaro (PD) | collected 2014-07-09
AGATGTGTATAAGAGACAGGCATACGGTAGGCGAAAAACACATAGATTCCGAGGAAGGCCGCAATCAGCAAACAAGCGGCAATGTTCGCCGTCGTCAGTTCGGTTGACGCATAGCCTTCCAGAAACGATTTCTTGAAAATGTCTCCTATGCTCAATGTCATGCTTTTTCCCATCATTTCGGGGAGCCTCCGTTCGTATTAAATCTTCTGCAAAGGTAGTATTTCGAGAACCCGCTCCATTGAAGCTGTTCCAGGGAGAGTGCGTGGTAGAGATAGTCCGGCAGCAATTCGTCCCACTTGACCTCCAAAACGCCCTGCCGGTTCGCCAGCACCTGGCGCAGCGGCAGGTTCGGGTCAAAAAACCGGCTGACTGCCTGGGAAGAAGAGATTTGCTCGTCTAAAGTAACCCGTACGTTGCCAAAAGCGGAGACAAAGGGCGTCCGAACGTACTGAACGATCGTGGCCGGACGCAGCGTCCGCAGAGTCATATCCGTCAGCATCCGCCGCAGCATCGGCGGGTGCTGGGCCTGGGGAAAGGGGATTCGGCCCGAAAGCAGCGTCTCCGCATCCGCCCGGGAAACCTGTGCAGCGTCCTTGTGGGTCATGCCCCGCACCTTTGCCTTGCGCTCCAGGCTGATGCGCCCACCGTTGCAGTTGTAGATTCGCAGCCGGTACTTGGCTCGCGGATCGGAGCCGTCCTCGTTCTCCCAATAGCAGCCGCTGTCCAGGTCGTCGAAGTAGACGCTTCGGATCAGATATCTGCCGTCGGGACCTACGTGGGAATCCGGCTTCATCAGCGCTTGCAGCCGACACCGTTCCAGCGTCAACTGGTCGAGGCTGCACAGATACTTGTATTCGTGTCGGAAATCCGTCGGCATCTTCTCACCCCCCTTTTTCATCCCGGACGAAGACCGCCTTGAGCGCCGTGCCGGAGGCGCTGAGCGGCAGGCTCACCGAGGACTCCGCCCATTCCAGCGCTCCCTGCCAGCCAGCAAAGCGCCAGCCCGGGGCGGGCTCAGCGGTTACGGTCACGGGGACAGCGCACAGATAGGTTCCGCTCCATTGTCCGGTAGAAAGGTCCGGCCAGACCGTATTGAGTCGAATGCGCCCGCCTGCAGGGTCCGAGACCGACAGTGTCAACTGGGCGGTCTCCGGGTCCAGAGCCAGCGCCTGCGTCAGATTGCGCAGGGCATAGGCGGGACGCTCCCGCAGGAACGTCGGCCATAGCCAGTGCTCCGTCAGGTGTAGCCGCTCCAGCACCGGGGTAGCCTGGGCAGGGCAGAAGTTGACGTTCATCAGATCCTGATAGCTCAGGATGAACTGCCTGCGAAATTCCGGGTTTTCCAGCAATTGGGCAACCACCGGCATTTCCAGATAGGTTGGACGGTCCCCCGCGCCTCGGTAGACCGGGATGGGACGGAGGAAGGGATTCACCTCTGCGGGAGCCAGACCCAGAGACTCACCGGACCAACCCACCGCGTCCATATCGTAGGCCAGCATGCGCCAGCGCCCGTCGGCGGAGCCGCTGCCGCCGCCGCTCCGGCTGCGCCAGAGCTTGCAGTTCTTCTCAAAGCACCAGTCCACATTGTTGCAGTAGAAATTCGCGCACAGATAGTCAATAAAGCTCTGTACGTCCAGGCGGGCGTTGATTTCCGCCCAGACGGCGGGGTCTGTGGTGTCGTTGTGCTGAATGAAGTCCAGCAAGTCCAGATAGTCCTGATAATCCGCGTCGGTTCCGCAGTCCAGCGTATGATCGGAAATCAGCGCCAGATCCTCCTCCGGAATTCCGTAGTGGGAGGCAAAATACTGTTTGTCATAGCGTTCATACAGGTAGGTTTTCAGGTAGAATTCCCCGTTGACAAACAGATAGACCTCCATGGCGTTTAGGGTCCCCAGGTCCCGGTCGGCCAGAAGCTGCTGGACCACAACGTCGTAGGCCTGATTTGTGCCGTAGAGCAGTCCCTCCCGGGTGTTGATGGAGTGGGACGGGAAACCGGAGAACAGCGGCACGTCAAAAACGCTGCTGCCGGAATAGTTCGGTCTGGCATAAAAGGCCAGGCGTTTAAAGGAGTAGGTGCGGGAGGTGTTGCCCTGTACCCGCACGCCGCAGACCTGATCCAGAACGCATTGCCGTTGGGGATCGAAAAGCTGGAGAACCGCGTCCCGCTCCCAGGACCGCCCGTGGCGGAGAAAATTCGGCGTGGGTTTACTTCCATTGCCGCCTGCGTCGAACCAGTCGTCATAGGCCTTGCCGGTTACGCATATTCCGTAATCGGAAAACAGATCTGCGGGGTCCACTGTGAGGGACAGAACCGCGGCATTGGAATATTCGGAAAAGTCACCCACAAAATAGCTCTGGGTCACAGTCCGGCTATGCTGGCCGTCTGACCGAAAAGCGGCGGCGCGAACCACCGTACCCTTTCGGACGGGTTCTGTCACATAGTTGTCGCGAAGCTCTGTGGTATTCTTCTGGCTGACCACTTGGTTTGGCTCAGCAGAGCGGTCGCTCAGGTGCAGCGGCTCCCGGTAGAGGGGACTGTCCGCCGTCGGTTCGCTGCCGTCGAGGGTGTAGCGTATGTCGCAGTCCTCTGCCGCACAAATGCGCAGCGTCAGACTGTCCGGGTAAAAGCCGCCCAGGTGGTCGAAGGCAGGCTCCTCCAGCGTAGCTGGGAACCAGGGGACCGCTCCGTCGTTGGCCTGCGCCGGACTGACGGTCGCTTGCATCCAGCCCTCGTCCATCTTCACCATGCCGATGTTTTTCTCTTCCTCCTGCGGCAGGGTAACGCTGTCGATCAGGCTGCCGCCCGGCGAAGAAAAAAACAGCGTCTCGCCAGGCTTCAAGGAGAAGCAAAGGCTGGTCCCCGTGCCGCCCTTGGCCGCGGAGGTTCCCGTCCCGTCAGCCCAGAGAATCAGATAGGCGTCCGGAGCAAGCGTAAGCTGCGGCAGGCAGTGGAGATTGCGTTTTCGTCCCCGGTCAGACAGAAAATAACCAGCCAGATTCACCGACGTATCGCTGGTGTTGTGCAACTCAATGTAGGGATCAAATTCGCCGGTATCTGGGTTTTGCAGGCTGAAATTGCAGCAGCATACCTCACTGAGCACCACCGGTGAGGACTGTCGGCCCCCCACCAGGACAGCGCACAGCGCCACGGCCGCAAGTCCGCCGCCCAAAAGGCCCCGCCCAACCCAGCGATGTGCCTTGCTTGCTGCCGCCCGGCGAAAATAGGCCCGAGCGCTCCCCGCCCGGCATATTCCGGCCAGGAGGCCCAGCGCGACGGCCAGAAGCAGGCACAGTGCGCAGCCCAGGAGCTTAGACAATCGGTCCGGGAAAAAACTGTCGCAGATCCGCACCGGGTCCCGGCTCCCACTGGCGAGGCAAAGCCCGCCCGCGAAGAGCAAGGCCGAGAGCGGAAGCAGGAGCAGGCCGGTCCCCAGCGGGCTGCCCCGCCGACCGGGAACCCAGGATAGGACGCCGCCAATACATGCCCCCAGGACAGCGGCAAACAGCAGCATAGCAAGAAAAATCACAGGGATACCTCCGTCAACGTGCAGACCGTTGTCTGCGCAGGCCGACACCCGGCCAGGACGGCAACGATGTATGGCACAAATTTGCCCGTAAAGATATGAATCACTTTATTGGATGATATTATTATATTGCAATTGTCAAAGATGTCAATAGCTGTTCCTTTTTCTTGCGCATGAGGAGCAATTGAGCATCCACGCAAGCTGGTTCCTGCAGATTTATGACAAAACTGTAAGATTCAGATAATGATTCTGTCAGAAAAGCGTGTTATGATAGAATTCGCCAGGAATCGGCAAACACCCATCAGCAATTGGAGGAATAGAAATGGAATTGCTACATGTAGAAAACCTTTGCAAGGTCTACGGAAAAGGAGAAAACGAGGTCAAAGCGGTGGACGGGGTGTCCTTCTCCGTCCCGAAGGGGCAAATGGTCGCCATCGTGGGAGCCAGCGGCTCCGGCAAGTCCACCCTGCTGCACCTGCTTGGAGCGGTGGAGCTGCCCACCTCCGGGAAAATCTTCCTGGACGGGCAGGACGTATTTCAGCACAACAAGAAGGAGCTTGCCATCTTCCGGCGGCGGCAGGTGGGACTGATCTACCAGTTCTACAACCTGAACCCGGTTCTGACAGCGGAGGAAAACATTGTTTTACCCATCCTGATGGATGGGCGGAAGCCGGACAAGGACCAGTTGGAAAAGGTGCTGGACATGCTGGACTTAAAGGCGCGCAGAAATCATCTGCCCGCCCAGCTCTCCGGCGGCCAGCAGCAACGGGCGGCCATTGGCCGGGCCATCTTCACTGCCCCGCAAATTATCCTGGCGGACGAGCCCACCGGCAATCTGGACAGCAAAAACAGCGCCGAGATCATGGAGCTCTTCCGCCGGACCAACCGTGAGCTGAAGCAGACAATCCTCATGGTCACCCACGACGAGGGCCTGGCCGAGCAGTGTGACCGGATCATCGTGCTGCACGATGGCAAAATCATCTCGGATGAAAGCAAGAACCCCCAAAAGGAGGCGGACGGCCATGCGCTATGAAAGTCTGCTCGCTTCCCGCTACATCAAGGCGCAGAAGCGGCAATCCGCCTTTACGCTGATCAGTATTGCCGTGGCGGTCGCGGTCATGACCATGCTCTTTGTGCTCTACGGCGTCCTCCAGGCCAACGTCAGAAAGGCCACCTACAAGGAATGCCCCTATCACTTGATGATCTACAACTGGCCGGAGAACAAAACCACCGCCCTGCGGAACGAGGCATACGTCCAGTCCGTCAGCTTTGAGCGTGTTGAAAAAGGATCGTGGATCGCCAGGGCGCTGTCTGACGCAGGCATTGATTTTGAAGACGCGGAAAACAGAGTCCTGATCGCCAGAATCATGTTCCAAAGGAGCATCGATTACCCAAAGTCCTGGCTGATCCAGATGGCTGACAAATACGGCGTGAAAACAAGCTATAACAATTCGGAATTCCACATGGATGAGCATGGTACACACATGAGTGGAGGTTCAGGAAATTTATATTTATTCAACGAAGTGCTGATGGAATTGGACTGGATCGGTCGCAACGCCATCGAGCAGTGGTTCCTGGGCTTCATGTTTTTCCTTGCGTTCGTCCTGCTCTTTTCCGTCGGACTTCGGCTCATGGTGGACACTGCCTTCGAGGTGTCCTCCAAGGAGCGGGAACGGCACTACGGCGTTTTGCAGTCCATCGGCGCCACCCCCGGACAGATCACGGGCATCATCACCCGGGAGGGCCTGCGGCTCTGCGCCGTCGCCATCCCCATCGGTCTGTTGCTTGGCGTGCTGTTCGCCTTCGGCATGTACCACGCCGTCCTTTCGGCGGGCGCGTCCGATCTGATGCGCAGCGAGTCGGGCGGAGGCTTTCAACCAAGCTTTCTCATTCAGCCCGGGATGCTGCTGATTTCCGCCGTGGTCGGCCTGGTTTGGACCTTCTTCTCGGTTTACGGCGTGGGCATGCGCGTGGTGAAAAAATCCCCGATGGCGGCCATCACCGGCCGGGAGAAACGGGAAAAGCCCGCCAAGCGCTCCGGCAAGCGGTCCAAGGAGATCACGCTCCTGGGTCCGCTTTCCAGCCTGCTCTTCGGTCTGCCCGGACGAATTGCCTTCCGAAATGCCAGACGGCAGAGAAAGCGCTTCCGCACCACAGTCCTTACGCTGACCGTATCCATCACCTTGTTTGCCATCTTCACCTCCCTTGCGGGCAGCGTGGAGGGCACCCTGCTGAACCGAATCAAGGAAAACTCCCTCGGAGAGGCCGATTTTGTGGTCAAGCCCATGGATGACGCAAAACTCCTGGACACGGTGGACCTGCTGAAAAACAGCGGCCTGTTTCATGAGGTCCGCTTTCAAGTAGATAAAAGCCTGGAATTCCCCACGGAAGACCCCGCGCCGGATAAGGTGGATTATCCCTTGCAAGCGGTGTGTTTTGCCGAACCGGCGGAATATCAGTGGATCTTCGGAGATAACCCGCCGGTCCCCTATGAGACGCTGGCGGAAAGCCGCGGCGTCGTTTACGTCCGGATGAATGAGGAGATCGAGATTTTCCAGCGCCTTTCCGACGCATATACGGAGCTGCTTTCCGAGGGGGGCCCCGCAACGCTAAGCTTGAATTCCTATGCCACGTTCGATAACGCCTATGGAATGATCGGGCGGGTCGAGCGGCGTCCCCATGCGTTCACCTTGTGGGCGATGGCCGACGAGTTGTCGAACCGCAGCGAGGAATACGGGCGCTATTACGATTATAGCGGCTGTCTGATCGGGACCATCGATACCTGGCTGGAGATGCGGGACGAGATGCTGGACAATAAGGGGGATTACGACGAGGAAATTGCCCCCTATCTCAATGACGGGGATATCTATCTTTACATCGGGGAAGAGATGGGATACAGCCGGGCGGCCTATCAGAAAATCCAGTCGCTCTTCTCGGCGCATTCCGATCAGATTCTTGTCAGCAGCAACACCTATTCAGAGGGCCTGGAAACCCAGGAGCGAATGGCGGTGATCCGGGTCATCGTCCTGATTCTGAATACCTTCATCGCGCTGGCCGCCGTGATCAACCTGGTGAATATCATCTCCACCGGCATCGCCAACCGCCAGGGCGAGCTGGCCTCCCTGCAATGCGTGGGCATGACGGAGGGGGAACTGCTCCGCATGTCCCTGATCGAATGCCTGCAATACGTTCTCAAGGCGGCCCTGACGTCGGCGGTGATCTGCGGTCTGCTTCTCATCGGCTTCCAGAAGCTGTTCCTGCCGTGGATCATAAACAACGGCGCGGAGGAGATCGCGGTCTTTGCGTTGAGGGATAGCGACGTGGGCTGGATTTTTGACATGGTAAGGATGAGTGTGGCCGAAATCTATGGCAAGCTTCTCCTGGCCTCCGCTGTAGCCTTCGGTGCAGGCTGTGCAGCCTCCGTGGCCATGCTCCGGGGCCAGAACAAACAGAGCCTCTCCGAACGACTTCGGAACGGAGAGTAATACGAAATTGACAGAGGAGAATTGAAAATTGACCATTGGAGGTATTGTTCCAATTGCCGTTTGAACGATGAATGAAATCCCGAAGGGATACCTCCAATTGTCACCTGTCAATTTAATGCAAACGGGCGGTGAAAACCGCCCGCTTGCTTTTTCCCCCGCTCCATGTTATGATAAAGTATGTTAGGGGGTGGGAATATGCCAAGAATTCTGCTGATTGAGGACGACGAACAGCTTGCGGGCATTTTGATTCGCTTTCTCAATTCGGAGGGTTACGCCACGTCTCACGCCAGCGGTCAGCGGGAAGGGCTGCGGCTGTTTGAAGAAAATAAATTCGACTGCGTGCTGCTGGATATCTCCTTGAAGGACGGCAACGGCTATTCCGTCTGCGCGGCCATCAAGCAGGCAGGGGATACGCCCGTCATCTTCATCACAGCCTCTGCGGATGAGGCCTGCACCGTGGCCGGCTTTGAAATGGGGGCGGACGACTACGTCGGCAAGCCCTTCGGCACCCGGGAACTGCTGGCCCGGATGAAAAACGTCATGCGCCGCCGGGAGAAATTTTCCCCCTTGCTGCAATGCGGCAGCGTTTCCATCGACCCCATCAAGGGGATCGTGTTCAAAAACGGGCGGGAACTCACCCTGTCCGCCCTGGAATACCGCCTGCTGCTGGTATTCTTCTCCAACAAAAATCAGATGCTCTCCCGGGATCGAATTGCAGAGGAGCTTTGGGTCATGACCAAGGAATTCGTATCTGACAACACCCTGAGCGTCTATATCCGGCGGCTGCGGGAAAAAATAGAGGACGATCCCCAGAATCCCACCATCATCCTCACCGTCCGGGGGCTTGGCTATAAGGCGGTGGACGGATGAACGAAAAGAAGCGATACCTGTTCCACTGGCTTCTGACGGCGGCAGCGGCGGCAGTCTGCGGGTTTTTCAGCCTCCCCTGCGCTGCGGTGGTTCTGGTTCTGTCCGGGGTCTTCTTCGCGTTCTATGAAGGACTGCTGTCCGGACGAAAGCAGAAGGCGGAAAGGCTTTGCGACGATATTGACCGGATCCTGCGGGGAGAGGACCGGATCGACTTCGATGAATACAAGGAGGGGGATCTGAGCGTCCTGTCCGCGGAGATCCACAAAATGACCATCCGGCTGCGGGAGCAGAACGTGGCGCTCCGACAGGAAAAGCAATTTGCCAAGGAAGCCCTGGAGGATATTTCTCACCAGCTTCGGACGCCGCTAACCTCTGTGATGATGATTCTCGATCTGATGCGCGCCCCCAGCCTGCCGGACGAAACCCGCCGGGAGTACCTGCGAGAGCTGTATGAGCTGCTCTCCCGGATGAAATGGCTGATTGAAACCATGCTGAGCCTATCCAGAATCGAAGCGGACGCGGTACGGTTTGCAAAGGAACCGGTTTCCTGCCGGGCGCTCATCAAAGCCGCTGTGGATACCGTCTCTGTGACCGCGGAGCTGAAGGGCGTCGAGCTGCGGACGGACGTGCAGGGAGAACCCGCCTTTCTTGGGGACCTGCCCTATACCACCGAGGCCCTGATCAATCTGCTAAAGAACGCCATTGAGCACACCCCCGCAGGCGGCGCCGTTACCATCACAGCGGCAGGGAACAACCTATCCGTCCGCATCGCCATCGCAGACACCGGCGAGGGCATTCCGCCCCAGGAGCTGCCCCATATTTTTGAGCGCTTCTACCGGGCCTCGGACTACACCAAAAACGGCTTCGGCATTGGGCTTGCCTTTGCCAAGAAGGTGATCTCCGCCCAGGACGGAAGCCTGAAGGCGTCCAACCGCGAGCCCAATGGGGCCCTGTTTCAGATCGCGTTTTACAATACCCGCGTTTAGTGGGCGGATCGAGCGTTCCAGCTTAGAAGGGAGGCACGGAGAGCAATGGGAAGCGAGTTCTTTCTCTTTTATGCGGAGGCAAACGTCGTCTGTATCCTTTTGTTTGGAATTCTGCTGGTCAACGACAGGATCGGTATGTACCGGCAGGAAAAGCAGATCATCTTTGACCGCGCTCTTATGGCGCATATTCTGTATTTTATCTCCGATGTCTTTTGGGCGGGGGTGATCTCCGGCGTTCTGCCGCGGACGCGCCTCTCCGTGGCCCTGCTGAACTATACCAATTTTGTCCTGCTCTCCGCCATTGCCTATGAATGGGCCAAGTTTGCCGCCGTCTCAGTGCGTATGCCCTTCCGCAGCACAAAGCATAGGCGGCTCCATTTTCGGCTTCCCTTTGTGGTGATGTGTCTTGTGATGCTGGGCGCCTATCTGGCCGATCCCTACTACTGGGTCAATGCAGCCGGAGAGCTGAACACCCTGTACTATCCGATGATGCTCACCGCACCGCTGATCTATCTTTCCTTCTCCTGCGTTCAATCCCTGAAAATGGCACGGAAAACCGAAGACCCGACGGAACGGAAGCAGTTCCGGACGATCGGCCTGTATCCGCTGGAGGTGGTATTCTTCGGTGTCATTCAGTTGACCTTCATCAACGCGCCCCTGTTCTGCTTCGGCTGCACCGTTATGATGCTGTTCTTCTACATCCGGGCCATGAACGATCAGATCTCCCTGGACCCCTTGACCAAGATCAACAACCGCAGCCAGATGCTCCGCTACGCCGCCCAGGAGAACAGCCGCCACCGGGAATACGGGAAAACCTTTGTGGTCATGGTGGACGCCAACGACTTCAAGGGCATCAACGACAACCACGGCCACGCCGAGGGAGACCGGGCGCTGGTGCTGATCGCGGACGCTCTGCGCTCCTGCGTCAGCACACTGGGCTCCTCCTACTGCCTGTGCCGATACGGCGGAGATGAGTTCGCACTCATCGTCCACGCGGACCGCGCCTCGGAGGTGGAGCATTTGCTTGCCAGGGTCCGAAGCACCCTGGCCGAGACCGGCGGCGCGGAGCAGCTTCCCTATCAGCTTTCCATCTCCGCGGGCTGCGCCGAATGGAACGTGGGAGCGGAGTCCCTTCAGGACAGTATGAAACGCGCCGACGCCGCCCTCTATGAGGACAAAAAGCACAAAAACGAAAGCACGCCCGCAACCTGAGCAAACGTCGAGGGGCTCGTCTGCACCCGCCCGTAGGGACGGCACTCTGCCGTCCGCGACACACACCCGCCCCGGTAGCGGCGCACACCCGCCCCGGTAGCGGCGCACACTGTGCGCCACGGGACAGGGTTCGGTCGGTACCCGGCTGGATTTGCCTGCGGCAAATTGCATTCGTTCCGAATGCCGGGCGGCCGATGACCGCCCCTACGGCGGAAACGGTAAATGCCCGGCAGCAGCGCCACGGTATTCTCGAATATTCGTATAATGTATTCTTGCTTTTCTCTATAATTGTTGTATAATAACAATCAATTCTGTCACTGGTTCGTGAAAGGATGACCCGCTGGCGCACACTGTGCGCCTCTACGGCTGAACCGTTACGCCGCAAGGAGAGATACCATGAAAAAAACAATTCTTCTGCTCTGCGCCCTGTTGGTCCTTCTGCTGGCCGCCTGCGGCAAGGAACCGCAAACGACTGAAACCGACACCAACGGAATTGCTGCGTCTTCGCCCGATTTGATTTCGTTCGCACCAGAGGATTGGAACCAGTCGTCTGGCGTTGGAAGCTTCGTGGAAACGCCGGAGGGCTGCTATTATTTGAATTTCGTCGGGTCTGAGGATGACGTCATCAGACTGCTCTATTTCTGCCCCCGGGGCGGGGATACCTTCTATCCCCTGTGCGGCAAACCCAATTGTCAGCACAACGACAAAAACTGCAACGCGTATTTTGACGGAAGCCCTTTCGGGTTCGGGTACTACGACGGAGCTATTTACGCCCTGGACTATTCCGGCTTTGAGAGCAAACTGATCAAGCTGAATCTGGACGGCACCGATCACAGCGTGGTGAAAACGCTGGATGACATTGAGTTTGTTACTTCCTGTTGGTATCATCACGGAATGTTTTTTATTTACTTCGAAGGTGATATGGAATTGCCGCCCCAAATGCGGGAGAGTCATTTGTACGTTGTAAAGCTTTCGGACCTTTCTGTGACAGAGCCTGTCCAGGACTTTGCTTCCAAGGGAGAACTCCTCGCCTTGACGTTTTATAAGGACAAGGTATATGCACAGTTTGACTCATCCCCGGATGCGGAAAGCAACGGTTATCAATGGGCAGAACTGGACACCAACACCTGGGAGAGTAAGCCGCTTCCCATCCGGGCGGAAGAAATATACGCGACGGATACGACCCTGTACTATTATGAAGCAAACAAGGATTACGATGGGGAAACGATCCGCGACGGAAAGCCCGGCTTCCGGGGCTACGACCTGGCAACGGGGACGGTCCAGGAGTGGGATTTTCCGGTGGAGGACGTATGTAACGTAAAATGGGGAAACACGTTTATTTACCTGACTGCCTGTCCCCATAAGGGAGACGAGGGCGAAACCGTTCGCACCGTTTCCATTGTAACCAAGGATCACCGGTTGGTGGATCAATTTGAACTAAAGGAAGGTCAGTACCTCGCGGTGGAGTCCAGCGACAGAATGTATCTGAAGAATTACTTTTCAATCATCGGTTATCTGGATTTGTCCGAGTTTGGAAGCCACCATTTGGAACTGAAGCCCGTGAAAACCGTCGGATAACCTGTGGGCGCACACTGTGCGCCCCGACGGCTAAATAGATACGAACTTTTTTATAACGACTACATATTCGTAATGGTTCACTATTTTTCCTGTATTTGCAAAATTTTAATCCAAAATTTCAGATTTTTACTTGCATTTTTCGATTTTTGTTGTATAATCACGGTTGGCTGTGCACGGTCAACAAAATAAAAAAATCAAAGGAGATTCAATCGAATGAAAAAACTGATCGCGTTAGTCCTGGTTGTGGTTTTGGCCGCATCCGCTTTCTGCCTGGAGGCCTTTGCCGCTCAGTTGCAGTCCGGATTCTTTGAGGGAAAAGAATGGACAGGAAGGCATAGTGCGAGTAAATCTACTGCTTCATGCAGCATTGATTGGGAAGGCGATGGTAAAGTGAGATGTGTCCTTGAGATTATCAGCTTTACCGAGAATGGTGCGGGTCATTTCGATCAGCTTAATAGAAAACCTGAATATGGCTATAAGCATGCGTCGAAGAGCCTTTCATGTAAATCTGGCTCCGCAATTGTGTATTCCAAATCTTCCTTCCACATCAAGAGCGACGCAAATTATGTTGGTGGCATGAAGACTGGAAAGTACCCCTTCTAACTAACTGTAAAACAGACATTGATCCGACAGAAATGTTGGGTCAATGTCTGTTAGGAAAGGAGAACCCCTTGAAGAAAACAATTCTTCTGCTCTGCGCCCTGTTGGTCCTTCTGCTGGCCGCCTGCGGCAAGGAGCCACAGACGACTGAAACCGGCGTCAAGAGCACCGAAGCGCCTTCAACCAATTTGCTCTCACTCGCGCCCGAGGACTATAACCAGACGTCGTGGATCGGAAATTTTGTGGAAACGCCGGAGGGTTGTTATTATTTGAATTTCATTGGGTGCGACAATGATATTATCAAATTGCTCTGTTTCTGCCCCCGGGGCGGGGATACCTTCTATCCCCTGTGCGGCAAACCCAATTGCCTGCATAACGACGAAAACTGCAACGCGTATTTTGACGGAAGCCCTTTAGGCTTCGGGTACTACGACGGAGCTATTTACGCCCTGGACTATTCCGGCTTTGAGAACAAACTGATCAAGCTGAATCTGGACGGCACCGATCACAGCGTGGTGAAAACGCTGGATAACATTGAGTTTGTTACTTCCTGTTGGTATCATCACGGAATGTTTTTTATTTACTACGAAGATGATGAGGAATTGCCGCCCCAAATGCAGGAGAATCATTTGTACGTTGTAAAGCTTTCAGACCTTTCTGTGACAGAGCCTGTTCAGAACCTTGACGACCTGGGAGGACTGTACAAATTTGGGACTTTTTGTAAGGACAAGGCGTACGCCTTGTTCGAGGCAGTTCCAGGCGCAGATGGCAACAGTGATCAATGGGTAGAACTGGACACCACCACCTGGGAGAGCAAGCCGCTTCCCATCCGGGCGGAAGAAATATACGCGACGGATACGACCCTGTACTATTTTGAAGCATGCAAGGATTACACCGGGGAAACGATCCGGGATGGAAAGCCCGGCTTCCGGGCCTACGACCTGGCAACGGGGACGGTCCAGGAATGGGATTCGCCGGTGGAGGACGTATGTGATGCAAAATGGGGAAATGACGCATACATTTATCTGATTGGCTGTTACCATCAGGGCGACGGGGGAGAAACTGTCCGTACCATTTACATCGTGAATAAGGACTACCAGTTGGCAGATCAATTTGATATAAAGGAAGGTCAGTATTTTGCAGCCGAAGCCAGCGACAGAATCTATGTGAATGAGTACTTCTCAATCATCGGTTACCTGGACAAATCCGAGTTTGGCAGCCACCATTTGGAAGTGAAGCCGATCAATACCGCCGGATAACCCGCAAAGCGCCTGCCGAACCACTCGGCAGGCGCTTTGCTGACTGTCAAAGAACTGTACGCAATTTTTAGGGAAGCGGCTCAAAGCGCGGCATGGTCTTTCCGTCCCGCTCAACCGTTTCGTTCCACATTTCCGCAGGCCGCACCCAGAGGCCGCCGTCGTCGTAACACTTCCGGTAGACCACCAGCGGCGCTTCGGTTTCCGAGTGGCGGGCAATGCCCAGGACCTCGTATTCCCGGCCCTTGAAGTGGCGATACCGTCCGGGCAGGATGGTCCGCGCCGCTTCCTCGCAGGCCAGCCGCGCCCATTCCGGGCGCTGGATGGCGTAATAGGTCAGGTCCCGCTCCACGCCCAGGTAGGTCAGCTCCTTTTCGGAGAAGCGGTGGTAGGTCATGCCGCACTTCTCCATGACCCGGCGGGAGGCGTCGTTGCCGGTGAAGAAGGAGGCGTACACCGTCTGCAGACCCCGCTCGGCAAAGCAGTAGGTCAGAAAGCGGCGGACCGCCTCGGTGACATAGCCCTTGTTCCAGTGGGCCGAGCCGATGCCGTAGCCGATCTCGCAGGCCCCGTCCTTCTCGTCGAAATACAGGATGATTCCAATCAGCCGTCCGGTCTGCTTCAACCGGATGGCAAACAGGTCCTCCCGGTTCAGATAGCGGGAGAAATCGAAGTCCTCCAGCCGCTCCGCGTAGTTGCAGATGAAGGTCTCCAGCACCTTTTTGTCGTGGGAGATATTTTCGAAATAATCCGCCTTGTCGGTTTCCCGCAGCCGGTCTATAATCAGTCGTTCGGTTTCCATATCTTCCCCCCCTGTGTCCACGTATATTATACCGGAAAATCCGCCATTTTTCAAGGCTTGTATTTTGCTCTTCTGATCTCTATACTAAGGATAATTCTCACAGAAAGCTGGGATCATATGAAGTTCATGCATTTCAAGGCGTCCTGTTCCTACGCGGCGCTGGCGGCAATCATGGAGTGGAACGGGGTGGACACCGAGGATTTCAAAATTGCGCTGGAGATCAAGCTGCCGTGGCTGTTCTCCAAGGAGGAGGGCGCATACTGCGCCGGGCCCATGCTGCAGGGCGCAAAATGGTTCAACCTGTGGCTGCTTCCGCGGGGCTATCGAATCGTGGAGAAAATGGTCAATCGGGAAATGCTCTGCGATTATCTGCGCAGCCACAAGCCCGCCATGCTGGGCATCCAAACACCCCAGGGAAAGCACGCCGTTGTGTTTACGGAATACGATGGGGCGTATCGCTTTCTCAACCCCACCCGCCAACACAGTGGGGAGCAAACCGAACTGTCGCTGTCCGAGGAAGAATTGCTGAACTCGGTAGACTGGGAAACCATGGTAGGCTTCGTGGTTCCCACGGAGGCTGAACCGCAGGATCTGGCCCCGTATCTGAAAGCCTCGCTCTCCATCATACGGGAAAACTGCGCCGCAATCGAAGCCTTTGCGGCGGAACAGCACGCCCCCGACGATTATCCCCCCGCAATGAACAGCCTCTTCCGCCCCCTGCTCCTGGACGGGATCACCATGCTGGAGTTGGCCGGAGAAGCCGCCCTCGCCCAGGAGTTCACCGCCTTGCAGCAACAGCTTCTGGCCTTCCTGCGAGGAGCAAGGGAAGAACCGTTGCGCAGGATGCTTTCTTTAGATCGATTACATGATTTGACGGAGCAATACGCCAACCTGATCGAGCAGCAGATATGACAAAGGGAGGAATTATAAATGACACAAGAAACGATTTTTTACCATGGCAGCGTCATTGGCGGCCTTGATACGATTCTCGCAAACGCGAAATCCCATGTTGACGGCAGTAAAGTCGCCTATTTTTCGACCGACCGGGTCTATGCCCTGGTCTGCTGCAGGAGCAGGCAGGAAAACTTCGTCACCATGGGGCCAAAAGATGGGATACAGCATTATTTTGAACGCTTCCCGGAGCAGTTGAAGGTTCTGTACGAGGGGAAAGAGGGATTCCTCTACCGGCCCGTTTCCTCCGCAACGCTGAAAAACACCAAGGGCCACACCTGGGAAAGCCCCGTGGACGTTCCTGTGGTGCTTCTGGAACACGTCCCCAACGTCTACGCCGAAATTCTCGCGGAAGAGGCCGCCGGGAACGTCATCATCCACCGCTATGCCGAGCTCGACCCCGCCGAACAGAAAATGCACGCAAACTACATCCGGGACCATCTGAACGACCCGCTCTGCGCACCCTATCGGGAGTTCCTGTATCAGCACTTTTCCCCGCTCTGGGATTGACCCGGGCAACACAGGGGACGGTTCTCTGTGTTATGCAGCCGCTCTGATTACGGTAGGCCCGGGGAACACAGAGAACCGTCCCCTGTGTTCATGCGTAACGCAGCGGCGCCGCAGCCCTTCCTCTGAAATCGAGCGTCGATCATAAATTGCTGCAGATCATAGCAGGCGGGTTCATCGTCCAGATCCCGCACCAGAGCAACGCCGATCACAGTGTCGTCTTCTGCGATTCCGATGACCTTTGCCCGGTCATGCCGATAGACGTAGCCTCTGGCCAGGATACCCAAGGGGCTGTCCAGAAATCCCGTTTGCTCTTCGCTGACAGACAGTTTTCTGAACTCCAGCCAGTTTCCTTCGTTTACTTCAATCAGCTTGAGCATTATTTATCCTCCAAGCGGGGACAGGGGAAGGGTTCTTGTCTTGCTGAACAAGACAAGAACCCTTCCCCTGTCCTTCAAATGCTCACAGTAATGCGGCCAGTTCATATTTGCCAGACAGTGTCTGAAAATTTGAGAGGTTGTATCTATTCAGTCGTAGCGGCGCACAGTGTGCGCCACGTGCGCGCAGCGCACGATTGCATGCGTCAGCAGGCAATTATCACCCCAGATTCTCGCCTGACGGCGAGCCTTTCCGCCGCGCAGAACGGCGGAAAGGTGGCGCACACTGTGCGCCGCTACGGGGCGACTGAACTGTTACGATAGGTTTAATAAAACGGCGTATGAATGAATTGTTGTGAGCAACACAGAGAACCGTCCCCTGTGTTCACTTTTCGATTAGTTCAATTTCATCCCAGCTACCCTTTCGGCCAATCTGTTTCATATATTTTCCAAATCCGCATCCGTCTTTATCTGAGACTGCATCTGTCCATACAGTGTCGCACTCCGGACAGATTTTTATGATTTGTCCAGTCTTTTTGATTTTCGCCGCAAGAATGAAATCTTGCTTACAATATGGACATAAAAACATTTTTTCACTCTCAAGGACAGAAAACGGTTCTTTGTCTTGCAAAACAAGACAAGAATCCGTCTCTGTCCTTCAATCGTTTAGAGTTATAGTTTCGCCGCAGGCGATCCTAACTGCCGCGCGACACCCGGCCTATGCGTCTTCCCCCATGATCCACCGATCAAGATGATCCGTGTAAATGAGCTTCATGCAATACGCATTCGGCCTGGATATTGCGTAGTTGTTGTCTGCATCCATCGGGTCATACTCGCTGACGCCGATTGCGGAATACAGCCCCCGGTATTCTTCCGGATAGGCGCTCAAAACGTCCGCGTTACGCAGAACGTCGCGGGCGCTGATCGGGCTATCCCCGTAAAACTGGTATCCATAGATAAAATCAACAACGCCATAGCTGCCTTCATAATACGCTTCGCCGACCACGTGGCCGTGATAGGCTTTGTTCAGATTGACCAAATGGAGGAGCCTGCAGGGAATACCCAGGCATTGGAGCAAGACAGCGCCGACTCTTGCCATGTCTGCGCACCAATCTGTTCCACGTTGGAGGATTTGCGCTTCGGTTCCTCCAAAAACCATATCTTTGAAATCAACGTCATATCGCAGGGCAATCCCACTTGTATAATCCAGCACATTCCGAATGCTCTGCCGCTCCTGCGCCGCCTTGAATTGCTGTGCAAAGGCGTACAGCGCATGGCCTTCCATGTTTCGGCAAAAAGGCTTTTGATAGAGCGTTGGGGAAGATTCCTCGTCCAGAAGAATCATATTCCGCATCAATGCGTGGTCAATCGAAGCGAGATCATGGAGATCATTTTTCAGCATGATTTCGTAGGGCTTTCCGAATATACTGTAACCTTGTTTCATGTACGTTATCCTTTTGGAAATGAGTTGAGAGTTATAATTTCGCCCCGGCGAAAGTGATGATTGCGCTGTGCGCAAGTTATGATAGGATCGCCTGAACGCGTCAGCGTTGCCGCAGGCAACTCATAACTTGGCGAAGCCAATCATCACTCATAACGCGCCGCAGGCGAGCCTAACTGAGCCTTCGGCTCACGCGCCGCAGGCGATCCTAACTGCCGCGCTCCGCGCGGCTTACTCCCACTCCACCGTGGCGGGCGGCTTGGAGGAGATGTCGTAGACCACGCGGGTGACGCCGGGGACCTCGTTGGTGATGCGGGAGCTGGCCCGCTCCAGGACCTCGTAGGGCAGGCGGGTCCAGGCGGCGGTCATGAAGTCGTCGGTGGACACGGCGCGCAGGGCCACGGTGTCGCCGTAGGCGCGGCCGTCGCCGATGACGCCCACGCTGCGGGCGTCGGTGAGGACGGCAAAGTACTGATCCGGCATGGGATCGGGATGGCCGGCCGCGATCTCCTCCCGGAAGATGGCGTCCGCCTCGCGCAGGCGGCTCAGCTTGTCGGCGGTGATCTCGCCCAGGATGCGGACGGCCAGGCCGGGGCCGGGGAAGGGCTGACGCCAGACCAGCTCATGGGGCAGGCCAAGGGTCTCGCCTAAGCGGCGGACCTCGTCCTTGAACAGCTCGCGCAGGGGCTCCACCAGCTCGTCAAAGTCGATGACGTCCGGCAGGCCGCCCACGTTGTGGTGGCTCTTGATGACGGCGGAATCGCCCTTGCCGCTCTCGATGACGTCGGGATAGATGGTGCCCTGGGCCAGGGCGTTCACGTGGCCCAGCTTCTTGGCCTCGGCCTCAAAGACCCGGATAAAGGCCTCGCCGATGATCTTGCGCTTGCGCTCCGGCTCGGTGACCCCGGCCAGGGCGGTGAGGAAGCGCTCACTGGCGTCCACGCAGATCAGCTTATCCCCGAACAGGGGCCGGAAGGTGTCCTCCACCAGCTTGGCCTCGTTCTTGCGGAGCAGGCCGTGGTCCACGAACACGCAGGTCAGACGCTCGCCCACGGCGCGGTGCAGCAGCAGGGCGGCCACGGAGGAATCCACGCCGCCGGAAAGCGCCAGCAGGACGGTCTTGCCCGCTAACTTTTCGCGTAGAGCCTCCACGGCCCGCTCGGCGTAGTTCTCCATGCTCCACTCGCCCGCGCAGCCGCATATTTCAAAGAGGAAATTGTGCAGCATCGCGCTGCCGTATTCGCTGTGGGTGACCTCGGGGTGGAACTGCACGCCGTAGAGCTTGCGGCTGTCGTCGCCCATGGCGGCACAGGGGCAGTGGTCCGTGAAGGCCAGGGTGGCAAAGCCCTTGGGGGGCTTGCTGATGTAGTCGCGGTGGCTCATCCAGCAGACGCTCTTGCGGGGCACGCCCCGGAACAGGGGATGGTCCTCTACGGTCAGCTCCGTCTTGCCGTACTCGCCGGCCTGGGCCGCAGGGCTGACCTCGCCGCCGCCCATCCAGGTCAGGAGCTGGTCGCCGTAGCAGATGCCCAGGATGGGGATACCGAGCCCCATCACAGCGGGGTCATAGTGGGGGGATTCGGGGTCGTAGACGCTGTTGGGGCCGCCTGTGAAGATGATGCCCTTGTAGCCCTCGGCGGCGATCTCCGCCGGGGTGATCTTCCAGAAGGGCTTGATCTCCGCGTAGACCCGCTGATCCCGCACCCGCCGGGCAATGAGCTGATTGTACTGTCCGCCGAAATCCAATACCAGAATCTTTTCCATACGTTTCTCCTCTCTTGACTGCTTTCCACAAGATTTTGCTATTTTGTGACATTATATTAGACAAAGAAATCTATGTCAACCCCTTTTCCGCCAGTTTTCCCAAGGACATGAGACGGTTCCTCATCTTGTCAAGCAAGACGAGGAACCGTCTCATGTCCTTTGTTGCGATTAGAGCTTTGCGCCGCAGTTGGGGCAGAAGGTGGAACCGCTGCTCAGTCTGGCCCCGCAGTTGCCGCAGAATTCGCTGCCCGTCGGCGTCTGGGGGGCCGGAGGCGGTGCGGGTCTCATGGCCTGGGCTCCATAGGACTGGACGGGGACTGGGAACCGATTCCCGACGGGCATCCCGGGTGCGGCGACCGGAGACGGCTGCCTGCTGCGGGAACGCTTCCTTCGGTGCAGGAGCAGGAGTACCACAATCAAAACAACCAGAACGCCGCCCCCGGCCAGGGCCACGATCCACCAACGGAAGGGTGGGCCGCCCTCCCGGTAGGTCTCGTCCACATCGCCGTCGCCGTCCGTGTCCACTCGGAGAATTGTGGCCTCGTCCCGCTCAACATTGGCGTCGATGATGGTCAGCGGGGTGATGGGCACGTCCTTGATCTCCCGCAGATCGGTGTAGTCGCCGTTTTCATCCACGAAGCCGGCGGTATAATTCATGGTGCCGGTCCCGTTGCCGCGGATGGTAATCTGGTATTTCCTTCCATCCTCCCGCAGACGAAGAATCTTGGTTCGGTTGTCCCGGCCGGAATCCTCGCCCGCACCGGCCTCAAAGGTGATGGTGCCGAAGCTGGCCCGGGTATCCCCGGTCAGGGAGCTGAGCGCCTCGCCGTCGCAGGAGACCTCCACGTCCACGGGACAGGCAATGCGAACGTAGGCGTAGGCCTGGCCATTGATCTGGTCAGCGATGTCGTCAAAGAAGGCAACCAGGTGGTCGGCATTCTCCACCTCATAGTGACAGCCCGGGCTGGCGGCTTCCTCCATGGCGCCCTGCCCCTCGTTCAAATCGCTGCCGGAGAGGTCCTCAAAGAAGCCCAGGGTGTAGAAGTAGATGCCATCCGTCTTGAGGCTCTCGATGTAGGCCGTCAGCTCCGGCCCCGTGAGCCCCACGTTGGCCAGACCGTCGCTCATCAAAACAATGATTTTCTTTCCGGACTCGGTTTTCTTGAGCATGCCCGCAGCAGTTCGAACCCCGTCCTCGGTGTTGGTCATGCCGTCCGCGCTGATTCGATTCACAATGTCCTTGAGGGCGACCGCGTCCTTGGTGAAGTCTGAACGCATTGCCGCGTCATAGCTGTAGGTCACAAGGCCCACGCTGGCATCCTCTACCACGACGCGGTCGATGAAGTTTTTGGCGGCTCTCCGGGTCTCCCGGATAGGTGCGCCGTCCATACTGCCGGAGGTATCCAGCACCAGCACAATGTTCTGCTTCTCGGAAACCACCCGTTCCGGTAGCCTTCCTTCCAGCTCGTCGATCTTCTGCTGCACGCATTTGGTGTAGGCCTGCATGCCCTTTTTGTTTGGGTGGATGGAGCCGGAGCTGACTGCTGCCCAACTGTTGAGCTCCTGCTCTCGGGCTCCAATCATGATCCCATGGAGGTAGGGCTCCGAAGAATTTGCCCCATGGCCCCGGAATTCCTCCGCCACGTCCACAAACTCGATCTTCATGCCCTTTTCCTTGCATTGATGGACGATTCCCTCGATGTAGGTATTGAAGATCAGGACCGCGTTGTTGATGTACTCCGCTTCCTCTTCACTGAAGAACATGCTGCTGCCCTTGGGGTCCAGCAGCTCTGGGTAACCGGTGACGATGATCGTCGCGTTGGGGGCAGCCTCCGCAATCCGCTCATAGGTATCCCGTAGCTTGTAATAGGTGCTGTCCTTGTCGAAAAAGTGGTCCAGCTTGCTGTCGATGGCGTCATAGAGCTCCGTGCTGTTGCTGGTGGTCGCAGCATGGGTAATAATGCCCTCAAAATTCACGTCGTTGCCGCCGATGGACAGGGTGACATACTTCACCTTGTTCCGGTCCACCGACTCGTTGTTGTAAAACACGTCCAACTGACCAGGGATTTGGAAGACTCCCTTGCAGCCCTCCCGGTCGTACACCTTGGTCTGCTGACCCTCTTTTCGATTGGTCGCCGAATCAACCACCTTGGTGCCGGTCTGCTTGATGTTTTCGGTCGTTGCGCCGGAGGAGGCCGCAAACTGCCAGCAGGTTCCCCGGTAATCGGCCAGCTTTCCGTCCAGGCCGGAAACATGAAGCTGTCCCGCCCAGTTATCCTCCGACTGGTGGCCCATGTAGCTGGCGTCCTTGCACTTCAGCTCCATGCTCCTGTCCTGGCCATAGTAGGGGGGATTGCCCTCGCCTGCGGCAAAGGAGTCCCCCAGGGAGATGACGGTGAAATCGTCTTCTTCCTCCTCGTCCTCCGTCGCCCTGGCAGACCGGGGCAGCAGGGGAAGCAGCAGGAGCAGGCAGAGCAAAATGGACAGAACTTTGATCCAGTTTTTCACGGTTCATCCACCTCCCACAGTCCCATTTCGTCCAAGGTCTCGGCGTCAATTCGGTCCACCCGCTTCACAAACAGCGCAGCAGGGTCCGGCGTAACAGTAAAGAACGCATTGGCTTTGCCGTCATAGGTTCGGTAGGTCCCGGTGTCGGACAGCACATGGGGTGCGCTCCATCGTTCCTCCCCGTTGTAGGAGATCGGATCAGCATAGAAAACGTCCCCCATCAGGGTAACCGTCCAAAGAACCTCATCCGGCGTCCGGTAGATTCCCTTGTAGTAGGGGTGCTTTTCCGTGCCTCCTACAATCACCCGCTCGTCATAATAAGCACCCTCCGCGTCGTAGCAGGTGGTGATCTCCACCGCCCCGAAGCCCCGAGCGGCAAATTCCCGGACGGCCTCTGTCTCGGTCCGGAGCACGGCATTCTGGGCGCTTTCCGGGCCGGAAACGCTGCCCTGCTTTGCAAGATACGCTTCCGCTTCCGGTCTGATCGTGGTCTCTCTGGGGATTCCGTCCGGCCCGTTCTTTCCGCCCAGCAGGGGCAGTTCGATCACCCCCAGGAAGTGCAGGGCCAGGGCAATCAAAACAGCCGCCAGCAGCAGCGCAAGGAGAATCAGCACCGGTTTCCCCGATTTTTTCTTTTTGAGTGTGGGGGCGTTCGGCATGCCCCAGCCGCATCTGGGGCAGCGATCCGCCGCCCCCATGGGATTTCCGCAGTTTCCGCAAAAACGAGTCATCCTGGTTTCTCCTTTTTCATCGGGGCGGGACGAGGGAATGAACACATGAAAAGAACAAGGTGTTTTCAAATCGCGATTTGATCACGCTGCGTAACTGTCCAGTCGGGTCGTAGTGGCCGCGCAGGTGTGCGGCCACTACGGAGAAGGGGAGACTGAATAGATACAACGCCGCTTTGGGTCAAACCCGATAGACGTAGTTTTCCTTTCTCGGCGCGGCAGGGCGGCAGGGAGCATCGGGATAACCCAAAATGCAGTGGCCGATGCCCTCATAGTCCCCCTCGATTCCAAGCTCCTTCAGAAGGGCTTTCCCCGCCTTGCTGTCGAATTCCTCCTTGGCTCGGTGAATCCAGCAGCTGCCGATTCCCAGGGCATAGGCAGCGTTCATCAGATTCCCCATGACCAGGCTGCCGTCATAGAGATACGTAGGCACCTTCCGGTCCGCCAGAACAATAATCAGCTCCGGCGCACCATAGAAGGGGTCCCCATCCCGATTCATCACAGCGGCGTTCATTTGGGAAAGCCGGTCCCGCAGGGCCTTGTCCGTGACCGCAATCATAATAGGCGACTGCCGCCCCATCCCAGTGGCGGCAAACTTCCCCGCCTCCAGAATCTGATCCAAGACCCCCTCCGGAATCAAGTCCGGCTTAAAGCTGCGGCAGCTTCGGCGTTCCAATAACACATTCATTGCATTCATTGTTGTGTCCTCCTTATGAAGATTTATACCTATTCTACCGCAAAACCCGGCTGAAAGTCAAGCATTTTCGAGGTCATTTCGGTTTTCTATACAATTAGCCCGAGCTGAGGCCCACACTGTACAACGCTTCGGAACCCAGCGCATTGCTCCCTGGTCACTGCGGACGGCAGCGTGCCGTCCCTACATTTCTTGATTCCTGGTGACGTTGCCGCAAACCACAACCCGGTCCGGCTCTACGTGGCAGGGGAGAAACAAGACCTCCACCCCTGCCCGCCTGGCCTCTTCCAGGGCTTCCCCAAAGGCGGGGTGGGTTTGGACGTTGGGGCGGACCTCCATCACGCCGTCCATCTGAATCACAAAGGCCAAAATGGCATGATATCCGGCCTTTCTGGCCTGCGTCAGCTCTCGCAGGTGCTTCACGCCCCGCTCCGTGGGAGCGTCGGGGAAATAACCAATCCCATCCAACTCCAGCGTGCAGCCCTTTACCTCCATTAGAAATGATTCCCCGTCCCGCTCCATATAGAAATCGATCCGTGACGCCCCATACCTGTATTCGGGAAGGGCCCGGTCATAGCCCTGCTCCGCCAGCCATTCCGCCGCCACCTTGTTTGGGGCTTGGCTGTCCATGTTGATGAGCCTGCCGTTGGATTTTCGGACTGCCACCAGGTCATATTTCGTCTTCCGTACGGGACTGCAGGGGGCTGTCAGCCACACCTCCGCCCCGGGAAGCAGCAGTTCCTTGCAGCGCCCGGTGTTCTTCACGTGTACGGTTTCCACCCTGCCGTCCAGCTCCACGTGGGCAATAAACCGGTTGGGCCGATCCAGAAACACAGCCCGGGTAATATTGTCGTAAACCATCTTCGCCTCCCTCAGCCCGTCATGCGGCGCATCAGCGAGGGGCCGTTGTCCTTGAGCCATTTTTGGCAGGCCCAATAGTTGGGAAAGACCCGCAGAACCTTGGCGTAGAACCGCTCAGAGTGGTTGGGCTCCAACCGGTGGCACAGCTCATGCACCACCACGCTGTCCAGCACCTCCGGCGGCGCCAGCATCAGCAGGCAGTTGAAGTTCAGATTTCCCTGGCTGCTGCAGCTTCCCCAGCGGGAACGCTGGTTGCGGATGGTGATCCGCCCGTAGGTGACCCCTGCCAATGGCGCAAAAAAGGCCACCCGGGCTGGAATCACCCGCTGGGCCTCCGCCGCCAGCTTCTGAATTTCCTCCTGCGTCAAAGGTCCCTGCTCCGCCAAGGCCCGCTCCGACTCCGCCAGCTTCTTTTCCTGCTTTTCGATCCAGGCCCGATGCCGCTGCACAACCTGGTCCACCTCCGCCTCCTTGGCAGTCAGGGGCGCCCGGACAATCAGACCTTCGGGAGTCATTTGCAGGGAAACGGTTTTTCGCTGGGACCGAACGATCTTATATTTCATCATTTGATTTGACCTCTCCTGTCGCATTTATAATACTGATACTGAACTCCCATAGAA
>LXOW01416921.1_pt1 | contig 24719 bp, 20 predicted proteins | sample 1368591 | NCBI WGS metagenome assembly LXOW01 (sample SAMN04884650, study PRJNA319009) | bovine gut metagenome | isolation source: Cow rumen | host: Bos taurus | place: Italy: Legnaro (PD) | collected 2014-07-09
AAGTCGCTAAAGCGACGGAAGCCTGCTCAAGGAAATGGAGAAAATCCAAGGAAAATATAGCCGAAATTATGGTATAAAGGAGATTCCGAGAGAACATTCAATCCAATAATACTGAAATAAAAAAGATAAAATCAAAAGAATTCTAAAAAGATAGCAAGCAACAAAAGATATTTTGTTGTCCACTATGAAATAAAGATACTCAGGGTGCCAAAGCACCCCGAGATAAGACAAACTAAGCCTTAACACTAAACTCCGCTTTCATATGTGAATGGGTTTAGTTTGTATGATTCAAAGGAATTCGAACTGTAAAAGTAGTTCCTTCCTTTTCTTTACTGTAAATTTTAATAGCTCCTTTATGGACAAGAATCGCATTTCGTGTAATGGCAAGTCCCAAACCGGTTCCACCAGTATCTCTAGATCTTGCTTTATCCACGCGGTAAAAACGTTCAAATACATTTTCCTGTTCGTCAGCCGGAATACCAACCCCGGAATCCGAAACTTTAATGTAGAAGAACTTGTGATCCGCATTTAAGGAAACACGAACCCAGCCATTATCATAATTGTATTTTACAGCATTTTCAATCAGGTTATTGATTGCCAAAGACAGTTTCACCTCGTCAACTTCAGCAATCACCGGTCGAAAGCTTTCAAAATTCAAATCAATGTTTCTTTCGGCTGCAATAGGGCGAATACGTTTTAAAATCTGCTCGCACAATTCATTGATATTCACAGAGGAAATATTTAATTCACATTCTGACTTATCCATCTTAACTAAAGAAAGCAAATCAGTGATAATCTTATTCTCTCTCTCAATTTCAGCTGTAATATCTACAAGAAATTCCCTATACAACTCTGCCGGTGCATCTTCCTGTTGAAGCAACGAATCAGCCAGTACTTTGATGGAAGTAATCGGCGTTTTTAACTCGTGTGACACGTTGGAAACAAATTCTTGTCTTGAACTCTCTAAAGTCTCTAATTTCGTGGTCATACTATTGATAGAATCAACAATATCATTTACTTCCGAAAAACTGTGCATATCGATTTTTTCATTCAGGTACCCTTCTGTAATCCTTCCAATGTATCCAACCAATTGTTTTAGTGGTTGAATAAACTTGCGGGAATACATAAATGCCACCAACAAAATAACAATCACTACAGCAATCAATATTCCACAGATATGATGCCAAATGTCATTATAATCTTTAAATATATATACTTTATCACATCTTAGCACAACAAATTTTGCATCTTCTCTGGAAACGTCATTCAAAACACTTAATATACAATATTCAAACTGGCTATCTTCCAAAAATACTGGTGCTTTGGTTTGAAACGCTTCATCCATGGAAATTTTGATATCTTTGCCTAAACTAACTTTGTGCTTTTCAAGTGTCTCATTAAAGAAACCTTTGACATTATTTACATGATCTGAATCATAAAAAACATGTTCAGCACCAATAATAGTAATCCGATATCCTCCAACATTTTCAATGTCGTATAAGGTAAGATTTAACTCAATATCATCGTTTAAACCATCCGGATTTTCAAAAAAATGTTTCTGATTTAAAATTTCCGACAAACAATTTCCGTTTCTTTCCATATGAAAATTGTTCTGTCTGATAACATCGACGTGATAAGAATGCATGGCGTACCATGTCATAAAGCCGGTAGATAACAATCCAATAAGAAGGAGTACAGCAAAAAGCTGTACTCTTATTGACCGTAAAAAAATTATTCTTTTTTTTCTAATTTTGGAAGAAATATCCTACACCCCATTTAGTATGAATATATTTTGGCTCACTCGGATTAGCCTCAATCTTCTCACGTAATCTACGGATATGTACATCTACCGTACGTACATCTCCCGGATAATCATATCCCCAAACGGTATTTAATAAGTTTTCACGGCTATAAACTTTATTTGGATTGAACATAAGTAATTCTAATAAATCAAACTCTTTTGCTGTAAGATTCACTTCTGTTTCATTGATGAATACTCTTCTACTGTCACAGTCTACTTTAAGCTCTTCAAAAATAGCTACCTTTGCAACATCTTCATCATCTGCTTTAACATTCTTACTTCTACGCATAATCGCTTTGATTCTGGCTTTTACTTCAAGAATGTTAAATGGTTTTGTAATATAATCGTCTGCACCATATTCCAAACCAAGAATCTTGTCCATATCATCACCTTTTGCTGTTAACATGATAATAGGAACATTTGAAAATTCACGAATCTGCTGGCAAACTTCAAAACCAGTAAGTTTAGGCAACATAACATCTAGTAAAATAACATCAAACTCGGTATTTTTTGCCAATTCGATAGCTTCTTCGCCATCGTATGCACAAGTCACTTCCATGTTGTCACTTTCTAAGCTGAAACGAATACCCTTTACAATTAGCTTTTCATCATCAACAACTAATACTTTTTTTTCCAAAACCACTCACCTCATCAATAATTTATCTGAAAACGGTAACTTTGGACAAAATGTCCAACACTATACTGTAATATAGTCCTCAATCTTTGTAAATACGCCCTCTTTAATCCCGGAAATATTTTTAATCTCATCAATTGAGTTGAACCCCCCATGTTCTTCTCGGTATTTAATAATACTACTCGCTTTTGCCTCTCCAATTCCAGGTAATGATGTTAACTGATCCAATGTTGCAGAATTTAGATTAACAACTGAACCACCAGAACTTTCTGTCACGGGTTCTGTATTCCCTTCTAAAGCCTCGGTTACAGGTTGACTCTTCGACTTATATGGAATACATATCTTTTGACCGTCTGTTACTTTTTCAGCTTGGTTGATCAAAGTATCATCTGCCCCTTTTTTCAGTCCTTTAGCCTTTTTAATAGCTTCAAACACTCTGGCATCCGAATTAAGTTCGTAAACTCCCGGTTTCTTTACCGCACCACACACATGTACATACACATGTTCAGATGTTACTTCTTTTTCTTCGGATGTAACATCTGTCTTTTCGTCGGATGCTTCATCGCTATCATTGTTACCCGTATCTTCTGTGACAATCAATTCACCTTTGTCACAGTCCATAGCGTGAACGGCACCAAAATATACAACACCTGTTAAAACAAATATTACAAGAATTGAAAATAAAACGATTTTAATATTAAATTTCATTTACTATACCTTTATACAAGGATCCCTCAAATACAGTTCTTAATAATATTTTACATAGATTTCTTCTTTTTTACAATACTTTTTTTATATTTTTTAAGAAAAATGAGATTTCTTTGTTAAAAAATATTATTTTATTAAATTAATGTCACACACTTCACAATCTGCAAACATTCACAAAAAGTAATTGTTTTATAGTTACACTTCTATGGTAGACGAAAGCATTTATGCGCTGTTACTGATAAAGACTGGACATTAACGATTTTTCATCTGCACCGAAAAATAATAATCCCAATCACAAATAACACTATTCCCAAAAGACTACGTAATTCAAAGGGTTTACGCTCTACTTGAAACAATCCGAAAATTTCAATCAGATACGCAATCACTATCTGCGAAGACACAATAAGCATTTCTGCTTTTGCCGGTCCTAATGCCGAAATTCCCTTTACCACAGTAACAGTAATCAAAGCTCCAAGTGCTCCTCCCAAAAGAAAATACCTTGGGCGAACCAAAAGCAACTCTTCCATTTTTACTGTGCTTTTTGTAATGACCATCATAATCAGACATACAAAGAATGCGCTGATTTGTATCACACAGGCGGATGCCCAAAGATTTGTCTGTTTTGAAAATCCGGCATTCCAAACACCCTGAATACTCATCAACGCACCTGAAATCAATGCAATCAAGAATCCAATCATAATAACACTCCCCTTTGGAAGTATTATGTACGGACGTGCTTTTTTTATACACTCAAAAACAATTATTCTTTTATATCTTTCCAGCAACCAACGTCGAGAAAAAAACAAAAGACCGCATCTTCCTTTATGCGAAAAATACGGTCTTTCTATCTATTTACAAATGCCTATTTTACATTTGCCAAAACTCCATCAAGAATAGCAATCATTTCATCGATATGTTGTTTTTCGATTACCAAAGGTGGTACAAAACGAACAATGTTTGTTCCGGCATTGATAAGAATAAGTTTCTTTTCTAATGCCTCTTTAATGATTGGACCTACAGGAATTGACATTTCAAGTCCCTGCATAAATCCACGTCCACGACGCTCGATAATGAAATCATATTTATCTGCAAGTTCATTTAATTTGCTTTCCAAATATGGTGCTGTTTCCTTTACATGGTCTACGATTTTCAATTCATCGTACAAGTCAAATACCTTATTTACTGCCGCAAGAACAAATGGGTTACCACCGTATGTTGTACCGTGATCACCAGGAACCAATGCTTTTGCAACATTTTCTTTTGCAGCAAATGCTCCAACAGAAACACCACATCCCAATGCCTTAGCAACTGTTACAATATCAGGTTTCAAACCATATTGTTCATACGCAAACATAGAACCGGTTCTTCCCATTCCGCACTGAATTTCATCGGAAATTAAGAGGATATCTTTTTCGTCACAGATTTTACGAACACCTTCGATAAACTCTTTTGTAGCAGGGTAAATTCCGCCTTCTCCCTGTACAGTTTCCATAATGATTGCGCATGTTTTATCATTTACTTTATCTAATACGCTTTGTAAGTCGTTAAAATCAGCAAATACCACACCACCAATCAATGGTTTAAATGCTTCCTGATAATGAGCATTACCAGTAACAGACAAAGCTCCCAAACTTCTTCCGTGGAAAGAATGATTCATGGCAATGATTTCATGATCTGTATTTCCATCTCTTAAAAATGCATATTTACGTGCAAGCTTAATAGCTCCTTCAATGGCCTCTGTACCACTGTTTGTAAAGAATACACGGTCCATTCCGGTAGCTTTTACTACATGTTCTGCAGCATCGCCTAACACTGGTGAATAAAAATAATTTGATGTATGGATAAGCTTATCAATCTGTTCTTTTAAAGCATCGTTAAATGCTTTGTTATTGTATCCTAATGCAAATACTGCGATTCCTGATGTAAAATCAAGATACTTGTTTCCATCTACGTCGTATAAATACACACCATCTCCCTTATCAAGGACAATCTGGTAACGATTGTAGGTATGTATCAAATTTGCTTCTGCTTTATCGATATATTCCTGTGATGTCATAATAATCCCTCCTAAAATGTATATTTAATTTCAATACTTTTTTAAAGTCACATAAACCTCATGATTAACTGATACTTCATGAAATCCTACTATCTTTCATGTGCATATAATTTTTGTTCATCGTCAATAATAGCTGTTCCGATACCTTTTTGAGTAAAGAACTCAAGCAACAAACAATGCTCTTTTCTTCCGTCAAGGATATGCACACGGTTAACACCGTTATTTACTGCATCGATACAGTTACGAATCTTAGGAAGCATTCCTCCGCTGATTTCTCCAGACTTAATCATTTCGTCTGCCATAGGAAGTGTCAATACAGAAACTAAAGTGCTCTTATCTTCAGGATTTCTACAAACACCGTCAACATCTGTTAAGAATGCAAGTTTTTCAGCCTTTATTGCACGGGCAACTGCACAAGCTGCGTCGTCTGCATTGATGTTGTAGCTTTCAAAATCATCACCAAGACCAATTGGTGCAATGACAGGAATGAAATCATTGTCAATCAGTGACATGATAAGTTCACAATCAACTTCTTTGATATTTCCTACAAATCCGATATCTTCGCCGTTTACAAGTTTTTTATCAACTTTAAGCATACCGCCGTCTTTACCGCTGATACCAACAGCTTTTACTCCAAGCTTTTCGATTCTTTGAACAAGTCCTTTGTTTACTTTATTCAAAACCATTTCAGCGATTTCCATAGTTTCAGCATCAGTAACTCGTAAACCTTCCACAAATTTTGTCTCTTTGCCTACCACATTGATCCACTTGCTGATTTCTTTACCACCACCATGAACGATGATTGGCTTCATTCCAACTAACTTCAAAAGAGCAACATCTTTGATAACGCTTTCTTCCAATTTCTTATCAATCATTGCGCTTCCGCCGTATTTTACAACTACAATTTTGTTGTTGAAATCTCTGATGTAAGGCAATGCCTCGATCAATGTCTCTGCTTTGATTAAAATTTGTTCCATATTTGTATCCATTTTACTTGCTTCCTTTCATAAATAACAATGTTCCTATAAAGACAGTCACGAAAAATGATCCGCATATCTGTCACATCAATCTGAAAATTTATATTTATTATGAACGGTAGTCACCGTTGATTTTTACGTAATCATATGTCAAATCGCATCCCCAGGCTGTAGCTGTAGCTGTTCCCATCTTCATATCTGCAATAGCAGTTACATGCTTCGCAGATAAAATTTTTGTTGCCTGTTCTTCGCTGTAATCAGTAGCTTTTCCGTTTTCAACTAATTTAATCCGCTCTCCGTCACTTTCAATATAAAGATCAACGATTTTCGGATCAAAGTCTACACCGGAATATCCAAGAGCACAAATGATACGGCCCCAGTTAGCATCGCATCCATAAACCGCTGTTTTTACAAGGTTTGATGTAATAACTGATTTACTTAAGATTACCGCATCTTCTTTTGTTTTTGCGTTTTTAACGATTGTTTCAAAAAGTTTTGTTGCACCTTCACCGTCACCAGCCATAATTTTAGCCAATGTCTGTGTTACCTGTGCCAACGCCTGGCAAAATGTCTTATAATCATCATTTTCGCAATCAATCACAGGATTTTCTGCCAAACCATTTGCAAGAACCATCAAACTGTCGTTTGTAGATGTATCTCTGTCTACTGAAATCATATTAAAGGAATCTTTTACATCCGCACTGACAGCTTTTTGAAGCATTTCCTTCGTAATAGCAGCATCTGTTGTGATTACACAAAGCATAGTAGCCATGTCCGGATGAATCATACCGGAACCTTTTGACATACCACCAAGTGTGACTTTCTTTCCACCTAATGTAAATGTTACGGCACACTCTTTTTTTATTGTATCAGTAGTCATAATGGCTTTTGCAGCCTCTGTACCTGCTTCAATGGTGTCGCTCAATGTCTTTGCCATTGCCTTAGCACCGCTTGTGACTTTATCAACCGGCAAAACATAACCAATAACACCGGTAGATGCTGTAAGCACTGATTTTGTAGGAATGTTAAGAGCTTCTGCAAGTGCCTTCGCCATTGCTTCGTTTGTCTCCATTCCTTCTTTGCTGGTACATGCATTTGCAATACCACTATTTAAAATCACTGCCTGTGCATGTTCCTCATTTTTTACAATATCCATATCCCAAAGTACAGGGGCAGCTTTTACTACATTTTTCGTAAATGTTCCTGCAACCTTTGCCGGTACACTACTGTATACCAATGCCATATCAGTTCTATTTTTATATTTGATTTCTGCAGCAGTTGATGTTGCTGAAAATCCCTTTGCGGCTGTTACGCCTCCATTTATCATTTCAATTCCCATTACCATTACCTCCCTATTTATTAAATGTTACAACATTTTCATCATTTAGTATATAGTCATAACAATTCAAATCTTTACGTTCTTTCCAACCAAGCTCATGCCAGCAGGCATTTCCTACTTCATTATCCGAAAATGCTACCAGACTCACTTTGCTTACGCCTTCTTTTTTACATTCGTTTAGCGAATATTGAGACATTTTCTTAGCAACTCCGCGATTACGATGGCTTTTTTCTACACAAACATGATAAAAACATCCTGTTCTTCCGTCATGTCCGCACAAAATAGCACCAATAATAACTCCATCCTCTTCTGCTATTACACTTGTAGTCGGGTTGCGTCTTAAAAATCTTCGAATGCCTTCCTCCGAATCATCTATGGCTCTGATACCAAAACCTTCTATCGTTTGCCAAAGTGCATATACTTCATCATAATCTTCAATTACCATCGGACGAATATTCACCATTACCGCAACCTCCTTTTTATTTAATGTTCCATAAGATTTTATAATTATACAACTTTTTTTATTTTTATGCAATCCCTATTTTGTTTTCTTTTTCAAAATCATTTCTTATGGATTTTGTGCCATAATCCACAAAATGCAAACCTCACTCTCATTCCATATATTTCACTATTTTACAATCACAAAAACACTTGCATAATTTGCAAATTTGTTATATATTTATAAATGAGTAGATGCGATGAATAATTTTACATTTTCTCAACTGATAAATGTATATTTATTCATTACAAATGTTAAAACAGATTACTATATTAAATTGAGGATATTAGATTAGCATTTATCATTTGAGTAATTTATACTCTCCTATTCTGACAAATGACTGTTTTTTCTATAATATATGTAATCTTAAATACAAACAATTAAATACATGACGGAGGTATCGGTTTATGAAAGAAAAAGTTGTATTAGCGTATTCAGGCGGACTTGACACTACAGCAATCATTCCATGGTTAAAAGAGCATTATGACTATGAAGTTATCTGCTGCTGTATCGACTGTGGACAGGGAGAAGAGCTTGACGGACTTGAGGAAAGAGCAAAATTATCAGGAGCATCTAAGCTTTACATCGAAGATGTTGTAGACGAATTCTGTGATGATTATATCGTTCCTTGTGTTCAGGCAAATGCTATTTACGAAGACAAATATTTATTAGGAACATCTATGGCAAGACCAGTAATTGCTAAGAGATTGGTTGAAATTGCAAGAAAAGAAAACGCTGTTGCTATTTGCCACGGTGCCACAGGTAAGGGAAATGACCAGATTCGTTTCGAACTTGGTATTAAAGCATTGGCTCCAGATATTAAGGTTATCGCACCTTGGAGATTAGATACATGGCAGATGGATTCAAGAGAGGCTGAAATCGAGTACTGTAAAGCACACGGTATCAATCTTCCATTCTCTACAGATTCAAGCTACAGCCGTGACAGAAACTTATGGCACATTTCTCATGAAGGTCTTGAATTAGAAGATCCTGCAAATGAGCCAAACTACGATCACTTATTAGTTCTTGGCGTAAGCCCAGAGAAAGCACCAGATGAAGGTGAGTATGTTTCATTGAAATTTGAAAAAGGTGTTCCAGTTGCATTAAACGGAAAATCAATGAAAGTTTCTGAAATTATCAAAGAGCTTAACGTATTAGGCGGAAAACATGGTGTTGGTATCATTGATATCGTTGAAAACCGTGTTGTAGGAATGAAATCTCGTGGTGTTTATGAAACTCCAGGTGGAACTATCCTAATGGAAGCTCATCAGCAGTTAGAGGAATTAATCCTTGACCGCGATACTTACGCTCAGAAGAAAGATTTAGCAAATAAATTTGCACAGATCGTTTACGAAGGAAAATGGTTCACACCACTTCGTGAGGCAATCCAGGCATTTATCGAAGTAACTCAGCAGTATTGTACTGGAGAAGTTAAGTTTAAACTTTACAAAGGAAACATTATCAAAGCTGGTACTACTTCACCATATTCATTGTACAATGAAAGTCTTGCATCATTCACAACTGGTGATTTATACGATCATCACGATGCAGATGGATTTATCAACTTGTTTGGTTTATCATTAAAGGTTCGTGCAATGAAGCTTGCAGAAGCTGATAAGAATAAATAATAATCTTTTAGGATGGATTTCCTATATAGTCAAAAATGCTTAGTTCGTTGGAACTAAGCATTTTTTCTAGTTTATTACTATTGGTAATTATATTACGTTCAACTAAGCAATTTTTTGCAAAACACTTTTTATAACTGAAATCCCAGTGATTTCATTTCTTTTCGAAAACTTGCAATTGGAAATCCCACCACATTATAGTAGTCTCCTTCAATACCATCGATAAACTTTGCAAATTTTCCCTGGATAGCATATGCCCCTGCCTTGTCCATCGGTTCTCCGGTCAGTACATATTCCATAGCTTCGTCTTTCGACATTTCTGCAATCATTACTTTCGTCTGCTGTGCAAATTGGCGCACCTCAATATGTCCAATTTCATCTTTTACCACAATACAAACTCCCGTATACACACTGTGAGTGTGTCCCTGCAAATTCATAATCATGCTTACTGCTTCCAGTTCATCCTTTGGCTTTCCAAGAATTTGCCCTGCATTTTCCACTACGGTATCCGCTCCGATTACTACTGAATTAACAGCCGCATCCTTCGCAATATCCATAGCTTTCATATAGGATAATTCCTTTACAAGGTCTTTTGGATTATCTGTAGTAATATTTTCTTCTTTCTGACTCGGCTTCACCGAAAAAACAATCCCTGCCTGTTCAAGAATTTCTTTTCTTCTCGGAGAACCTGAAGCTAAAATAATCTGATACATATCAATTTCCTTTTCTGATTTATTTTTAGTATTAAATCAACTACTTCTCAATATTTAAAGCAATTTGTTTTCTCATCATCTTATGATTATTTCTTTTCTGAATCGCCTATTTTAGAAGTATCTTCTTTTGCTTCTGACTTTTCTTCACTTTCTTTTGAAGCATCTTCTTTTACTTCCAACTTTTCTTCCGTTTTATACATTAACTTGGAATTCTCCACCGAAAATACATCTACATATTTATCTGTTTCCGTCGGTAGTTCTTTTTTTATCAAGCGTTTATCAATAATTTGTTTTGCAAGATGGTAAATAACCGCAAATACCGGCACACCAAAAATCATACCCGGGAAGCCAAATAATCCAGAACCTAATAAAATTGCAAAGATAACTCCAAAGGCAGATAATCCGGTAGAGTTTCCTAATATCTTAGGTCCGATAATATTTCCATCAATCTGTTGCAAAATCATATCAAAAATGAAGAAAATCAATCCTGCTTTTGGATCTGCCAATGCAATTAGAATCGTACTTGGTACTACTCCGATATAAGGTCCAAAGAAAGGAATAATATTTGTAATACCTACAATCACACTAACGATCAATGTGTATGGCATTCGAAAAATCGATAATACAACAAAACAAATTACACCCATAATAAGTGAATCTATCAGTTTTCCTGACAAAAAGCCTAAAAATATACGGTCGCTATCTCTTGCTATTGTTAAGATAGAGTTTGTTGTTTTCGGACTAAACATCGCATACATACACTTCTTGGCAGTACCTTTAAAAGATTCTTTGGTAGACAAAATATAAATAGAAACAATCAATCCAATAAAGAAATTATACAATACTCCAAATACACCGGTAATACCATTCATAAGAGATTTTAAAATATCCAAAAGGTCATTTTTCAACCAATTGTTTACCTTTTCCATAATGGTTTCTGTATGATCCAAAATAGACTGAACAACTATGTTATTATCATCTTGAGCAGAAATTGTTTTTAACCATTTTGCGAAAGCGTTATAACGTTGTGGCATTTCACTTGCCAGATTTGAAAGACTGACTATTAAATCCGGAATAATTGCATAAAGCAAAATTCCAATAGATACGAAGAATAAAATAATCGTCAGCAATAAAGAAATACCTCTAACTCGTCCTTTTGTCTTTGCATTCGTAACATCCAATTTAAATAGTTTTGTTATATTTTTCTCGAACCACTTCATAACCGGGTTTAAAATATAAGCTAAAATCACACCGACAATGATTGGTTTCAAGATATTAATCAATTGATCAAAACCATCTAAGATTGAATCAAATCGATATATCATAAAACCAAAAGATACGGAAGCAATAATCACAAGGAACCACATAATTCCCTGCCATTTAAAACTACTCAATTTCGTAAAACGTCTTGTAAAACTCTTCTGCTGTCCATGAACAACACCGTGAGTTTCTTTTATGTTCTCATTCTCCATAATTTATCCTCTCATTTTTCACAATATTCTCTCGCAAAGTAAACCCACATGTCATTCCTACTAACACCACCATGAAAAAATTGGGTTTACATTTAAAATCAACCGCGAACCATGCGCAATGGTTAATGACATACGATACATAAATATATTCACGAAAACAGGGTATTCTTTCGAATACCCTGTTTATCTATCATGAATTAAAGCATTCCTTCTAATGTCTTACGAATTGCCAAAATAAAGTCCTGACTATTTACAACAGTAACATTTTCCAATGTTGTAATCAATGCCAAATCTTTTGTCATTGTACCATTTTCAATTGTTGAGATTGTTGCCTTCTCTAATTTATCAGCAAAATCCTGTAATGCCTGATTATTGTCTAACTCACCACGTTTTCTCAAAGCACCTGTCCAAGCATAGATAGTTGCTACAGAGTTTGTAGATGTTTCCTCACCCTTTAAATGCTTGTAGTAGTGTCTCTGAACAGTACCATGAGCAGCTTCATACTCATAATTTCCATCTGGAGAAACCAAAACAGATGTCATCATTGCAAGTGAACCAAATGCTGAAGATACCATATCACTCATAACATCTCCATCATAGTTCTTACATGCCCAGATGTATCCACCTTCTGATTTCATTACACGGGCAACTGCATCATCAATCAATGTATAGAAATATTCAATTCCTGCTTTTTCAAATTTGTCTGCATATTCTTTATCGTAGATTTCCTGGAAAATATCCTTGAATGTATGGTCATATTTTTTAGAAATAGTATCTTTTGTAGCAAACCATAAATCCTGATGTGTATCTAATGCATAGTTAAAGCAGCTCTTTGCAAAACTTGTGATTGAGCTGTCTAAGTTGTGCATACCCTGAATAACTCCAGGACCAGCAAAATTGTGAATCAATTCTCTAATCTCTGTTCCGTCTTCACCAGTAAATACGATTTCAGCCTTACCTGCACCAGGTGCTTTCATCTCGCTACCCTTGTATACGTCTCCATATGCATGTCTTGCAATTGTAATAGGTTTCTTCCAGTTTTTTACACATGGCTCAATTCCTTTAACTACGATTGGAGCACGGAATACTGTTCCGTCAAGAATCGCACGAATTGTTCCATTTGGACTCTTCCACATTTCTTTTAATGTATATTCTTTCATTCTTGCAGCATTTGGAGTGATGGTTGCACACTTAACAGCAACTCCGTATTTCTTTGTTGCTTCAGCTGAATCGATGGTTACCTGATCATTTGTAGCATTACGATATTCCAAACCTAAATCATAATACTCTGTATTCAACTCGATAAAAGGAAGTAATAACTCATCCTTGATCATCTTCCATAAAATTCTTGTCATCTCGTCTCCATCCATCTCAACCAATGGAGTTGTCATTTTAATTTTTTCAAATGCCATTTTAATAATCCTCCTTGCACTACAGTTCATAATTGCTCTTTTGTATTCTAAATTCCAAAATCGCCTGCTGTTTTAAATAATATCAAATTTCAAAAGACTTTATATCTTTCTGATTTTCAAACAACAACAAAACTATTATAACGGAATTCCTTTAACGAAACAAGTTTTAATTCACATTTTTCTTATCCAAAACATGCCAATATATAGATTTTTCTACATCTCGACAAAAACTATGTTCCTTTATGTTTTTTGACTTTTATAATACTCTCATCATTCAAAAGTTATTTACGCAACAATAACTTTTTTTATCGTACTAAATCGTCCATATACTTTCTTTTTGTCTTCTATCTTATATGCACGAACTTTAATNNTTTGCAATACTTTGCCGTTTTTGTAGTAAATTTTTTATTTCTTGAATAATAGACACAATATCCTTTTGCTTTACTTGCCTTTTTCCAAGAAACTATGGCATCACAAGACTTCTTTGACAAATCAACTTCATCTAGTTTCACAGTAACTGTTTCCACTTTCAAAAGTAACTGTGTTAAATCTTTTATCACATATTCTCTTGTCTTTTTACCAAAGTAGCCATCAGGCGACAACTTTCTTGCTTTTTGATATTTCTTTACATCATTAGCATCTTTACGTTCAAATTTACCATTCACCTTAATAGAATAACCAAGTTTTTTCAATGCTTTTTCTACCCATTTTACATCGTCACCCGTCATCATTTTACTTTGGTAATATATGGTTCTTGTTGGAACCGTATATTTATTTAACGGATTATACACCGGTGTAGCTGTTGGAACAACAGTTGGTACTGTGGTCGGACTCGCTGTGGGTTCTGTAATAATCACACTACTTCCTGTTTCTTCGTGTACCGTTTCAGTTGCTATTGGTTCCGGCGTTTTTCCACTTTCATTCGCTGGATCACCTTTTGAAGTAGCCGTTGGTGTTACCTTTGCACTTGCAGTGGCTACTGCTTTGACAGTAGCGGTCGGTGTGACTTTTGTCGTAGGTATTGGAGTTGCCGTCTTTTTCCCATCTGCAACAGGATCTGCCGCAACAGGGTTTGGACTTGCCACTACTACTGCTGAACCGGTAGGAACAGTCGTAGGCTTCATTGTAGCATTTCCTTTCAATTTTACTACACGATAAGCCGTCAATGTATTCCATGTATGTTTATAAATCTTGTCCACGGTGATACAACATCCTGCACTTTCTGTATCAAAAGCAGGATCGTCAAATAATATTTCATCATCAACTACTTTTTTTGCAACAATATAATGGGTTCCACCTGAATAAGCACCACCCACAATGACACCTTGTGGATATTTTTCTAACAATCCCTTGATAAAATCCTGTTTCTGTTTTTTTGTGTATGAAGTAAGGCTTCCTGCCTCTGATGTTGCATCAACTCCGTAATAGGATGCAATTTTACTATGATAACAATAATTTGTCTTTCCGTTTGCCACATATACATCCACCGGATTCACATCAAATCCAAGAGATTTAAGAACCATTGCATAAGATGTTATGTAACATAAAGACGTCAATGTCTTACCATTGTATGTCCATCCTTTCTGTGAATACCAATGTGACGATTCTGTCGCGTATATTTTATTATTATCATCAAAATTTGATACCGAAAATACAATTTGAAAAATTAGCGATATACAAATTATAACTCCCAACACTTTCTCTCTTGTTTTCTTCATAATTCCACTCTCCATTTTAGTCCAATTTTAGGACATTTAACATATTACTGTTTTTATTGTAACATTTCCTATACCCCATTACAACACGAAGTTGCACAAGCTCCGATAAATCGGTATAATATTGTTACAGTTCGTCAATTCTAGAATTGAAATATTTTAACATCTGGGAGGTATTATATGAACACACAACAAAACTTTTTTAATTTTATTTCAAAAGCAACTTCTCCTTTCCATGTAGTGAAATCGGTTACCTCTAAATTAGCAGAGTGTGGCTATCTTGAAATAGATTTTCAAAAAGATTGGTCATTAGAAAAAGGAAAATCTTACTACTGTAATATTTTTGATACAACATTATTTGCTTTTACGATTCCAAATACAATAAACGAAAATAGCATGTTTCGCATCACAGCGTCTCACACAGACCATCCGTGTTTTCGTATAAAACCAAATTCTGATGTTCGCGAAAAAGGCTATCACAAAATTAATGTGGAACCCTACGGTGGTGTGATTTTAAATACCTGGCTTGATAGACCTTTATCTGTTGCTGGTAAAATCACGTTAAAATCGACAGATATTTTTCATCCAAAAACCAGAATTTTCGACCTTCAAAAACCTGTATTTACCATTCCAAATTTGGCTATTCACATGAATCGTCAGGTAAATCAAGGAATTGAATTGAACAAACAGGTTCATATGCAGCCTCTATTTGCACTTGAAAATGAGGATATTGATTTTATTGATTATATTGCAAAAGAATTGAACATTGAAGCAAATGATATTTTAGATTATGACATGTACATTTACAATTGCGAAGAAGGATGTACTTTGGGATATCAAGACAGCATGATATCAAGCCCAAGATTAGACAATCTCACTTCCGTTTTTGCTCAGGCAGAAGCATTGTGTAAAGTTTCCTCTTCCACAAATGATTTTAATTTTGCTATCTTTTACGATAACGAAGAAATCGGAAGTAAAACAAAGCAAGGTGCAGATTCTATGTTGACTACTCTTCTTTTGAAAAAGGTACTTGAGGCTTGTAATATCAATCCTGAAACTTTAAATACCATGTTATTTAACAGTATCATGATTTCTTCTGATGTTGCTCATGCCCTGCATCCAAACTATTCTGAAAAATATGATACGACAAATGTAACTCATTTTAACGAAGGAATTGTAATTAAAATCAATTACAATCAGAAGTATGCAACAGACACTGAGGCAATCGGTATCGTTCAACAGTTATGTATTGAAAACAACATTCCTTATCAGAAATTTGTCAATCGTTCCGACCAACCTGGAGGAAGTACACTTGGCAGTATTTCTTCTGCTTGGTTACCGATGCGCACCATTGATATTGGTATTCCAATACTTGCCATGCATTCATCTAGAGAACTATGTGGTGGCAAAGATATCGAAAGTATGATAAATCTCTTTGTTGCATTTTACGGTTACACAAACTAATTATAAATTAGAGAACAACAAGTTTTGCTTGCAAAACATTGGACAATTGCATCACCATTTCTAATTACACTAAAAAAGCCAGAGCTGAAATCATCAACTCTGGCTTTTTTAATATTTTTTTCAATTGTTTTCATTAGACAACGTAGTCAAAACTCCTGCCTATTATTTTTCTTTTAAAACGAAATCTCCATTTTCGTTTCTTTCATAAACACTTCCAACTGGTGCATCCAAAATAGGAAGAATTCCCTCATCATAATTTGCAATATGATTAAGTGTAAATACTCCAATATTGTTAATATCGCTCAAATACTCATTTGTCTCATCTCCAGCCATGAATTTCCATCCAGAGTCTGGGAAGTTTGGATTAGGAAGCTGTCTTTCTGCATACTGAATTGGTGCACCTTCCATACTTACACGATCTGTAACAAAACATCCAAGCTTAGTATCTGCTAATTCCTTTTCTGGCTTAAATCCATTAAAGTAATTTTTAGGAACAAACCATGCGTATTTTGCCCAGATATCATTGTCATCTGAGAAGAATAACTGTTCAATGGCACCTAAAATAGTTTCAGCCATCTTCTTTACTTCTTCTTCATTTCCAGTATTTTCATAGATAAAATAGCATCCTCCACACACGTAACTAAGTGCGAAATCAGACCAGTCATTATATGTATGCAATGCCATGTTACTAAAATCTGCAATTATTTCCCCTGCCAAAGCTTCATCAATATAACCACACAAAAATGCTTCACGAACTAACTGTATACTCTCGGCAACATCCCAAGCAACATATCCCTTTAAACCAATGATTTCAGAGAAGTTTTCTGAAAAATCACGAAGTTGCTCATATCTTTTTCTGTTATCTTCTTTTAATTCATTGATATCGAAATTAGGCTTTCCGTTCCACTCTGACCAAAAATCAAAATACTTACGTCCACATCCGTAATGTCTAATCTTAGCCAAATACTCTACAACAGAATCCTTTGAATTTGCTCCACCTGTCTTATGTGCAACGTGCTCCTTAAGTTTATCCATATCAGGGTTATCAGTAGGCGCTAATCCTACCGGTTTTGTTTTTGATAAAATCGAATGCACTGCAGTTAGACAAATGCTGAAATCACCTCTGTTTAACTCTTTCTTTTCACCAAACTGGGCAAATTCCAATCTTGACTGCATAACCTTTATATCTCTAACAATATCTTTCATAACATCACTCATAAATTTACTCCTCTCAACGTATACCAAAACTATACTCTATTATAACGNNCTATTATAACGATTTCATTGCTAGCTTGCAAGCAAAACTCAATAGAGTTTGGTTATTTTCTTTAAGGAATCTGTATATGTTTCTTTTTTGGACTTAACCTTATAATTTCCTTCATTTTTATAAATGCATTGTTGATTAATAAAATAGAGATTTTTAACATGTGCTTTTTGGTCATTCACTTCTGAAAGCACTGCAACTACTTTGGTTTCTTCATTCCCATCACCAATTCCGCAATAAGCTTCGATTTCATCATTAAATATTGATTTACAGGAGTATCCAGTGTTTGTATAAGTTACTATACTCTTTTTTAGTTCCGGCACCAACTGCATTTCTTTATAATTTTGAAATCCATAATCTAAAACTTTTGAGGTATCTTCCCATTTCAATGTTTTGTTAGGTGGCCATCCTGCCCCCAAAACGACACTNNTCCAAAAGCACCGGAATACATATTTAAAAATCCATCCTTGTTTGTAACGGTAATTTGCCTATTTTTTTGACAATTCTGAAACGAATACTGCTTAGAATTTATGATTTCTAAAAAATCTACATTTCCAATAGCATATTGAGCTATTTTAGCCAATTCCACTGCCGTAGTGTAATGATTTTCATCATCCAACCCATTTGGCGTAACAAAATTCGTTTTACAACAACCAATTTCTTTTGCCTTGTTATTCATCATTTTGGCAAAATTCTCTACCGAACCGCCTAAATGTTCAGCAATCATTACGGCAACATCATTATAACTTTCTAACATTAGCGCATATAAAAGGTCTTTTAGATAATATTCTTCACCTTCTTTGACATTCATTCTGACTTTAGGTTGATGGCTCGCAAGTTTTGAGGCAATAACCTTGTCTTCTAAACATCCTTCTTCCAAAGCAAGCATGCATGTCATGATTTTTGTAGTACTTGCCATAGGTAGCTTATTATTTCCGTTTTTTTCGTATAAAATACGCCCGTTCATAGCATCCATTAGTGCTGCTGACCGGGCGTATAACTGTAATTCTTTATTCTTTGCTCTGTATTTATTGTTGTTTTCAAAAACAACAATTGCTCTTTCGTAAGAAGAACCATTTAATCGGTGTTTGAAATAATTTTCGTTATCTATTATTTGTATCAAACCCAAACAATCACCAAAAGACAATACCCATGAAATAGCTATAAGCATTACCATACACTTCTTAGATTTCAATTCTAACTCCATAAATATAATTGCTATATTATATTGAAATCATAACCAAACTATGCCAAAATGATATAAATCATAGATATGTTTTTGATTATCTTGTGAAGCTTGTTTTACTCATAAAGTCCATAAGATAAATAATATTATAATCAAAGTATCATCTAAACATTTTGCTTATTCACTCTTCTTAGTATCTTTATCTTTGTTCTTCTTTTCTTCACTTTCTTCTTTTTGATTTTTTGATTTCTTCTCTTTCACTTCCTCTTTGGTTGTATCAACATTTTTATCTGTTGCCAGCTTATCACTAAAAATAATATAATAATATATTCCTGGCTTCGTAAACATACCATCTTTTGTATTTACCAGATATTCTACAATTTGCACCTGCTTTTCTGATAAATCAGAACTGTATTTAATCTCATGAATATCAACTGCAGAAAGACATTGTTTATTTAGCAATGCATCTACATATTCGATTTTTGTATCTTTGTTCTGTGATTCAATATCCTTAATGACTGATTTATACTTTTTTTCTAATGTCTTATCAAGCTTAGCATTTCCTGATGGAATCCTCACCTCAGAACTAAGCATGGTACTTCGTAATAAAATAGTCCTTTTCCCACATTCAACGCCATTAAAACGAACCATATATTTAAAAAACAATCCAAAGGTAATCAACGAAATCAGTGTACATAAAATTCCTGTAATTTTTAAAGATTTATGAATCGTTTTCTTTTTATACTTACGTCTTCTGTTATCAATAGCAATAATCACACCGGTAACAAACAAAAATACAAGACCAATTATCAATAATACAAATATTGTCATTTTGATTTACACTCCTTACTCCTGCGCCTCTTCTTCCAATCGTTCCTGATCTTTTTGTTTACGCTTTTGTCTTTGCATAGCTTCTGTTTGTTCCTGATTTTCCTGATTTTGTTCATCTGCTTTATTTTGAGCTTCCAATGCTTTGATTCTGGCTTTTTCCGAATTGTATGTTTTTAACATTTCATCATATTCAGGATAATCCGTACAATCTGACAAACACTCTGAAGCTAATTCTAACAAACTGTAAGTATAATCGGTTACAACATCTGTCACTTCTCTCAAGGCTGCTATCGCATTATTAAATCTAACGATCTTATTTTGTTTTTCTCTTTCTTTTGCAAGCTTTTCTGCTTCTTTTGCTGCTTTTGCCTTTTCTGCCTGTTCTTTTCTCGCCTGTTCAATTTCATAAGCTGCCATATATGTTTTCCATTTTTCCAATTCTTTTGAAAGATCAGAATATCTGTCTGCAGCTCTGGTACTATAATTCACGCGAGTATCTGCATCATTGATTGCTGCAATTGCAACCTGTAACGTCTGATATTTAGATTCAACCAAGTAGCAATCTTCAACCTTTAATATTTCAAACTGCTCATATTCCAAAAGTAGTTTCTCTGCTTTTTTAATAGCAGCTTTTTCTTCNNAGTAATGAACGCTTACCTTCTGCCAACTGTGAAAAATAATCTTTCTTATTAGTCTTTGAAGTGGTAGGTTTTCCCATAGAATCTATATATTTTTTCTTTACCGTATCCGGTTTTTCAAAAGATTGTTTTTCTAAACCTTCATGAATCGTATTCATATAAGACTGCCAGATTTTACCTGCATAAGTTGCTCCATACATACCCGGAATAGATTTGTTGTCATCTCTACCAACCCATACGGATGTGGTATATCTCGTAGTATATCCACAAAACCATCCATCTTTACTATCATTTGTAGTACCAGTCTTACCTGCTGAGATTTGTCCATTTAATGCACAACCTTTACCTGTACCATAACTTAATTCCATCGTACCTCTAAGACAACTTGTCATCAACCAAGCTGTATCTTTTGTAAATACCTGATGGGATGTTTTTGTATCAGCAAAAATTAAACCTTCACCCTGCTGTTTAATATTTCTGATACACGTTCTTTCGATGTAATTACCACCGGTCGCCAATGTACTGTATCCTTTAGCCATATCCACCACTCTCACTCCATTTGTGAAGCCTCCAATGGATAACACAAGATTGTTGTTATCTACATAACTCAAAGAATTAAATCTCATACTCTCTAAATAGCTCATACCGGTTTTTATGCCAATACCCTGCAATGTCTGATAGGCTATTGTGTTGATTGATCTGGCAATCGCATCTCTCATACTGATATTTCCACGATAAGAACCACTTGAGTTTTTTGGACCATTTTTAATTGCATGGTCATTCATTACTTTCGAAGGATAGTACTCACCTGTATCAAATGCAGGAGCATAGTCTAGTAATGGTTTAATCGTACTTCCTGGCTGTCGTTTCGCTAAATATGCTCTATTATACTGATCATTTTTTGAACGTCCACCTACTATGGCAGTAATATAACCAGTTTCATTGTCAACACAAACAGCGGCCCCTTGTACAGCATATCTTCCATCTGCCTGTTTTTCTGAGAAACCACTTAAAACTGAAGAAACCGATTTTTGTAGTTGTTTCTGTTGTTTATTATTCAGTGACGTATAAATATCAAATCCACCACTTCTTACATATTCAGACATCTCGCTATATGCTTCTGAATATCGTTCTCTATAATCATAATAATCATCTTTGTCTTTAAATATATATTGGAATTGAAAACCATCTTTTTCCATCAATGTAATAACGGCACAATATATGGCATAACTCACCTGATAAGTTTCATTTACTGTTTCTGTTCTTTTCTCAACAACCAATAACTTATCTGCCTTTGCCTCGTCATATTCCGACTGGGATATTACTCCATTTTTCAGCATTTTAAACAATACGTTATTTCGCTTTTCTATTGCTAAATCATAGTTTGCAACAGGATTATATTTACTTGGACTATTTGACATTCCAACAATCATGGCTGCCTCTGATATATTCACGTCAGCAGCGGATTTGCCGAAATAATACTGACATGCAGCTTCCACTCCATAACATTGATTTCCATAGAAATTTGAATTTACGTAAAATTCCATAATCTGAGCTTTTGTAAACTTCTTTTCCATATCAATGGCAAGCAAAATTTCAGCACACTTACGGACATATGTCTGCTCTGATGTTAACAGTGTATTTTTAACGACCTGCTGTGTAATAGTACTACCACCCTGTGTGATGTTACCACTATTTTTCACTAATGCATTTGCAGCTCTTAGAATCGCAGTTGGATCCACACCGATATGCTCTTTAAAATTTTTATCTTCTACAGCAATATAACCTTCCTGAATATATCTTGAAACACCATTGATTTCCACATAATCATAGTCTGCTGAAGTAATCTCTGCCAACAGTTTATTTTTATCATCATATATTCTGGTATTATTCAAGTTTGAAAATGTTTCATTTGACAAATTGGCAATACGATCATATTCGGTCTGACGAATACTTGTATATAACTCATGATAACGTCCAAATAATACAGTTCCGCCAATGATAGAGGCAATAATAAGTACTGCGAAAAAAAAGACAATAAATTTACAGGTGCGAAATAGTCCGGTAAACATACAACGTATCACATTCCATGTTACTGATACAAATACATCAAACCCTTTTTCAATATGTTGAACAACAATTGGTTTCTGTTTGACATCATCCGTGCTTGGAATTTCTTCTTGAGAAGCAGATTTTTCCTCCAATGCGATATTTTCTGAGTTTTCTTCAGCAATAATGTCTTCCTCACCATTCTCCTGATATCTATCAACATATGGTTGCTCAGATATATTATCGTTTCTCAACATTTCATTCGAGAACATTTCTGTTTCTGTATTTTCAGCGCTTGTTTCATTCTGTTCATATCCACTCGTGATATTACTATCCGTCGATGGAACCTCCTGACCAAAACTACTCTCATACTTTTTTTCAAACGGGAATGCATTATTTTCCACATTATCATCGTTTGTTTCAAAATAATTTCCCTGTTTTTTTCCTTCTTCAATAGAATCTGAAATCTTCAAAGCTTCTCTAACAGCATCTGGAACGTCTTTAAATTGTTCAAAATCCGCAAAGCTTGTATCCTTCTCAACATACTCATCATTTCTTAAATCATAATAATTCCCATCTGAATTATTATCGATTCTATCATTATTTTTTTCCTCGTTAGCCACTAAACTCCATCTCCCACTTATCTCAATCACTAATAATCAGTCACAGTCAAACTTACTGGCGAGTCTTTCGTATCCTTTTGAAGCGTTTAACTCGGCCAGTGCTTTAACTCTGATTGAGTTAAATAAACTTTCTTGCAACTTTAACTGCTGATTTCTTGATGATGCACTTAAAATGTTCTCTACAATGATTGATAAATGCTTCATCCTTTGCAACCAATTTACCATACTCAGGTGCTAAGAGACAAATCATTTCCAACTTCTTCATACTTAATCGTCCTTTTTCTATAATAAGATAATATGACTGACTAATTTCATCTTTAAACAATTGACTTTTTACAGTAATATCTTCTGAAACGGTCTTACAAAATTCACTTACCGAATCTAATCTATCAAATTGATATACTCTGTAAAACACTCGCTTTTTATTAGTATCTTCCTGTATATCTTCATCTTCTTCAATATTGTCAGACTCACTTTCCGCCTGACCAATCATTTCTCCTGTTTCTTCTAAAATAGAACGAATTTGGCCTATCATTTCACCGATATTAAAATCCACTCTGTCTGAAAGTGTAATCGCTAGACCATTTTGTGGTAAAGGCATCACTTGCATTGCCATGTGTTCCATGTCAGATGAATAACCTATTTCTTCATGTGCTTGTTTTACAATATCTTTAAGAAACATTTTTGCTTTATCTTTATCTTCAAAAAAATCATCAATGGTCAATCCTCTTTCATCCATATCTTCCTTTGTGACCAAACATCTAATTGTATTATCATCCACTCTTTGAATTACCATATTTCTTCCTCCAAAAAGACTATTTCTTTTTTCAAATATTCATACACCTTTCTATTATATAAATCTTTTTCTTTATTCGCAAGTTTTTAAGCAAAAAAATAGATGAAACGTAGATGAAATAACCAAGTGCAAATGCTCAACCTCGCAACATGTTTTCACTTTATAAAATATCTTTTACTACTGTTTTGTGCCTTATTTTTTTATAAAGCGAAATAGTTTGTTAACTTGTGACATAAACTATGTTATAATAAGTCATGCAATGTGATTTAAAGAAAGATATTATTTATATTTTAAATCACTTTATAAGCACCTTTGGTGCATTTCAAATATAATCATAAGGAGTAAAACTATGCAAAATTTTAAAGAAATTCTACCTGAAGAAATCTCTGATAATACGTTTAGACTAATCGGAAAGGATTGGGCTCTTGTCACTGCAGGTAACAAAGACAAAGTAAATACTATGACAGTTTCTTGGGGTGGCGTAGGAATTATGTGGGGGAAACCGGTAGCGTTTATCTTCATTCGTCCACAAAGATACACCAAGACTTTCATTGATAATGAAGAAGTGTTAAGCCTAAGCTTCTACGAAGAAAAATATCGTGACATGCTCTCATTTATGGGAACCAAGTCTGGAAAAGATATTGATAAAATTAAAGAAATGTGCTTAACTACCGTTTTTGATGATAATACACCTTATTTCAATGAAGCAAAATCCGTTATGTTATTAAAAAAATTATATGCGCAGGAAATGAACACAGAAAGTTTTATTGATAAATCCTGCAACGAAAAATGGTACGCACAGAAGGATTATCATACTATGTATGTATGCGAAATCACTAAAGTACTCGTAACAGAATAGCTAGTTATTGTTCAGTACCTCAATGGTAACTATTCTTTTGCTACCAAATACAAGAGAC
>LXOW01378646.1_pt1 | contig 24704 bp, 24 predicted proteins | sample 1368591 | NCBI WGS metagenome assembly LXOW01 (sample SAMN04884650, study PRJNA319009) | bovine gut metagenome | isolation source: Cow rumen | host: Bos taurus | place: Italy: Legnaro (PD) | collected 2014-07-09
AATCAAAGCAGGTAGATATTGAACCGCCAATGTGCCGATTAAAAACAGAAAAATGTTGACGCCGCCTTTTCGACGGTAATCATCGTCCATATCTTCGCTTTCGGCGCGAATGGTCTTAATGGACGCAAGCGTATAGTCTTTATAAAAGTAGTCCCCAAAAACGGCGGAAAGGATCCGCAGGAGAAGGTTCAACAAAAAGCCGGCAAGAGAAAGTAAAACGACAGCAAGATGAATTTGCGGAAGATTTTGCAAAAGGATCCGAATCATTTCCGCATAACCGGACACCCCGTTCCAATCAATTTGCATCAAAGCCGCGTTAAAAGGAAGATAACAGAGCCCGGCGATCACGGCAAGCAAACCGAAGATAACGCCGTTTTTATACATTTTTCTCGAAAGCATCCAACCGCAGGGAAACAAAAAAGCGATCCAGTTCCAGGAAGCACGGCTATGGTTCGATAAAACGGCAAATTTCGGGATATAGCGTTGGGTGTTCGCCACAACAAATCGTTTTGCTTCTTCGGCGGTGATGCCGTNNGATGCCGTCGCCGATGTCATAATCCGCCGGAACACCGCCTAAAAAATCAAAACTTGAAAAACTGCCGCCGACCTTGGCGACATTTGGCGCACCGCATTTCGGACAGGCGTTTCTGACAAATTCATATTTTTGGTGGCACATTGGACAAGAAATTTGTCCCTGTGCGTTTTCACCGCGGTGCGAGGGTTGCGGTGAAGTATCTTGCTGTTCTCTGACAAGATCATATTGCCGGTCGGTACCGTGAAGTTCCTCCAAAGCGCAATGTCCGACGGCATGATAACAGTCGCGGTGATGCGGAGCGCCGCAAACCGGACAGGTGACGATATCGTCCTCATCAAATAAATATGCGTGACAACGTACACAAGATCGTTCACGGTTGTTGGTGCTCATAATACTGCTCCTCGCAATTCCCGGATTTTTTCAAAAACCGTCTGAAAATACTCGCTCCCGTATGGGTGATATTGCCCGGTACGAATCATGGTTTGCAATTCGTTATACGTGACATGCTTTACTTCCGCCACTTCCGAACGCTGCAAAGAGAGTTGGTTGGCGGGCGTATCTGAGACAGTAAGCCAGATATCCAATAACGAATTTCGACGTTTGATCCGTGCTAAGAATTTTAAATCGTGCGGGGCGGTCGCTATGCCGACTTCTTCAAAAAGTTCACGTCTGGCGGCGGTAAGAGAATCTTCCCCGGAAACAGCGGCGCCGCCGGTAGCGGCCCACTCGCCCGGCATCAATTTTCTTTCTTCACTTCGCCGCTGAATTAAAAAGCGCCCGTCACTTGTCATGATCCAAATATGCACGACCAAATGGTATTCCCCGTTGTGTAACGGACGTTCACCGCGGAATATGGTTTTTCCGGTGGGGGAACCGTCTTCTTTCAGAATGTCCCAAGTTTCATTGATTATCACGTTTTTCCGTAACCTCGCCAAGTTGTTTCGCAATATCGTTTCCCGAAAAATTTCAATAGATACCGTTATTATAACAGAAGATTCAAAAATTTTCAAGATTTTCCGCACTTGGGACTTGTAAATTTTTAAAAAATCATGTATAATACCTTTAGAAACAGGTTTTGCGTACCGAAGTGTGCGAATGGGCGGGTCCTGTGCGACGGGGCGCTGTGAACCATGTCAGGCGGGGAACCGAGCAGCATTAAGCGGTTTGTCCTGTGCGCCGCAGTCAATCGGTTCATTCGTACACTTCGATACGCAATTTTCTTACTACATGATGGGGGAATACTGTGGCTTATCAGGCTTTGTATCGCAAATACCGTCCGGCGACTTTTTCCGACGTGGTCGGGCAGGAGCATATCACCGAGATCCTAAAAAACGAACTCGCAAGCGGTAAGATCGTCCACGCGTATCTGTTTACCGGAACGAGGGGAACCGGCAAAACCAGTTGTGCCAAAATTTTGGCCAAAGCGGTCAACTGTCTGTCACCGCAGGAAGGTGATCCCTGTCTGATCTGTGAAAGTTGTCAGGCTGTCGCAAACGGCGAGAACACTGATATCGTCGAAATTGACGCCGCTTCCAACAACAGTGTGGAAAGTATTCGCGAACTGCGGGATCGGGTGAATTTTTCGCCGTCTTCCTCCAAATACCGCGTTTATATCATCGATGAAGTGCATATGCTGACCATCAGCGCCTTTAACGCACTTCTCAAAACGCTTGAAGAACCGCCCGCGCATGTGATTTTTATTTTAGCGACAACCGAAGTCCATAAACTTCCTGCCACCATTCTTTCCCGTTGCCAGCGGTTCGACTTCAAAAGGATCGACGCCGATAAGATTTGTGAGCGTATCCGCTCTATCGCACAGCAGGAAAACTTTACGGTCACCGACGGTGCCGCCCGCCTGATCGCCTCGGCGGCGGACGGCGGTATGCGCGACGCGTTGTCCATTTTGGACCTCTGCGCTTCGGGTGTGGACACGATTGACGAGCAAATCGTGGAAAACGTCTGCGGAATGGCGGGGGATGAATACCTGATCCGTTTGGCTGACGCTGTGCGGAAAGAAGATGTTCAATCTGCACTTTTGCTGATTGATCGTCTGTATGCGGCTTCGGCGGATATGCAACGCCTGCTTGCGGAATTGACCATCTATTATCGGGATTTGATGATCATCAAAACCGTGCGTTCGGGCGAACGTCCGATTGTCTGTTCATCCGCAAAAATGAAAGCCCTGGAAGAACAGGCTGGGCAGTATGATTTGGCAGATATTCTCCACGCGCTTTCGGTGTTGCAAGCCGCGGCGCCCAATATGCAGACCGGCAACCGCCGCTGTGAAATGGAAATGACGATCATTCGTCTTTGCCGTCCTGCTCTGGTCACGGATATTTCCGCACTGGAAAAGCGGGTGAGGTTGCTGGAAAACGGCGTTCGTCCGGTTTCTCCGGCGCATGAGAAGACCGTGCCGCCGCCGGAGACGGTTGCTGAAACTGATGAAGAGTATTCTTTGCCGGATCCGCCGTCCGCTCAAACTATTTCTTCCGATACAAACGGTGAGATCCGAAAAGCAGCCGAGTGGGAGGAAGTGCTGGCGATCCTGCAAACGACTTGTCCGTTGATCGCCGGGGTTTTGCAGGACTCCGAAGCCTATTTCAAAGGCGCATATCTGCTGATTGATTCGAAAAACGATCAATTCCGCTCTCTCATCAACAGCGGAAATGCTTATTATCGTGACAGTATCCGCAAGGCGGCGCAAAGTGTATGGGGCGTCACCTATAAATTAGGCCCTTATACGGCGGCTCAACCGTCCGCTGCAAAAGTCGATCCGCTCTTGACGGTCGCGGAACGATTGAAACAAGCCAATAACGATTAAACAATCAAAGGAAATACAGGTGAAAACAATGAAAGTCAGAATCCCGAATTCCGGCGGTCCCGGAAACATGAATCAAATGCTCAAACAAGCGCAAAAAATGCAGGAAGACATGGCCGTTTTGCAGGCGGATCTTGAACANNCCGCCACTTCGGGCGGCGGGTTGGTCACGGTGACCGTGGACGGCAAACATCTTTTAAAGAGCCTTTCCATCCAGCCGGACGCTGTCGATCCGGAAGACCCGGAAATGTTGGAAGATTTGATCACCGTTGCGGTCAATGAAGCGATTTCGAATGCGATCAAGACCTCTGAGGAAGAAATGGGCGCTTTGACCGGCAGCTTGAATATGCCGGGGTTGTTTTAATGGCCAATCATTCTGTTGTACCGCTCAATGAGTTGATCGCGCAGTTTGAACGGTTGCCTGGAATCGGGAAAAAGACCGCTCAGCGGTTGGCGTATTACATTTTAGAACAGCCGCCGGAGTTTGCCGAGCGGTTTTCGAAAGCGCTTATTGAAGCGCGGCAAAAGATTCATTTCTGCCGGGTTTGTCAAGCGTTTACCGATTTGGAAACCTGTTCGATTTGTGAAGATTCCGGCCGCGATCGTTCGGTAATCTGTGTGGTCGCAGAGCCAAGGGATGTTTTGGCGTTTGAGCGCACGCGCGAGTATCACGGTCTTTATCATGTTTTGCATGGCGTCATTTCACCACTCGACGGAATCGGTCCTGAGCAACTGCGCGTCAAAGAACTGATGGCTCGTCTTTCTTCCGGCGAAGTCAAGGAGATCATTATGGCGACCAACCCGACCGTTGAAGGGGAGGCAACCGCCAGTTATCTTTCCCGCTTGATCAAGCCGATGGAAATCAAGGTTACCCGTTTGGCTTACGGGATTCCGGTCGGCGGCGATTTGGAGTACGCCGATGAATTCACCTTAGCACGCGCCCTCGAAGGCAGAAATGAGATATAACCATGACAGAAGCAAAAATTCAGCGAATCAATGAACTCGCCGCCAAGCAAAAAACGGTGGGGCTTACCGAAGCGGAAAAGGCCGAGCAAGCCGTACTGCGGCGCGAATATATCGACGCCTTTAAGCAAAGCCTCGTCAGCCAACTCGAACACACCACCATCATCGAACCCGACGGCACCCGGCATAAAGTGCGGCGAAAAGGTGAAACCAAATGATTCTCAACAAAAAAACTGTTCTGTTCTCACAAGTACAGAGCAGTTTTTTTAAAATCGTTTAGTTTAACCCCGCAAAGCCGATGTTTAAATAAAGCGCGAAAAACAGCCATGCCAGATACGGCAGGAACAACCAGGAGGCTGTTCGGCTTTCTTTGCGGAATTGCACCGTCAAACGAGCGGACAACACAATTAAGAGGACGATCCAAATGGCCGAAAAAGTCAGCCACTGGAAGCGGAAAAAGAACATCGTCCAAAGGGAATTCAAAACGATTTGCACCCAGTAAAGCCGTAAAGGGGCTTTATCGCGGCTTGCCTGGTCAAAGAGATACGCGGAAATGCCCAAAATCAGGTATAAAATCCCCCATATGATCGGGAAAACGATGGAAGGGGGCGAAAGTGGCGGTTTGACAAGGTCTTTGTAGACTTCATCTGTGTTTCCGCCGAGCAAACTCCCTACAAACCCGATGATCTCGGTCAGTCCCACATAAAAGATCAATTTTTTCAAATCAATTTTTAAAAATTTCATAGTAATCACCATTCCGTTCCTTTTAATGGTAGTATTGGCATGCGGACTCCTGTTCTATACATCTATGATAAAAAGGAAAGAAAAATGCCTAAAAGATTTTTGTTGACTTGTCCGCTTGACTTTCCGTCGGGAAGCGTGTATCATGAATGGCAGATCATGTAGATGGAGCACGATATGGATTTTATTCAACTGAGAAAAGCAGTGATCAAGCAGTATTTCAACCGCATGAACGATCGGCAATTTGAGGCGGTCGTGACGGTCAACGGTCCACTTTTGATTTTAGCGGGAGCCGGAAGCGGAAAAACAACGGTACTGGTCAATCGAGTTGCCAATCTGGTGAAATTCGGGAATGGGTACCGTTCTTCATATATCCCGGAAGATCTTCCGTCTGATGCGGTGGCGGCGGGGGAGGACTTCTTATCCGGCAAGACGGATTTTGTGCCGGACGGCGTTTTCAGTGTTTCGCCGGTCAAACCGTGGCATATTCTTGCCATTACCTTTACCAATAAGGCCGCAGGCGAGTTAAAAGAGCGTATTGCCGCGCGCTTGGGGGATGCGGCACAGGATATATGGGCGGGTACTTTTCATTCGATTTGCGGAAAGATTTTGCGCCGTTATGCCGATTTGCTCGGTTACACTTCGCACTTCACGATCTATGATACCGACGATCAGCGCCGCCTGATGAAAGAGATCATGCGAAAAGGTGAAGTTGATGAAAAGGCATTTCCAATCAAATCGGTGCTTGCGGCGATCTCTTCGGCGAAGGATCAACTCAAAACACCCTCGCAGATGAAAGAGGAAGCCGGTATCGATTACCGCAAGCAGGTCATTGCGGCGCTGTATCAGGAATATCAAAACCGTCTGCTTCATGCGGACGCGATGGATTTTGATGATATGATCGTCCAAACGATCGTTTTACTGCGAAAAAACAGCGATGTGCTCGATTACTATACCGAAAAATTCCGTTATGTGTTGGTCGACGAGTATCAGGACACCAACTACGCGCAATATGTCCTGGTCAGTCTGTTGGCGTCCGGGAAAAACAATCTGTGCGTCGTGGGAGATGACGACCAGAGTATTTACCGTTTCCGTGGCGCTACGATCGAAAACATACTGAATTTTGAAGAACAGTATCCGGACGCAACGGTCATTCGCCTCGAACAGAATTACCGTTCCACTTCCAATATTCTGGACGCCGCAAATGCGGTGATTCAGAATAATCGTGGCCGCAAAGGAAAAACGCTTTGGACCGATCAAGGCGCCGGATCTTCTTTGACGATCCATACCGCGGAGGACGAGCGTCAGGAAGCGCGCTTTGTCGCTGATACGATTTTGGAGCGTGTGCGTGACGGCGCGAAATATGGCGATCATGCCGTCTTATATCGCATGAACGCGCTCTCCAATTCCGTTGAAAGCGTTTTTGCGCGCTCCGGGATCCCCTATCGGGTGGTCGGCGGTTTTCGGTTTTACGATCGGAAAGAAATCAAAGACGTGATCGCCTATTTGCAGGTAATCAATAATCGTCAGGATGATTTGCGGCTTCGCCGCATCATCAACGAACCTAAACGCGGGATCGGGGAGACGACCCTCAACCATGCCGCGGCTCTTGCGGCGCAGTTGGGAATTTCGTTATATGAAGTGATTTCTCACGCCGATGAATATGTTGCTCTTTCCCGCGCCGCTCATAAACTCAAAGATTTTTGCGGAATGCTGGACGGTTTGGCGGATTTGGCGGACGAACTTTCGGTATCGGATTTGTTTGGCGAAATGTTAGAGAAAACCGGTTATCGGGAAGCCTTGGAGGCGGAAGGGCCGGAAGCCGCCGAACGACTGGAAAATGTGGAAGAATTTTTGTCCACCATTTTACAATACGAGGAAGAAAACGAAGAGCCGTCCCTCTCTGATTTCCTTGAACAAATCGCGTTGTTTACCGATCTTGACAATCTTGATCAGGCAGACGATTATGTCATTTTAATGACCATCCACGCCGCAAAAGGTTTGGAGTTTAACACTGTGTTTTTAATCGGTATGGAAGAAGGCGTTTTTCCCGGAAATCAAACGTTGTTCGGTGGAAACGAAGAAATGGAAGAAGAACGGCGTCTGGCATATGTTGCCATCACGCGCGCACGCAAGGATCTCTTCTTGACCAATACCTATACGCGGATGGTGTTCGGAACGACTGCGCGGAACATTCCTTCCCGATTTTTAAAGGAGATCCCCGAAGAATTGACCAGGAGAAGCGGATTGCTTACCCGAACTTCCAAATCGATGACGTCGGTTACGTATCATCGTTCCTATGCCACCGGCGGAAGACCTGTGATATCAAATGAAAAACCGCGGCTGACGCCTTCGGTCGGGCATACCGAATACCGTGTGGGTCAGCGCGTTTCGCACCGAACCTTTGGGAACGGCATGATCCTGTCGGTCCAAGCCATGGGCAATGATACATTATTGGAAATTGCCTTTGATACCGTTGGCACCAAACGAATTATGGCCGCTTACGCAAAATTAACACTTTTGTCATGAAAATGCTGTTTTTCTATGATATTGTTGAAAGGTAAGGAAGTGTTTGTATGTCAGTCGCAAGCAACGTGGTACGCCTGACGGCGCGTACCGCTTTGAAAAAGAATTGGCTCAATGCGGTAATTGCCTGTGTAGAGGGTATATTTGCCTACTTTTTGTGCTATTATTCCGCCTATTTATTGGAAATCGTTGCCGGCGAGACTGCCGGTCGCATCCTGTTTTTGGTGTTGGCATTTTTTCTACTGCTTCCGCTTTTTTCAGGACTGATCCGTTATTTTTGGCGCATGATTTTCGGGGTCTGTGATCACCCTGCTTCCGTTTTTTGGTATTTTAGTGAAACCGGTCAATATTTGCGTGCCGTCAAAGTATGGGGCGCTTTGGCTCTGCGGGGTATTCTCTTTGGCTTTTTGCTGTTTTTGCCATCCGCCGTGCTCAACTTTTTTTCCAAACTTCCGTTTTATGATTTCTTTCATCTTTCCATGCCGCTTTGGGCGGCCAATTTAGGGTATCTTGCTCTTCTTTGCAGATCGGTGGCGGCGGTGATTTTCTTTTTCGTGATGCTTCGGTACTACACCGCGCCGTTTCTGGCTGTCGCCGATGAAAACATGGATATTGCCGAGGTGTTCCATATGTCGGTCGTGATCTCTAAAATGTCGGCAACAGATTTTTTGGTATTGCTCTTTTCTTTCCTCGGTTGGGCGGCGCTGTCTCTTTTGATGATCCCGATGATCTTTACGATCCCGTATTTCTTGACCGCCTGCTCTGTCCATGTGCGCTTCGTGATCGCTCAGTATAATCAAAGGTTTTCCCAAACACAGCCACAGCAAACACCGACTTTTTCCATTTCTGTATAAAGATTTCACTTGCGGCTTTTCAACATTTTTGATAACCGAAATGAGGAATGATGCGTGAACCCGTATGCGCACCCGGATAAACTGGCGTCTTTAAAAGCGAAGGCAAACCGTCTTCCGCTGACCCCCGGCGTCTATATCATGAAGGATCCCGGTGGCGTGATCATCTATATCGGAAAAGCAAAAGCCCTGAAAAACCGGGTCACCCAGTATTTCGGCAGCGGCAGCGGTCATACCGAAAAGGTGCGCCGGATGGTCGCTTCGGTCGATGATTTTGACGTCATTCTCTGCGACAGTGAATTTGAAGCCCTGATTTTGGAGAACTCTCTGATCAAGCAAAATCAGCCGAAATACAATATTCTTCTAAAAGATGATAAAGGATATGCCTATATCCGTGTTTCCGACGAAAAATGGAAACGCCTGACGGCCGAAAAAAGCACCGATCAAAAGGGGGAATATTTCGGCCCTTATAATTCGTTTTCCATCGTTCGGGAAACGGTGGATGAAGCCTGCAAAGTTTTCAAGTTGCCGAATTGCAACCGGGATTTCGATCATATTTCCAAGCCTTGTTTAAATTATCACATCGGGATCTGCAACGCACCTTGCCGCGGAAAGATTTCGCTGTCTTCGTATTTGGAGTCCGTGGACGAGGCGTTGGATTTTATTCGGCACGGCGATGAAAACGGTCAACTTCTTGGTGTGATGCGTAAAAAAATGGAAGCGGCCGCGCAAAATCTGGAATTTGAGACCGCCGCCGCATTGCGGGATCGAATCCGGGCAATCGAAAAGATCCGGCAACGTCAAAAAGTGGTCAGGACGACATATCGCAGTGAAGATGTGATCGCTTCCGCCTTTATCGGCGAAACCGCCTGTGTGGAAGTGATCCTGTTTCGCAATCACCGCCTGATAGACAAAGTTTCCTTTCGTATTGACGGCGTCTTTGACCGCGAACAACTGTATGCTGAGTTTTTGAGCCGCTACTACGCCGATCGCAACGATCTGCCGCAACGCGTTCTGATCGATCGGGAAGCGGATTATTCTTCTTTAGAAACCTGGCTTTCTCAGAAAGCCGGCAGAAAAGTCGTCTTTTTGACGCCAAAGCAGGGCGAGCAAAAACAGTTGTTGGATCTCTGCTTTAAAAACGCCGCAGAGAATTTGTCCGAGCGCGCCAACCGTACCGGTCGGGAAATGTCGGTACTGAACGAATTGGCGTCATTATTGGGATTGCATAACCCTCCCCGCAGGATCGAATCGTTTGATATTTCCCACACAGCGGGCAGTGAGAACGTCGCGGGAATGGTGGTTTTTCGGGACGGACGCCCGTACAAACCCGCCTATCGGAAATTCCGTATCAAGGGTTTTACAGGTCAGGACGATTACCGTTCCATGGCAGAGGTTGTGGAACGGAGATTGCAGGAATACGAAAAAGGGGAGGACGAAGAGTTTTCAAAACTTCCCGACTTGATCCTCTTAGACGGCGGTCAGGGGCAGACTTCCGCCGTGCAGTCGGTTTTGGAGGCACACGGGATATCGGTCCCGGTGTTCGGAATGGTCAAGGATTCCAAGCACCGCACGCGTGCGATCGCGGCGAAGGGAGGAGATATTGCCATACGTTCCAACCGTGCGGTCTTTACGTTCGTAACCGGTATACAGGATGAAGTACACCGTTTTGCGATCGGTTATCACCGAAGCCGCCGCAAGCAGGAAATGCTTAACAGTGAACTGACAACGATACCCGGAATCGGCAAAACACGCGCAAAGGCGCTGATTTCTTCTTTGAAGACGATCAAAGCCGTTCGTGAGGCTTCTGTAGAGGAACTGGCTGCGGTTCCCGGGATGACGCGTCCGGCGGCGGAACGGGTTTATGAGGTTTTTCATGACCAATGACGAATTTGTAAATTTTTTGTTGACAAATGTTGAAGATTGTGCTATTCTAACTCTGTTATCAAGTTGATAGAGGTGCGGCAGGTCAACAGTACCGCTTGGAAGGTCGGCAGACAAAAGCGGGAAAGGGGCGGTCGCCGAAATGACGGAGGATCTGCCGGTTTTTCGTTGTTGGGTCGTCGCAGAATATGCGGCGGACTGTCACGAAAGTGTTGCGCTATCGGATACAGTATTTTTGCGTGGCTGCTTTTGTTGCGGTCACGTTTATTTTTTAGGAGGTTTTTTGATGAAAAGAACAGCAACAAGAATCATGATTCTGTTCGCCCTTGTGTTTGCGGTTTCCTTTGCGTTTGGTGCGTTTACGACCGTGGCTGACGGCGAAGAATCAGAAGCCGTTGTAATGACCGAAACAGCCGTTACAGACGAAGCGGCTGAGAAAGAAGCGGCGGAAACCGACCTTGCGGTCGCTGAGGCAGGCGAAGCCGTCACCACGACCGGTACCGCCACCATCACGGTCGATGTCGACGGGGAAGCGGTCGAGTATGACCTGTCGGACGGCGAATCGGCGCAGGAGTATGTCGACAGTTACGCGGACAACCTTTCCAATGACGAATCTTTTGAAGAACATTTGGATTCCGCGCTTGCGACGGTACGTGAATCGGTCAGTCTCTATGCGAGTTTTTGGTCGCTCTTGCCGCCGATCATCGCCATCTTGCTGGCATTGATCACCAAGGAAGTGTATTCTTCGCTCTTTATCGGGATCGTCGCCGGCGGACTTCTCTATTCCAATTTCAACTTTGAAGGAACCGTTACTCATGTCTTCAGCGACGGCTTTATCGCCAGCGTTGCGGATTCCTACAATGCCGGTATCCTGATTTTCTTAGTTTTACTTGGCATGTTGGTAGCCATGATGAACAAAGCGGGTGGTTCCGCCGCCTTCGGCCGTTGGACGACAAAGCATATCAAGAGCCGCGTCGGTGCCCAGTTGGCGACAGTCGCTCTCGGTGTTTTGATCTTTATCGATGACTATTTCAACTGCCTGACCGTCGGCTCGGTCATGCGTCCTGTTACTGACAAGCACAACATTTCCCGCGCGAAACTTTCTTATTTAATCGATGCGACCGCGGCGCCGGTCTGCATCATTGCGCCGATTTCTTCGTGGGCGGCGGCGGTTGCCGGATTTGCAAAAGGTTCGGGTGCCGCCAGCGGGATGTCGCTCTTTATCAATGCCATTCCGTACAATTTCTATGCGCTTTTGACTGTTGTCATGATGCTCTTCCTGGCATTTTCGAATTTTGACTACGGTCCTATGAAAAAGCATGAAGACAATGCGAAGAACGGCGATATCTTCACCACAAAGGCGGAGGAAATGACCGAACAACTCACCCCCAATGAAAAGGGAAGAGTTTGCGATTTGGTCGTTCCGGTTTTGTTCTTGATCCTCGCTTGCGTGGTCGGCATGATTTATTCCGGCGGTTTCTTTGCAAGCGGAGAAGACGGATACCACGATTTCATCACCGCGTTTTCCAACAGTGACGCGTCTGTCGGTTTGGTGTACGGCTCCGCTGTCGCCATTGTGTTTGCTGTTATCTTCTTCCTCTGTCGCCGTGTGATTACCTTCAAGTCTTGCATGGAATCGTTACCGGAAGGCTTCAAAGCCATGGTTCCCGCGATTTTGATCTTGGTCTGTGCATGGACCCTCAAGGGCATGACAGACAGCCTTGGCGCGAAGATCTTTATTTCGAGCCTTGTCGAAGGCAGTGCGGCTTCCTTCCAGGCATTCCTGCCGGCGATCATCTTCCTGATCGCGGTCGGTCTTTCCTTTGCGACCGGAACTTCCTGGGGTACCTTCGGGATTTTGATCCCCATTGTGCTCAGCGTTTTCGGCGCACAGGACGGTAATATCACCATCGTGGCGATCTCGGCTTGTATGGCGGGTGCCGTTTGCGGCGACCACTGCTCTCCCATTTCGGATACCACCATCATGGCGTCCGCCGGTGCGCAGTGTAACCATATCAACCACGTTTCGACCCAGTTGCCTTATGCACTGACTGTTGCCGGCGTCTCCTTTGTCTCTTACATCATTGCCGGCTTTGTTCCGAACTGGTTCATTGCACTGCCTATTTCGATCGTGCTGATGCTCGGAACGTTGTTCATTCTTAAACTCACCCTGAAAAAAGCGTAAAAATGCTTGAAAATGACTTCCGATACGGCTATAATGGCTGTATCGGAAGTTTTTTTATGGAGTAATGTGATGGCCGAACGAGTTTTGGATCGAAAAACGCAAATCGAACGCAGTCTGATCAAAAAATTTCGCAAACCGATTTGGAACCGCTTCATCGGGGCGGTACAGGAGTATCGCTTGATCGAAGCGGGGGACAGGATCGCCGTTTGTATTTCCGGCGGCAAGGATTCCATGCTTTTGGCAAAGTGTATGCAGGAGTTATCCCGTCACAGTGAAGTGCCGTTTGAGGCGGAATATGTGGTGATGGATCCCGGATACGCACCCGAAAATCGCGCGTTGCTGTTGCAAAACGCCAATACCATGGGGATCCCGGTAACGGTTTTTGAAAGCGATATTTTTGCAGTCACCGAACATGCCGGCGGGTCTCCGTGCTATTTGTGTGCGCGGATGCGGCGCGGTTGTCTGTACAGCAAGGCGCGGGAACTCGGTTGTAATAAGATCGCTTTGGGACATCATTTTAACGATGTGATCGAAACACTGTTAATGAGTATGATGTATTCCTCCGAGATCAAAACCATGCTGCCGAAACTTCCAAGCACCAATTTTGAGGGAATGGAACTGATCCGTCCCCTTTATAAGGTAAAAGAGCAGGATATTGTCGCGTTTGCCAAGTATAACGACTTGACGTTTTTACAGTGCGCCTGTCGTTTTACCGCACAAAGTCAAGAGCGGGAAGACCTTTCCAAACGGCGGGAGATCAAGCGCCTGATTGCCGACATCAAACGCGTCAACCCTGACGTCGACGATAATTTGTTTCGCAGTCTGCATAATGTCAATTTGGCAACACTGCCCGGCTATCGGGATCGTGACGCGGGCACGTGGCACTCGTTTTTAGAAAACTATAAAACCTGACACTATTTCGAAGGGGAAAACCAACATGAGAGACGATATTTGCACCATACCGGTCAGCGAGATCTTTGAAGTGCAGGACGGCTGTCCGATCTGCCGGATGCGTGATACGGTGGAATCGCATTTGGTCGATTACATTTTAGGCGACGCCATGATGGAACCGGATGTCCGCATAAAAACCAATGAAACCGGTTTTTGCGAGTTCCATTACGATCAAATGATGAACCGACGGGGTCGCTTGCAACTGGCGCTCATGTTGCAGACGCATATGGAGGAGATCGGCAAAGGAGTGTTTCGCAAAAAACTCTTTTCTTCTGATTCCCGCAAAGAAGCGGAGGCGCACAGGATCAGCAGTCAATGTTTCATTTGCGAGAAAGTGGAATGGGGGCTTTCCCGTATGATCGAGACCGTTTACCGCTGTTATGAGAACGAAAGGGATTTTCGTGCGCTTTTCAACGCACAGCCGATGTTTTGTCTGCCACATTACGAACGGTTGCTTGCGGGTGCCTCGAAAAGGAATATGCGCTCGTACGGTTCGGAGTTTTCCGAAAATCTCAATCGCATTACCGGCGAAGCCTGTCGGTCGCTTAGTGCCGATCTTGCGAAATACTGCACCATGTATGATTACCGTGCCAAGGAAACAGGCGATTGGGGTACAAGTCGAACAGCCGTGGAACGTACCGTTGCTTTTTTAAACGGTCGTCATTATCGTGAAGATTGAAAGAACTCTTTCGACTGTTTTCGACGTTTTTCCGTTACATAATTCTCCCTTTTCGGGAAAATGTGGATAACTTTTCCTTGTAAACCGCTACTTAATCACATTTTCCACCGACTTATCCACTTTTTTATGTCAACTGCATAACCTGTCCGGTTTTTGCCAAAAATAGGAACAGAAATCGGAAAAGGGGTAAAGTAATGGTCAAAGGCGTCAGTAAAACGGTGATCGTGGTCAATGATACCGGGAGTAAATTCTTTGAAAAAATCGTCTTTTATGTCACGCCGGAATACGGCACGCTGAATGCCAAACAGTTAAAAAAAGCGGCGAGTGCTTTTTCGTTTCATTACAGCGAATACGGCAATTCTAAGCCTTTGCGTCAGAGGATCCGCCGACGAAAGCGTTTAAAATGCATAGCATGGATCGGCGGGGGATTAGCAGCGGCTGCGGTACTGCTTTGGATCCTTTTGTGAAAAAATGCGGGAAAGAGAAACCTCTTTCTTGCATTTTTTTCATTCTTGCATTATAATACAACAAGGATACTATGTGGAAAGTGAGAGACATCATGAAAGAGATTTTTAAAAACGGCGGAAAGACGTTTGTTAAGATCCTCATTGTCAATCTGATGAGTTTTTTTGCCGTTCTTTCGTTCAGCGTACTCGCTACGGGTTTGTTTACGAAAAACATCGGCTATACGGCTTACGGGACGACGAGCGAATCCGCCGAAGAGCAGGAATTGTACACCTATTACTATGCCGACGGGGAAGACGAACAGTTGTCGGCGTATCAGGAAAGAGGATACACCGTCCGTCAAAGCACGATCCGCTCTCAACTTTCCAAGAAGGGAAATATAACCTTTTTACTGTTTTCGCAGATTTTTTCTTTGTTGATTTTGTTTTCGTTTTTGTATCCGAATTTATGGCAACTCGGTACGAAGGACAGCAATTTGGTCAAGTTCAAGCACGTCGCGGGCGACCCGTGGAAAGGGGCAAAAATCGGCGCGGTTGCGGTCATTCCAAACTATACGGTTTTGCTGATTTTGGCGGTGATCAAAATCGGAAGATTCGGAGATTTTCCGTTGGCGATTTACCGTTTTGCGCATGCGTCGTTTTATTCATTGATCGATCTTGTTTTCGGAAAAGCGATCACCGTCCGGGAACTGGCGGTCTGGCGGTTCAGCCTTCTCTTTCTTTTGCCGCTGGTTGTCGTGGCTGTCTGTGAGTTGGCATATGTTCTCGGTTATCATAATTATTCCATCGGCGAAAAACTTGTTTATAAGAAAAAAACATAAGGGGAACAATCGATATGGCAGGCTTTTTTGGACTTTTTAACTACGAAAAGGAAGGACCGGGTATTTCAAAAAATGCTCCCAAAAAGAAAGCGTTCATTGTGTTTTTTGAAACCTTTTTCCGTAATTTCTGGAAGTTCATTCCGGTGAATTTTGTTTTCAGTGTTCTTTCTTTGCCGATCCTTACAAACGGTCTTGCCGCGGCAGGATTGACGCATGTTGCCCGCAATACCGCACGCGATAAACACTCGTTCGGCATGAGCGACTTTTTTGATACCATCCGCAAAAACTGGAAACAATCTTTGGCGGCGGGGATCATCAATAGTTTGGTATATGCGGTTTTGGGATTTGACCTTTGGTTCTTTTACAGTTCAACGACCGGCTGGATGTCCTCGATCGTTTTGGGACTGTGCCTTTGCCTCCTGTTTATCTTTACCGTGATGGGCTATTATATTTGGACGCTGATCATCACGTTTCGCTTTTCGCTCAAACAAATCTATAAAAACAGTTTTCGGTTTGTTTTCATCAATATGAAACGCAATCTGATATGTTTCTTCACATGCCTTTTCGTCTATGCGATTTACGGCGGTCTTTTGTTCCTGCTGGGTTCGTATTGGATGTTCGTATTGATGATCGAAATGTTGGTCTTTTCTTTAACTTTTCCGGCATTCAAGTTCCTGTTGATGCAGTATTGCGTTTTTCCCGCCATCAAACAGTATATCATTGACCCTTATTATCGGGAACATCCCGGCGAAGATATCGAAAGGCGTAAAGATTTAGGTCTTGAAATCGAAGAATTAGAAAATGCTCCGGTACAGGAGGGTGAAAACACAGAAGAATCCGAAAACGTTTTCGAAGACTAATTCCATTTCTTTTTGCATATATTTTTCCTGTAACGCATACAGGAGGGATATTATGAATTGCAGAATCGCGGATTTGCGCAATAAGCAAGTCGTTTGTATCAAAGACGGGTCGGTGTTGGGTTTTGTCGACGATGTGGAGTTGAATACCGACAGCGGTGCGCTCACTTCGATCATCATTCCCGGAAGAGTGCGCTTTTTCGGACTGCTGGGCAGGGAAGAGGATGTCGTCATTTCGTGGTCGGATATTGAAGTCATCGGGCAGGAAACTGTTTTGGTGGCGACCGAGCCGATCTTTTCCGCCCCGCGACCCAAAAAACGTTTTTTTGATTTTTAAACAAACTATTTCATGCGCTGACGGTTACCCGAAAGCGCATGAAATGTATAGAAACAGTTCCAAAAGGTAAACCTTTTGGAACTGTTTCTACTTTCGTTATTTTACCATAAAAGGCGCCTGTTAGCAAGTGCTTTTTGGAAAAACCTTGAAGTTTTTCCACCTAAAACAGTGTTTTAAGTGGTAGATGGACTTTTCTCAAAAAGTTTACTTTTTGGGAAAAGTCGGAAAGAGGTTTTATCATGAATAAAGCAAATCGTGTTTTCACACTCTTCTTAGCATTTGCAATACTCATCACGGGTATGCCGTTCGGAACACTGACTGCTCATGCGTCGACAAACGGACATACACAGGCACAAGCCGTTGAGTGGATTCGCGCCAGAAAGAATGAGAGATGGGCGCAAAACTACGACGGTTCTGCATATACCGTGCCGCAATGCGTCGATTTGATTGTTTATTATTTTAACTATCTTGGCGTATCTCCTTTTAATGGTTATGGAAATGCTTACAGTTATGCCGACAGAAGCGATTTACCCAGTGGGTGGCGTTACACTTCTTCACCTTCTGCCGGAGATATAGCAGTTTGGAAAGCATACAAAGGTATTGCTCGTGAATTTGGACATGTTGCGCTGGTCGAATCTGTTAGCGGTGGAAATTTTAATTATGTGGATGTCAACGGTGCCACCGGAAAGGGCGGAAGCGGAACTTTAAGTATCACGAATCCATCATCGTTTATTCACCCGGATTTCAGCAGCCCGGTTCCTCAAGGTTCTGAAATGACATCGGGGTGCGCGCGGGTACTGGATGACGGCCTTTATATCATCGCAAACGCCGCCTCGCCGGATTTGGAAAAGAGCATTTATTTCTTGGATATTGAGGGCGTTGAATCTCCGGCAAAAGATGGTACAAATGTTTCCCTTTGGGGACCGAATAACATAAAAGAATTCCCTTTTTATGATATGTGGCAAATTACATATAGCAACGGATTTTATTCGATTAAGCAGGCGGGAACAAACGTAGCGTTGGATGTCAATAATGCCAGTCGCGAAGTTGGTGCAAATGTACAGGCATATGAGAACAATTCTACCTCCGCACAGAAATGGGCAATTTCCAAAAACGGAAGCGGTGGCTACCGCGTTCAGGCAAAATGCAGTGGCATGTCCTTAGACGTGGCGGGTGGCGGAACTGTATACGGCACAAATATTCAACAGTGGGTCAACAACGACACTGCCGCTCAAGGATGGGTATTTATCAAACACGATCATTCCTACGGTGCGTGGAGTACGGTGACCTCTGCGACCTGCACTTCGGCGGGCAGTCGAAAGCGCGTATGCTCTTGCGGATATACCCAAACCGAAACAATACCTGCGACAGGCCACAGTTACAACGACGTTGTTACCGCGCCGACCTTCGCCGAGCAAGGCTACACGACCCATACCTGCGCACATTGCGGCGACAGCTATGTTGACGGCTATATCGCCGCGCTCGCAAACTATGAAATTTCGGACGGAGCAGCAACCATTACCGGTGTTAACGGTGATATAAGCGGAGATTTGATCATCCCATCGACCCTCGGCGGATATCCGGTAACCGCCATTGGAACCAGCGCATTTGCATATTGCAGTAACCTTACAAGCGTAACGATCCCAAACAGCGTGACGAGTATTGGGGGTGATGCATTTTATCGTTGCAGTAGCCTTACAAGTATAACGATCCCAAACAGCGTGACGAGCATTGGAAACTTTGCATTTTATTATTGCAGTAGCCTTACAAGTATAACGATCCCCGACAGCGTAACGAGCATTGGGAATTATGCATTTTATTATTGCAGTAGCCTTTCAAGCATAACGATCCCCGACAGCGTAACGAGCATTGGGGGTGATGCATTTTATCGTTGCAGTAGCCTTACAAGCATAACGATCCCCGACAGCGTAACGAACATTGGAAACTACGCGTTTGAAAATTGCACCGGCCTTACAAACATAGTGATCCCGAACAGCGTAACGAACATTGGACGCGGGGCGTTTGAAAATTGCACCGGCCTTGCAAGCATAACGATTCCCGCCAGTGTAACTTATATAGGTTTACAGGCGTTTTTCGGTTGCACCGGACTTACAAGCATAGTGATTCCGAACAGCGTGGTGAGCATTGAAAACTTTACATTTTATGAATGCACCAGTCTTGCAAGCATAACGATTCCCAACAGTGTAACTTATATAGGTTTACAGGCGTTTTTTGGTTGCACCGGTCTTACGAGTATAACGATTCCGTACGGTGTGACGAGCATTAAAAAATCTGCGTTTAGCGATTGCACTAATCTTACAAGCATAACCATCCCCAACAGCGTAACTTCTATAAGTAATAGAGCGTTTGACTGTTGCCGCAACCTTACTGATGTTTATTACGGCGGCAGTCAGAGCGACTGGGAGAATGTGGAGATCGACGAGTACAACGATTCGCTGAAAAACGCTGTGATCCATTACAACAGTATGCCAACCGAACACGAACACACCTTCGGTAAATGGGAAGTGCGTACCGCCGCTTCATGCAGGGTGAGCGGTGTGAAATTCCGCACCTGTACGCTTTGCGGCGAAGAAGAAGTTGCTGACATTCCCGCAACCGGGCATTACTTTCTTGACGGGTTCTGCGTGGATTGCGGGGTGGATGAGCGCATTGCGCCTTTTGATATAAACGGAGACACCACCCTCGACGCCGTGGATTTGATCCTGACCCGAATGGCTTTGCTGAAAAAAGAGGAAGAAACTCCCTGTGATTTCAACAACGACGGTGTTTCCGACATCCGTGACATGGTTCGGATGAAAAAGATGTTGGCAACGTTCCTGCCATGATAAACCGATTTGATCAAAACTCAAACGACCGCTCTTCGTTTTGAAGAACGGTCGTTTTTTGCAGAGAAAACACTTTATATCACATATCCGCCGTTGACGCCTAAAACCTGACCTGTCATGTATTCCGCGGCTTGCGAGCAAAGGAAAAACGCAACGGAAGCGATTTCGTCGGCGCTTCCCATGCGACCGAGGGGAATTTCGCCTACAAAGTCGGTTAATTCTTCCACGGTAAGGTGGGAATTCATGTTGGTTTCGATCAATCCCGGTGCGATGGCATTGACGGTGATCCCGCTGGGAGCCAACTCTTTGGCAAGAGCCTTTGTGAGACCGATCACGCCGGCCTTTGCGGCAGAGTAGGCGACCTCACAGGAGGCGCCGACTTGTCCCCACATGGAAGAAATATTGATAATAGTACCGGCTTTTTGGCGAATCATCACCGGAGCGACCGATTTGCAACAGTTAAACACACCCTTTAAGTCAACGTCGATAATCCGATCAAAATCCGCTTCGTCGGTATCGGTGATGAGCCCCTGGTAGGCGACGCCGGCGTTGTTGATCAAAACATCCACCCCTCCGAATTTGTAAACGGTTTCTTTGACAAGCAAATCGGTTTCCAAACGGTTGGCGACATTTGCTTTTTGGGTGATGACCGAATACCCGTTGCTGACAAGAGAACGGCATAAAAGGTTGGCGGATTCATAAGATTCGTTGTAATTGATGACGACGTTGTATCCCTGTCGCGCAAAGAGGATCGCTGTAGCGGCGCCGATCCCTTTGGAGGAACCTGTGATAATAACGGTTTTTTTCATAATCATTTACCATGCCTTTCAAATTCTGTTTTCATTTTATCACATTTTTCAAAAAAATGGAAGAGGGAATTACAAGAATTTGGGTTGCCGTAACGTCAGAAACGGCACATCTTGTGGAGTTTACATAAAATGTTAACATAATACATTTCCAACACAAAAATTTTGGTTGACAGAACGAAAATATCGGTTATAATTGTATTATACAAGTTTATAGTTCATATCAATATTTCCAAAATTGTTTACATAATCTATTCAATTCCTCTATCTTGTGTGTTCTGGCCTTTTGCCCTCTAAATGTGGGTACAAGTTTTGGGTATATCTTGTCCGCTCCTCGCATATGCTTCTATCAAAGGAGTGATCGCTATGCGCAGGGGAAAAGTTGTTCGTTTAAAAGGATATCAAGTGGTGTCTTTTTTCACCCAAAACAGTCTGCTGGTTTTCTTAACGGTTTTATTTCTTTTGGGTGTTTTGCTGGGGACTTTCTGTGAAAACCGTTTTGTTTCTTTAAGCGGGCTTTCCGAAAGTTATTTGCAAACCTTTATCGCAAAACGGACGGATCCGACCTTTTGGCCTTTGCTGTTTCATTCGTTTCTGACTTCTCTTTTTATCCTGTTTCTTTCGTTTGCTTTGGGTACATCGATGCTGGGGGTCGTGTTGTCTCCGATCCTTTTATTGATCCGCGGTTTTCTTTACGGTTCGGTCGCCGCTCTTCTCTACCGTACATACGCCGTAAAAGGAATCGCCTTTCACGCGGTACTGATCTTACCCGCCGCTTTCTTTTTGATCATCGCTCTACTGCTGGCCGCAAGAGAATCGGTTCAGTTTTCCTTGCAAATCGCAAAGATTTCTTTGCCTGCCTCTTCGGCGGGNNTCTTCGGCGGGAGATTTGTCCGCAGATTTTGCGAATTTTTGCGGACGGTATTTGGTTTTATCCGGCTTGGTTTTCCTTTCGGCGGTCACCGACGCCGCCATGTCCTGCGCGTTTGCAGATCATTTTACGATTGGTTAGGAGGGAATAAGGTTGACCGCGTATGCCGATGATTTTCGTCAATATCTGATCCATACCAAAAAAGCGTCGCCCAATACGGTTGATTCTTACTCCCGTGACGTTACACAGTTTTTGTCCTATTGTGCCGCCGTGAAGACGGTTCCTGAACATGTTGATCATGAAACACTTTGCAGGTATTTGGAAACCTTGACCTTAAAATCAAAATCCGAGGCGACAAAAACACGCGTCATCGCTTCTGTTCGTTGTTTTTACCGTTTTTTGAATATGCAGGGAATGATCGCACAAAACCCTGCTGACGGTTTGAAGATCAAGATGACCGAGAAAAAACTCCCCGGAGTTTTGGACGCGAACGAGATTATCCTTTTGCTTTCGCAAGCGGATGGTAACGATTATAAGAGCCTGCGCGACAAAGCCATCTTGGAACTACTGTACGCGACCGGGATCCGGGTATCCGAATTGATCGATTTACGGGTTTCCGATGTCAATCTGCAAGTGGGATTGTTGCATTTAAAAACCGGCGATCGGGAAAGAATTTTACCGATTTATCCGGCAGCCGTGAAAACCATGGCCAATTATTTGGTACACGTTCGCCCCGCGATCGTCGCCGATACCGCAGAGGACAGGCTCTTTACTAATATGGCGGGTCAACCCCTTTCCCGGCAGGGACTTTGGAAGATCATCAAACACTACGCGCAAAAAGCCGGTATTCAAAAAGATATTACCCCGCAAACCCTGCGCCATTCCTTTGCGGCGCATCTTTTGGAAAACGGCGCACAATTAAAGGACATTCAGGAAATGCTCGGTCATTCCGATATTTCCTCAACACAAGTCTACGCGCAATTTATGAAGAACAAATATACTTTGGCTTATGCCAAATATCACCCGTTGGCACATTAGCAGATCGCTCTTTTCGGCGATCTGTTTTTTTCTTGCAGTTTATGGAAAAGTATGGTATAATACCAGTATACAATTTGAGGAGGTTATATTTTGAACACAGCAAACACTATCATTTTTTGCGCCATTGTGCTTTATATGTGCATGATGGTTGCGATCGGATTTGCCGTTTCAAAGCGGAATAAAACGGCAAGCGATTATTATTTGGGCGGACGGAAATTAGGTCCGCTTGTCACCGCCATGAGCGCGGAGGCTTCGGATATGAGCGGCTGGCTCTTAATGGGCTTGCCGGCGGTTGCTTTAATGGGCGGACTGGCAGAAGCGTTTTGGACAGCGGTCGGTCTTGCCATCGGTACATATCTGAACTGGCTGTTTGTTGCCAAAAGGCTCAGAAAATACAGCGAGAAGATCGACGCGTTCACCATTCCGGATTTCTTTGCCAAACGCTTTGGCGATCAAAGCCGGCTTTTGGTGACGATCTCGGCTTTATTGATCGTGATCTTCTTCATCCCGTATACCGCTTCCGGTTTTGCCGCTTGCGGGAAGTTGTTTAACTCCCTCTTCGGGGCGGATTACCTGACTGCTATGGCTTTAAGTGCTGTCGTTATTGTGCTTTACTGCACCTTGGGCGGTTTCTTTGCCGCTTCCACGACCGACTTTATCCAAAGTATCATCATGACGATCGCGTTGTTTGTTGTCGTCGGCTTTGGTGAAGGCGCGGCGCACGGTTTCTCTCAGGTATTTGAAAACGTCAAAGGTCTTACCGGTTATCTGGATGTTTTTAAAGGCTTTGATGTTGCAAGCGGAACGACCGGCGCTTACGGTGCTTTGCCGGTCGCATCCACCCTCGCTTGGGGACTTGGATACTTCGGTATGCCGCATATCCTTCTGCGCTTTATGGCCATTGAAGACGGGAAAAAACTAAAACTTTCGAGAAGAGTCGCTTCGGTTTGGGTGGTACTCTCCATGGGCATCGCTGTTTTGATCGGTGTGGTTGGCTATACCCTCATGAAAAACGGTATTGTTCCGGGATATGAAACCGCTTCCGCCGCCGAAACAATTATCGTCGATATTGCGAAAGTGATTTCCAAGTTCGGTTATGTACCCGCGTTTGTCGGCGGTATCATCCTCGCCGGTATTTTGGCGTCAACCATGTCCNNACCATGTCCACGGCTGATTCCCAACTGCTGGCGGCGGCTTCGGGCGTTTCCGAAAATCTCGTAAAACAGACTTTCGGCATCAAACTTTCCGCCAAGGCTTCCATGATTTTGGCGCGCGTTTCGGTCATTATCATTTCCATCATCGCCGTGTTCCTTGCCAAAAATCCCAATAGTTCGGTTTTCAGAATCGTTTCCTTCGCCTGGGCGGGCTTCGGTGCGGCTTTTGGTCCGGTTGTGTTGTTCTCACTCTTCTGGCGCCGTTCCAACAAATGGGGCGCGCTGGCAGGCATGGTCACCGGCGGCGTCATGGTCTTTGTTTGGAAGTTTGTCATTCGCACTGCTTTTGCCGGTACGTTCTTAGATATCTATGAACTGTTGCCCGCGTTTATCCTTGCAAGCATTGCCATCGTCGTTGTCAGCCTGCTTACAAAAGCACCTGATCACGAAATTACTGACGTTTACGATCAGATAAAGAAAACCGCTTTTGACGCATAAATTCAATTCGTTTCTTTTCACGCAGACCGCTTTCGCTTGCGGTCTGCATTTTTTGTTCCTGATGCCGATTAAAAGCAACTAACCGTTGCAATCGTTTGTAAAATATTGTATAATATTATACAGAAATTTCCGGGGGTGTTCACTTGGATAGAGTTTTGGAAATTCTTCAAAAAATCTTTGAAAACCGCTTTGTGCAATCCGCTTTGGTCATCGTTGTCGGGTTTCTGTTCTATAAACTGGTTTCCCGCTTTTTATTACGCCAAAGCCGCAAAACACGCCTCTTGAGAGGGGGGAAAGGAGAAACCTATCTCCGCTTGACCAACAGTGCGATGAAATATACCGTTCTGGTGCTGACGGTCATGTTGTTGCTCCAGGTAAACCATATCAATATTACGTCAATGGTTGCCGGAATCGGTATTGTCAGCATCATTTTAGGTTTGGCAGTGCAGGATGCGTTGCAAGATATTATTCGCGGTTTTAACATCGTTTCGGATGAGTATTTTCACGTTGGAGACATTGTTTCATTTCGAGAAACAGAAGGAAAGGTTTTGGAACTTGGCTTAAAAACCACTAAACTTCGGGAACTGAAAACCAATCATATTCTCTCGATCCCCAATCGCGCTATTGAGGAAATCCGTCTATTGTCTGACTTCTTGTACCTTGAAATCCCGCTCCCGTACGAATTGCCTCTGTCCGATGCCGAACGCCTGATGTCGATGATCGTTGAGGCTTGCCGAAACGACGCACTCGTAAAGGATATCACCTATCTGGGTGTTAATCAGTTCGCCGATTCCTCCATTTTATATTTATTGCAGGTGCAATGTGCCGACACGCAGTACAAATACCGGATCCGCCGTTCCTGTCTGCATACGGTTTTGG